>OGKE01001326.1_pt1 | contig 16565 bp, 21 predicted proteins | sample 1572341 | NCBI WGS metagenome assembly OGKE01 (sample SAMEA2582091, study PRJEB24529) | metagenome | biome: Human gut stool | place: China | collected 2011
TACCGGACGATATACGGATTCCGGACAGCTTAAAAATTGCAGCACAAAAAGGAATTGAAATTACTTTCGGCACGGCACAGCTGCGGGAAGCCCACCCGAACTCCGCACAGATTTATCTTACCGGGGAAACGGGAAGGACGTTAGAGGTCATCGGAGAGTCGATTGGCGGCGGTAGAATCAACATCGCACAGATTGACGGAATCCAGACCAATTTCACAGGCGAATATCCGACGTTAGTCGTGCATAACCTCGACCAGCCGGGACACGTGACGGAAGTTACTGCCATGCTTGCAAAAGCTCGCATTAATATCGCAACCATGCAGCTGTACCGCTCGGCGCGCGGCGGCGATGCAGTTATGGTGCTGGAGTGCGACCAGGAAGTGCCGGAGCAGATTGTCCACCGGTTAGAACAGCTTTCGGGTATTAAAAAAGTAACGTATCTGAGCCTTGTATAAAAGCTGTATACAAAAAACAATGCGGAATGGAGAGTATATGATTTATCATTCAATTCAGGATTTATTAAATCTGGCAAAGGAATATCAGATACCTTTGTGGGAGGTTGTATGCCGGGCGGATATGGAAGAACGGCAGGTTACAAAAGAGCAGTCCTTTGAAACGATGCACCGGATGTATGAAGCGATGAAGCAGGCAGACAGCGCGTATGATAAAGATTTAAAATCGGCAAGTGGACTGGCGGGCGGCGACGGCGAAAAACTGCATTGCTATAATGCGGCAGGAAAAAATATTGCGGGAGAATACATTGGGCTTGTCATGGAAAAGGCAGTCAAAATGGGCGAGTCCAACGCCTGCATGAAGCGGATTGTTGCTGCACCGACGGCCGGTGCATGCGGCGTGATTCCGGCAGTTTTTCTGGCATATCAGGAATATTTCCGGGCAGAGGAACAAAAAATGGTGGAAGCGATGTATCTGACGGCGGGAATCGGTGCGGTGATTGCGGAAAATGCAAGCATTGCGGGCGCGTCCGGCGGCTGTCAGGCAGAAATCGGTTCGGCAAGCGCCATGGCGGCGGCAGGGCTTGCCTATTTGCAGGGCGGCGACGATGAACAGATTGTCAATGCCATGGCATTCGCCTTAAAAAATATGCTGGGGCTGACCTGCGATCCGGTCTGCGGACTGGTAGAAGTGCCGTGTATTAAAAGAAATTCAGCCGGTGCGGTCAATGCTGTCACCAGTGCGCAGATGGCACTGGCGGGTATCTGCAGTGCGATTGCACCCGATGAAGTCATTGATACGATGCGCCGTATCGGCAATGCGCTTCCGGCATGTTTAAAGGAAACGAGCGAAGGCGGGCTTGCAACAACTCCTTCGGCGCAGAAGGTACGCGAAAAAATGGACGGAGAACAGTAACTATGCCTCTTGATTTAACACAACTGTCACAAATTACAGAACCGCTTCTTGCGTGGTATGAAAAAAATGCCCGTGTATTGCCGTGGCGTGAAAATACCGATGCTTACCGCGTGTGGGTATCGGAAATTATGCTGCAGCAGACAAGAGTGGATACGGTGATTCCGTATTACGAGCGCTTTTTACGGCGTTTTCCGGATGTGGCGGCACTTGCCGCGGCACCGGAGCAGGAGCTTTTAAAAATGTGGGAGGGGCTTGGATATTATTCGAGGGTGCGAAATATGCAGAAAGCCGCACAGCAGATTTGTGAAAAATATAACGGCATTTTCCCAAACGAATATGAACAGCTTTTGTCCCTGCCGGGTATCGGTGCGTATACGGCGGGAGCGGTCGCTTCAATTGCATGGAATAAGCCTTACGCTGCCGTGGACGGAAACGTGCTTCGCGTGGTGACACGTCTGACGGCAGATTCCAGAGAAATTTCCGATACAAAATTTAAAAATGAAATCACAGCGGCATTGCAGGAAATTTATCCTGTGGACAAGTGCGGTATCTTTACCCAGAGCCTGATGGAACTGGGCGCAGTTGTCTGCATGCCAAATGGTACACCGCGATGCACGGAATGTCCGCTACAAAACTTATGCAGTGCCTGTGCAGCGGGCACACAGCCAGCGTATCCCGTAAAGAAAAAGAAAGCACAGCGCAGAATCGAAGAAAAGACCGTGCTTTTAATGATACATGCGGGCAGGCTGGCACTGCAAAAAAGAGCCAAGAGCGGATTGCTTGGTGGCATGTGGGAACTGCCGAATCTTTCGGGAAAAGCAGATACAGCGCAAATTCAAAAGTGGCTTGAAAAGTGTGGAATCACGGACTGTCGGATACAAAAAGGCAGTCCGGTGTGCCACATTTTCACACATATCGAGTGGCATATGGACAGTTATCTTATCGAATGTGGAAAAGCAGCCCCGGATTCGGATTTTACGTGGATAACAGAGCAGGCTTTGGAAAAGGAATATGCACTGCCGACAGCCTTCAAAAAAGTGTATACACAAAACCGGCCATTGTGAGAAATTTGTTGACATTGGGCGGTAAGTGGAGTATAAAGTTTATATCGCTATTAACATACATTTATAATAGGAAGAAAATTTTTTGGAGGATGTAACGATGGAAAGTTACAAGTTTTTACTGGATTTGGCAGTGATACTGCTTTGTACAAAGGTATTGGGGCTGGCGACGAAGCGTGTACAGATGCCGCAGGTTGTCGGCTCATTGCTTGCCGGTCTTTTGTTAGGACCGTCTATGCTGGGGCTGCTTACGGAAACGGAGTTTTTAAGTAATGTAGCGGAGCTTGGCGTTATCGTACTGATGTTCTGCGCCGGACTGGAAACAGATATTAAAGAGCTGAAAAAGAGCGGAAAAGCTGCATTTGTTATTGCACTCTGTGGCGTTATCATGCCGATTATCGGTGGATTTGCCGTTGCATATTTCTTTAACAAGCCGGGTGTTATTGATTCGGATGCCTCATGCAGCGTTGTGCTTCAGAATGCATTTATCGGCGTTATACTGACGGCAACTTCTGTCAGCATTACGGTTGAAACCTTAAAGGAAATGGGCAAATTAAAAACTCATTCCGGCAACGCGATTTTAGGGGCTGCCATTATTGATGATATTTTAGGTATTGTGGCTCTGACAATTATTACAAGTCTTGCAGATGAATCGGTGAATGTAGCGGTTGTACTGTTAAAGGTTGTATTATTCTTTGTATTTGCAGGTGTTGTGGGTTTTGTATTTTACAAGTTTTATAAAAAATGGATTGAAAGCGCTGACCGCGGACGTCACAGACATGCCATCATAGCTTTTGTATTCTGCCTTTTAATATCTTACGTGGCAGAAGCGTGGTTTGGTGTTGCGGATATTACAGGTGCATATATTGCAGGTCTGATTATTTCCAATACAGAGCGTTCTGAATTTATCCAGTCCCGTTTTGACACCCTTTCATTTTTACTGCTCTCACCGGTATTTTTTGCAAGTATCGGACTGAAGGTAGAACTGCCGAATATGACAGGAACGATTATTGCATTTACCGTTGTATTAGTTATTGTAGCGGTGTTGACCAAAGTTATTGGCTGCGGACTCGGTGCAAAGATATGCGGATACAAGCCGTATCAGTGTAAGCGCATCGGTGTCGGCATGATTTCACGAGGCGAGGTCGCCTTAATTGTAGCCAGCAAAGGTGCGGCACTCGGCATGATGGGCAGTGCCTTTATGGGACCGGTTGTTATCGTGGTTGTTATTACAACGATTATCACGCCGATTTTGTTAAAAATAGTATTTAAGAAAGGTCCAAACAATTACATACCGGATTCAGAAAGCATTTCCACATATCATACAAAGATCAGCGATTTGAGAAAGAATCTGTTTGGATAGGTTAAAATAGAATGATTAGAAACTGCAGTCTGGAAGAAATTTCCGATGGAAAGTTATATAGTGAAAATGATATGGTAAAGGCAGATACGAATCAGTGTCAGGGCTGCAATTCCGTATGCTGTCACGGCATGGGAGATTCGATTGTGTTAGACCCGTATGATATCTGCCGTCTGACAAGACAGCTTCAGATGCCGTTTGAAAGTCTGGTGGAGAAACATCTGGCGTTAAATGTGGTGGACGGCGTGATTTTACCGAATCTGAAAATGGCAGGGGAAAACGAAACCTGTACATTTTTAAATGAACAGCAGCGCTGCCGGATTCACGGTGCAAGACCGGGTATCTGCCGGCTGTTTCCGCTGGGAAGATACTGGCAGGACGACACACATTTTCAGTATATCCTGCAAAAGGACGAGTGCCACAAGCACAATCTCACGAAAATCAAGGTGAAAAAGTGGCTGGATACGCCGGATTTAGAAGCGTATAACGCATTTCTTGTGACATGGCATGCTTTTTTAAAGGAAATTCAGGCGGCACAGCAGGGACTGGATGAAGGGCAGAACAGAATTTTAACAATGTATATTTTAAAAAGCTTCTTTGCACTGCCGTATGACGGACGCGATTTTTATGTGCAGTTTGAAGAACGCATGAAAAAAGCAAGACAGGATTTGGCAATGGACTAGCCGGAAAGAGAGGAAACATCAATGAAAATCGACTTGTTTCAAATCGGAAATTTTCATGTACGCGGATATGGCTTTATGATTGGACTGGGATTTCTTCTGGCGCTGGTGCTTGGCTGTAAGCGGGCAAAAAAGCTGGAGTTGAAAGACGAATCCGTGATTGATATCGCAATTCTTGCGATCATCGGCGGCTTCTTAGGCGCAAAGATTTTGTATGTGATTGTAAGCTTTAAGGATTTTTTAAAAGACCCGCTTGCGGTTTTGGGGTCTGAGGGCTTTGTTGTTTACGGCGGCATTATTGCGGGGGTGCTTGCGGCGTGGATTTACTGCAAAGTAAAAAAACTCGTATTTTTGGAGTATTTTGATTTAATCATGCCGGAAGTGGCACTTGCACAGGGCTTTGGCAGAATCGGCTGCTTTTTGGCAGGCTGCTGTTACGGACGGGAAACAACCGCCGCATGGGGTATTACATTTCCCGCAGACAGCATGGCGCCGTCAGGCATAAAGCTTATTCCGACACAGCTTCTTTCAGCAGCAGGGGATTTTTTGATTGCCGCAATCCTGATATGGATTGCACACCGTTTTTTATATCAGCAGAAAAAGCTGATAACAGGCGATATCGGCAGTATTTATTTACTGCTGTACGGTATCGGAAGATTTCTGATTGAGTTTTTAAGAAATGATTACCGCGGGGCGGTCGGATTTTTGTCCACCTCCCAGTTTATTTCCGTTTTTATCGTGGCGCTTGGGGTAACGCTGATGGTTTACCATAGAAAAAAAATCCGGTAAAGTAAAAGAACAGGATACGGAGTAAAATTTCAAAGGAGAAAAGGGGTAGTGTATGAAAAGTGCAAAAAATGAATTAAAACAGTTTGTAGCCGGAGTTGTTATGTTGATTGTGGGGTTGTTTATTTTATCCCAGAAAGTGGTTGTATCGTCCGGCTGGTTCGGTTACGGCGGAACAATTATGCTTGGTGGTGTCCGTCTGAATTCGGGGATGATTATGATTCCGTTTATTATCGGTATTATATGGATGTTCGCAAGCGGAGCCTCTTTTGCATCGAAGTTGTTTACGGCATTGAGTGTCATTTTGATTGTAGCATCCATCATTTTAAATACAAATATTTACATGGTTTCAATATCAATGTATGAATGGGTTATTATGCTCGTGCTGATTTTTGGCGGAGCAGGATTTGTTGCAAAGGTCTTATTCTCCGATGCATATAAGGAAGAAAAGCATAAGGGGAAAAAGAAAGATGCAGCCGGTGAAGATTCAACACAGGATTCACTGGATGCGGAGATTGAACGCATGAAAAAAGGCTTAAAATAGGCAAAAAATAAAGATACTACTAAAAATACTACCAGGATTCGTCTATGGTAGTATTTTCATTTTCAGCCGGATTTGATAAATAAAAGGTGTAAACAAAATAAATCAACCGCCGCAGGAAGCGGCAGAAAGGAGAAAGTTATGGTTACAGTTGTATCTGTTCTTTCAGTTGTTGCAGCAATTTTTTGTATGGTATTTTTAAGTCAGGGGTCTTTTAGCATGATTGGATATTTTATAGACCTGCCGGGACTCATTTTTTTGGCACTGCTTGTAATTCCGGCTGTATGCATTTCGGGATTTGCCAAAGGGCTTGCAATCTCTATGCACAAGAATTCGGAAGTTACATTATTACAGCTGAATAAAAGTATTGAAGCAGTAAAGCTGGTTCAAAAGCTGCTGATTTATGCAGGTGTATTTATCAGTCTGTTTTCATTTGTGGTTGTTGTACAGGTTATGCCGGATGCCGTGCAGTACAGTGCGCAGGAATATATGCAGGTTTTTGGCAATAATTTTGCAGTTGCAATTCTTCCATTGATGTATGCATTGGTATTCAGCCTGTTGTTACTGCCGGTATCCGCAGTATTACAGCGTAAAAAGATTGAATACATACAGAAGTAGCAAAAATGCCTGCGAAATGAGGATTCGTATGAAAAAATTTATTGTGAAATTTGCAACAGTGATACTGTATGTATTGATGGTGGCATATCTGTCAGAATTCAAAATCGGACTGCTGCTGGACTGGAAAGCGCTGGCAGCAGTGTTTTCCGGCAGTCTGCTGTTTTCAGTACCGGCAGTATTCAACACGGACAGCCGCAGCTCGTGGAGGAATACGTTCTGTAAAAATATCATTACAGCGGGATATATTGCAACGTTTTTGTTTTTATTTGCCCGCTTAAACCAGCCGAAAGGCTATGAAAATCTGCTCGCGGATATTGCACTGAACTGTCGTCCGCTGCTGTACAGCCTGATATTATATATCCTTTTAAAGCCCGAAAAGCCGGCGGAGGAAGATGAACCGGTGGGAGATGTGACGGAGGAAAGTGAAAGTATACGGGAGGATTGTGAACAAGAGGGCAGTGTCCTACAAGAAAAGAATATGAAAAATATACAAAAAGAATATGCACAAAAGGAGGTCTTAAAAGAAAGTGCCATAGAGGTAAAGGAATCGACAGCCGGTAGATATGAAAGCGGTATCGGACAAAATACGGATAAGCGGGATAAAACGGCAGAACAGATTTATTATGCGTTCCGTAACAAAGGACTGACCCAGAGGGAGGCAGAGGTCGCAAGACTGGCATGTTCCGGGCGCTCTAATAAGGAAATTGCAGAAGAACTGGTCATTTCCGAAACGACAGTCAAAAAACATATGCAGCATATTTTTGAAAAACTGGAGATAGGGAGCCGGGAGGAACTGCGGAATATGTAAATAATGGTAAATAATAACAAGCGGTCAGTTCACCGTTGTCACTTGACTTGACTGACCGCTTGTTATTATTTCTGCTATACGGAATTGCTTTTTTTTGATAATATATATTAAAGATACAGTACATGTTTTAGGATATAAGAATATTGGGCAGGTGATTTTGATGAAAGCAGATGAAGTGATATGTGAGGTTTCAAAGCTGTGCAGGGATTTTCAGGCAGATGAAGTGATTTTATATGGTTCAAGGGCAAAGGGGACAGCCAGAGAACGCAGTGATATTGATATAGCGGTGTCAGGAGTGGAATGTTTTGACGAACTTGTTGAAAAAATAGAAGAACTGCCGACACTTTACAGCGTGGATTTATTAAATATGGATACTTGCAGGAATGAATTGTTATTGGAGGATATTAAGCAATATGGACGAAAAATTTAGCAGACGTTTTAAATCTTTTTGTAATTCACTGGAGGCGTTGTCGGAGGCAAGGGAAAGAGATTTATCAGATTCTTTTGTATTAAGTGGGACAAGTGCTAAATTTAGTATAACATTTGATTTGTCATGGAAGGTTATGAAAGATATACTGGTGCAGTATTACGCGATAACAGGTTTTGTGGCAGGCTCGCCAAGGGAAGTCCTGCGGGAAGCTTTTAAGGCAAATTTAATTTCAGATGATGCATGGATGGATATGTTAAAAGTGAGAAATGAACTTGCGCATGATTATGATTGTGAAATTGTAAAAAAGCACTGCAATACAATTGTTGAAAAGTATATTGATTTGTTTTATGAGTTTGAGGAAGTCGTGAAAAAACTAGGGGATTAGAGGGAAAACAGGTATACAAATTATGAATATAAAACTTATAATATTTGATTTTGATGGAACGATAATGGATACCAAAAAGACGATTGTAGTTTCAAAACAGGAAACATTACGTCAGATGGGATTAGATGTGGCAGAAGAACAGGCTTGTGCCGATACAATTGGTATGTCAGCAAAAATAGGATTTCAGAAGTTATGTCCGGAATTGTCAGATGATATGATTGATTTATGTATGAAAAAATATCGTGAAATTTTTGATGAAACCAAGAAAACAATCCCGCCGTTATTATTTCCTAATATGATTGAAACATTAAACAGATTAAATGAAAAAGGTATTGTTTGCACAATTGCTACTTCAAGAGGACGAGATTCATTACTTGGTTTTCTTGAAAGCATGAACATTGCAAAATATTTTTCGTATTTGTTAGCAGCAGAAGATACTACTTTGCATAAGCCTAATGCAGAACCGGTAAAAAAGACATTAAATGAGTTGTCATATAATGCACAGGACACTTTAGTCGTTGGGGATATGCCATTTGATATACTTATGGGCAAAAATGCAGGTGTGTATACATGTGGAGTAACCTATGGGGTTTCAGGCAAAAATAGTTTGTTAGAGGCGGGAGCAGATTGGGTAATTGATGACATAAGCGAATTATTGGAAATTGTATAAGGAAAGTTTTTTTTTATCGGCACGATTTCAGATATAGAATAGGTAAATGAATAATTACTTAATTTACAAACACTATTTATTTTATATAACAGAAAAAGTAAACGGAGAAACACACCATGTACTTATTAGCAGAAGTCTTTTTTTATGCCGGACAGCGAAGTAGTCTGCCGCAAGTGGGATACCGACCCGATGCCGTTTTTGATAACGCGGGAAATTACTGGGGAATTACATTTGTTGAATTGCAGGCTGACCGATTTGATGTTCCGATTCCGGCGATTATAAAATTTACATTTGAGGAGTATCATTATAGTGAGGTCAGTGTCGGAGCAACGTTTTCGATTATGGAGGGCGGACACAAGGTTGGTGTCGGAAAGATTATTGGAATGGACATTTAAAGGGGCGGGACAGCCAACACATGATATGAGATAGGGGGAAAAAATATGAAGAAGACAGCAGTAAAATTAAAACATATAAATTTTAATATGAAGGAACATGGTTTTGTGGGACATCTTGCAGAACCGGAGCAGACCAACGGCAAAGCAGTCATTGTGATTATGGGCGGAGAGCAGAGCTTTCTTCCGGGGATTAAAATAGCAGAGCGGTTTGCGGATTATGGATTCACCGGCTTAGCCGTATCATTGTTTGGCGCAGAGGGGCTTCCGGACACGCCCGACAGATGTCCGCTGGAAATGAAAGGCTTCAAAATACTACAAAACAGAAAGCGTTTCGCACAAAGTTATGGGCATGTGGCTTGCGTATTATGAAGCTTATCAGGATAAGGCGGCGGAAGAAAAAGCACATTTAGAGATCAAAAAGACAAATGCAAGAATATTGATGATTGCGGGAGGTGCAGACGAAGCGTGGCCGGAGATTATACCGCATGATTCCGCTTGTCGGCATGATGTATAAAAGCTTTGGGAAACACAAAAAGGAATGTATGGCGGCGTTTGAACAGTCTGAAAAAGAAATAATAAACTGGTTAAGATAATAAGAATTGGCATGGCAAACTGCTATCCGCATGTACTGGCAGACCTTTGTGAAACCTTTGAAATAAAACCGTCTATTGTGAGGTGGTTGTTGAGAGGGAGATAGATTAGGCATATATAATGTTAATTATTAAAATTTCTGTACGAAAGGTAAAATTATATGATTACGATAAAAGAGTTCTATGGTGATGTTAAAGATATAGATGAGAGTGTTCTTGCAGTGAAATCAGATTGTTTATGGGAGAAAGGTTCACTATTGGATATAAAGAATCTGGTTACACCACAGTTATTTCATTTACATATTCTTGTTAATCTGATTGGAAATTGGAGATACGAAGGCTGGTGGTTTATAATGTGCGAAATGGTGCAATTTGTACCTTATATTGCTGAGACATTAAGCCAGGCAGGGGCAGAAGATATGAAAACAGCTTTTGAAAAGGTAATTGACTGCTTTCCCGGAGACACGAGATTTGAAGATTCAGAGGAATATTTTGATATTGTTAATTTTTTACAAAGCATGGCATATAAAGTAAAGAATGAAAGCTTGAAAACTATAACGCGGGAGGAGCGCAAAGCCAATATAAAAAAGCTGCAAAAGTGTGTAGACGAATTGGATGAGATAACCAGCAGGTATTGGGGCGATGATGCGCCTGGTCATGGGTGGAAACAGGCAATAGATTATATTGAATTGAATCGCTAGTATAAAATCAAAAATATATGTATTTATGGACGAAAAATCGCTTAGATATGCGATTAAAGCTCAAAGCATACGGAAAATTTGGAGGTTTTGTCCATTTTCCAGATGTAAAATCTGCCGAAACATGATGACACGTATGAACTGCACCGTCTGCTGGGAGCACTGTTATCCAAGGAACTTACAATAGATGAAAAACTAAACATAAATGGTTTTACTGTAGAGCAGATTGCATCTCAATTACCCTATCGACACATGCTGAACGTATGGCACAAATCAAGCTTTAAAGGTACGGGAGTAATCCTTTATTTATAAAAAATACCGCCAAAGAAATAGTCACCTTAAGCTGTCTGTTTCTTATGGCGGTTTTTGATTTTTTACCGGTATTTACAGAGGACAAAACAGCGTGCAATTAAAATTTTGTTGACAAATACCCCATAGGTGTATATAATTAACTGCGATATTAATACCCGGCAGGGGTATATTTTAATCGGTAATATTAAAGGAAAATGAAACATGGGAATGGAAAGAAAAGTTCTTATTATCGATGGCATGACCTGTATTAACTGTCAGAATAAAATAGAGCAGGAATTAAAGAATACAGCAGGAATTTCTAAAGTGCAGGTTTCCTATAGCAAAGTACAGGCTGAAATAGAATTTAATCCGGAAATAGTGACATTAAACCGTATTGCTGCGATTATTGAGAAGCTGGATTATACAGTTATCGATAAAAAGCAGGCAGATTCTTTAAAATGGGTTAGAAGGATTGGAACACTGGCGGTTATTATTTTACTGTATTATCTGTTACAGCATTTTGGTATTTTAAATTTACTTGTTCCGTCAATGCTTGCCGATTCCCAAATGAGCTATGGCATGCTCTTTATCGTAGGGCTTTTAACATCTGTTCACTGTATAGCGATGTGCGGCGGGATTCATCTTTCACAGTGTATTCCTTCGAGGAACGCTGAGAATACAAGTTCATCCAGAATAAATGTCATCATGCCTTCGGTACTGTACAACGCAGGACGTGTAGTTTCGTATACGGCAGTCGGATTTGTGCTTGGCGGAGCAGGAATGATTTTGACAGGCGGTTCGGGCAGTGGAATGCCGCTGCTGTTACAGGGCATATTAAAAATAACAGCCGGATTATTTATGGTGATAATGGGAATCAATATGCTGGGGATTTTTCCGGCATTGAGAAAGCTTCAAATCAGATTCCCGCGAAAGTCCGTCATAAAAATCAATCAGAAAAAAAGAACAGAAAAAAGACCGTTTGTTGTCGGGCTGTTAAACGGATTTATGCCATGCGGTCCGATGCAGTCTATGCAGATTATTGCACTCGGTTTGGGCAATCCCATATCGGGAGCACTGGCAATGCTGATGTTCAGCTTAGGCACGGTTCCGCTGATGCTGGGGCTTGGAAGCCTTGTATCGGCGCTTGGGGAAAAATATACGAAGCTTGTCATGCAGACAGGCGCGATACTGATTGTGGTGCTCGGACTTGCAATGCTTTCACAGGGAGTGGGTCTGGCAGGCATGAATCCGGTCAGAATTTCACAGGGATATCACAATACAGCGGAATTTGATACGGCGGTGATAGCGCAGTCAGGGGATATTCAGTATGTGGAAAGCAATCTGGATTTCGGAACGTATCCGGAGATTACGGTTTATACCGGGATTCCGGTAAAATGGACGATAAATGTGCCGGAAGATGTTATTAACGGCTGTAATTACAAAATGATAGTAAAGACTTACGGAATCACCCATGAATTTACACCGGGTACAGAAGATAAAAGTGCAGGTTCTAAAAATACGGCGGCTCAAAGTACAGCTTCGACAGAAAACGCCGCAGCTGCGTCATACATAACGCCTGCCGTAGAAAACGGACAGTTAGCAATAGATATCGGTACACTGACAGAACATCCGTTATATGTAAATTATGATTCAAACGGAACCAATATACAGATGATTGCCGTAAATGCGTCTGACGGCTCAGCACGATTATCATTGAACACCTGTCAGACCTGCAATCCTTCTCCAAAAGCGTATTTCAAGGAGAGAAGCGGCAAATTAGTATGTCAGAACTGCGGAAATGTATTTAAAATGGACAGTGTAGGCGGCACTGCGGGCGGTTGTAATCCGATGAATATTCAATATACGGTTGCAGACGGGAAGATAACCGTAAATACGGCGGATTTAGACAGCCATGCAAAACAGTTTTCTTCATGGAGCGGTCCGGTAGAATAGAGTAAAATAGCGGTACGGTATATTTTCAAAATGAATATACCGTGCCGTTATTTTTATGATACAATACAGGTATGGTACAGAATTTTTTTAGAAGTTACAAAAAGAGGGGTGTGATAACGATGAAAATAAAACAGCAAAAGCAGATAAAAGCATTTTTAATTGAAGAATTCGGAAATAAAAAGGGATGTGCAGTATCTGACAGGCAGGAAAAAATGCTGGATACATTGATTCAGAATACAAAAAATAAATCCGAAAATCAGATGAAAACCCTTGCCCAGACGATACTTCCACGCATAGCGTTGCATAAGTGCTTGTCTGAGGAAGGCTTTTCAGAAGAAGATGTATATAAGTATATGAGAAAATATATGCTTGATAAAGTAGCAGCAAAAAACACGCTTCAACGGCTAAAATGGAATTAGTACCGGGATTTTATGCCATTTACAGCAATATCTTTCTTAAAATTATGCGTACAACCGATTTGCAAGAAAGTACGCAGGCATATGGAAATGATTATTATGATGTTACGATTAAAAAATGCCTGTGGCACACCGCCTGCGTGGAAAACGGCTGTGAAAATCTGTGTCGCCTGTTCTGTGATGTCGATGATGTGACATACGGCGGCTTGAAAAAAATAGGTTTTACGCGGACAAAAACATTAGGTTACGGCGGTGACTGCTGTGATTTTCATTTTTTCAAAAAATAAGCTCTTTTATAAAAACTTTTTTGTTTGACTTTTTTAAAAATCAGAAATATAATAGTCCTTGAACGAGTAGCAGACGAGCGTAAATCCAGTTTTGCTGCTCGTTTTTTTATTTTAAATCTATAACGCCATTAAAAAGTGTGTAGCTTATCAGCGTAAGTCCAGCTTATGCGGTAATTACACACTTTTTTTGTGCAAAAAAACAAAGAGGCAAATCCTCTGCTCCTACAAAGGGCGCATGCTATGCAAGCTATTGGGCATAGCATACATAGCAGACATTTGCTTCGCAAACAAGGAGGACAAATCCTCTGCTCCTGCAAAGGGCAGTCGCATTTGCTTCGCAAACAAGGAGGATTAAGATGGCAGAAAGTAACAAAATGAAAGAAATTCCGGTAAATAGGCTCATGGTGCAGATGGGAATACCGATGATTTTATCCATGGCACTGCAGGCAGTCTATAATATTGTGGACAGTGCCTTTGTCGGCAATATGAAAGTGGGAAGCGAAGCAGCTTTAAATGCGCTGACACTGGTATTTCCGGTACAGATGCTTATGGTGGCAGTCGGAATCGGAACCGGTGTGGGAACGAATGCGCTTCTTGCAAGAACTCTTGGAGAGGGAAAAAACCAAAAAGCTGCGAAAGTCGCCGGAAACAGTCTGTTTTTAGGCGTGATAATTTATGCGGTATGTTTGCTGTTTGGCATTTTTGGAGTGAAGGCATACATTTCATCACAGACGGCTGACACGGAAGTGATTGCAATGGGAACAAGTTATTTAAGAATATGCTGTGTGCTTTCTTTTGGAATTATTTTCTTTTCATTATTTGAAAAGCTGTTACAGGCAACAGGGCGTTCCCTTTATTCCACAATCGGACAGGTTGTGGGTGCTGTGGTCAATATTATTCTGGACCCGGTAATGATTTATGGTATCGGACCCGTTCCTGAAATGGGCGTAGAGGGCGCTGCGTATGCTACGGTAATCGGTCAGATTGTATCAGCAGGGTTGTTATTTATTTTTCATATGAAATTAAATAGGGAATTTGAACATGGAATAAAATTCATGAAACCGGATGGCAGAACGATTGCAGGAATCTATTCAATAGGTCTGCCGGCAATCATTGCACAGGCGCTGATGTCTGTCATGGTGTATGTCATGAATCTGATTTTGAAGTTCAGTCCTTCTGCACAGACTGCATACGGATTGTTTTATAAAGTCCAGCAGTTTGTATTGTTCTTAGCATTTGGTTTAAGAGATGCCATTACGCCAATCATAGCGTATGCATATGGAATGGGAAGTAAAAAACGAATCCGGGACGGAATCAAATATGGTCTGATATACACGGCGGCACTGATGATTTTAGGGATTCTTATTATAGAAATTTTTCCGGACGCATTTGCCACGCTGTTTAATGCGGGACAGTCAAGAACGTATTTTATCAGTGCAATGCGGATTATTTCAATCAGTTTTATTTTTGTGGGAATCAATATCGCCTATCAGGGCATTTATCAGGCGTTGGACGGCGGTCTGGAATCGCTTGTGATTTCACTGCTTAGACAGCTTGTCATTATATTACCGCTAGCAGGAATTTTTTCATTTTTTGTAAAAAACGGAACAGCAGGCATTTCCCTGATTTGGTGGGCATTTCCGATAACAGAACTTGTTGCCTGTGCAGCAGGATATGCATTTTTAAAGAAAATCAGTAAGAATAGAGTGGAAAAATTAAGTTGAGGAGGAAGCAGCAATGGCAAAAAGAATTATTACAATCAGCAGAGAGTTTGGAAGCGGCGGACGTTTTATCGGTGAAGAAACAGCTAAAAAACCGGCATAGACTATTATGACAAAGATATTATCGGTCAGATTGCCATACAATCTGGGTTATCACAGGAATATATCTGGGAAAGTTTGAACTGCTCCGGATTTTTAGGTTCACATACAGACAAATTTCATGTATAATAGAACAGCATGAAAGTGGGGAAAATCCGGCAAGTGTTTTCCCACAGCGTTGAAATCACGGCAGTGAAATGCCTGAGGAATGGAGATTAACATGGAAATTTATGAAATGATTGAATTAGAAGACTGTCCGAGATGTTTAGGACCTTCTATTTTAGAAGAAGAAAACAGCGGTTATTATGTCATGTGCATGGACTGCGGCTGCCAGTCGGCAACATTTGGCTTTAAAGACGATGCCGGAAGACTTGAGGCGGCAAAAAGAACAGCTGAACTGTGGAATGCCGGCAAGGTTATTTTCAACGGCTTTGGCGATTAAATTTGAAAAAGAAAAGGAGTAATGAACGCATGAAAAGTAAAGAAGAACTTTTTAATATGACTGTACTGGAATTAAAAGAATATGTGAATTCTTTATCAAACCCGGAAATTAAAGAAGTGGCAGAAATATTTGAAGACGATGAACATGAAAGAGACCCGCTGGAACTTCTTGCGGCACCGAAGCTGTTTGACTATATGAAATATGCTAATGGCACTGTGGATATTGATTTTAGCCTTTAATTTGACAATGAGGATTAATGTAAATGAAAATAGTAATTATAAATGGAAGTGCCAGAAAAGGCAATATTTTAACAGCAATCAATGCATTTATGAAAGGTGCTGCCGATAGAAATGCGATAGAAGTAATTCAGCCAGACAAATTGCATATCAGTCCATGTAAAGGCTGTGGTGTCTGTCAATGTCATAAAGGCTGTGTAGATAACGATGATACAAATCCTACAATAGATAAGATTGCTGCGGCAGATATGATTTTATTTGCAACACCAGTATATTGGTGGGGGATGTCCGCACAGTTAAAACAGGTTATTGACAAATGCTACTGTCGTGGAATGTAGTTGAAAGGGAAAAAGGCAGGTGTTATTGTAACGGGTGGTTCACCAGTAGATAATATACAGTATGAGTTAATCAGGAAACAGTTTGAATGTATGGCAGGTTATTTGTCGTGGGATATGCTGTTTCAAAAATCATATTATGCTACGGATAGAGATGAACTGGCTAAAAATACAGCGGCAATTGAAGAATTAGAAGATTTAGGGAAAAAGATTGGCTGACGGGTGTTTAAAACGAGAGGAAAATTCAAATTATGAAAAAACGTAAAGCAGCATTTATTTGTGTTCATAATTCGTGCAGAAGCCAGATTGCAGAAGCGTTTGGAAGACATCTGGCGGCTGATGTATTTGAAAGTTATTCAGCAGGAACGGAAACTAAGCCGCAGATTAATCAGGAT
>OGKE01001330.1_pt1 | contig 16529 bp, 10 predicted proteins | sample 1572341 | NCBI WGS metagenome assembly OGKE01 (sample SAMEA2582091, study PRJEB24529) | metagenome | biome: Human gut stool | place: China | collected 2011
TCCCCATCAGATCGAATCTAAAACCGTCAATGTGATATTCTTTCGCCCAGAATTTGACCGACTCAATGATATAATGGCGAACCATTTCGCGTTCTGAGGCTGTCTCATTTCCACACCCGGAAGCATTTGAATAGGAACCGTCGGGATTCTGGCGGTAAAGATATCCCGGAACCGTCAGGTCAAAATTAGAATGCTCGGTTGAGGCTGTATGGTTATAAACCACATCGAGTACAATACGAAAACCATTTTGATGGAGGCTTTTTACCATCTCTTTAAATTCGCGGATACGGGTGGTGGGGGTGACAGGATCGGTGGAGTAACTTCCATCTGGTACATTATAATTCTTCGGGTCATATCCCCAATTGTATTTGTTTTTCTCCAATTTCCTTTCATCGATTGTGGCGAAATCGAATGAAGGAAGGATGTGTATATGCGTTACTCCCAATTCTTTTAAATGATCCAGTCCGGAAGATTCTCCTTCGGGAGTTTTAGTTCCGGTCTCTGTCAGAGCAAGAAACTTCCCCTTATGTTCAATTCCTGAGTTTGGATCAATACTAAAATCGCGGTGATGAAGTTCATAAAGAATGATATCGGAATACATTTTCAGTTCGGGTGACTGGTCTGATTCCCAACCTTCGGGATTTGTCTCGTTCCAGTCGATTACAGCAGCGCGATTGCCATTGATGCCGACTGCTTTTGCCCAGATACCGGGTGTTTCGTCCAGCCATTTTCCATCTTTTTCTATTTGGAAGGTGTAGAAAGAACCTTTCAGATCACGGTCTATATGGATACACCAGGTCCCATTGTCGGCTATGTCCATTTCCAGTTGTTCTTCCGGATCTCCCGCTTCGCCGGATGAATACAGGTTTAAACGGACATTATCGGCACTTGGTGCCCATAGCGTAAATATGGATTGCTGGGGTGTATAGACTAATTCCAAATCGTTCTCATAATAGCACGGATACTTGTCATACGAATCCAACTGGTCCGGGGACGGATGATTTTTCAACTCTCTCATACTTTCTAATTTTATATTAATACTATATAAAAAAAATAATCATGTTGTGGAATAAATGAACCGGATTATTCCGTTATGGTATGACTGAAAACAAATGTGAAATCAAAAATTCCTGTTTACGCTCTGATAAATATGAATAATAAAAGAATAATTAAGGTAATTTTACGGTGTTGTAAATCAGCTTTTTATCCTTTGCACTTTTTTGTATTTGTTAGCTTATAATTTATAGAAACGTAGGAACTTTGTTAACATCATCTTTGTTTTGTATAAAGTTAATTATAAAAAAAAATGAAGCGTATGGAAAATGGTGTTATGATGCAATATTTTGAATGGCATCTCCCGAATGACGGGAAGTTATGGAAACAGATAAAGGAAGATGCGTTGCATCTTCATGATATAGGTGTGACTGCTGTTTGGATTCCCCCTGCTTATAAGGCCGATGAGCAGCAAGACGAAGGATATGCGACTTATGATCTGTATGACTTGGGCGAATTTGACCAAAAGGGAACCATAAGAACTAAATATGGTACGAAAGATGAACTGAAGAAAATGATTGACGAATTGCACAAATATCATATTGCTGTTTATCTGGACGTTGTATTGAATCATAAAGCGGGTGGTGATTTTACTGAAAAGTTTATGGTAGTGGAGGTCGATCCCAAGGAGAGAACCAAGGCTTTGGGTGAGCCGTTTGAGATACAAGGGTGGACCGGGTATAGCTTTCACGGACGTAAGGACAAACATTCGGATTTTAAATGGCATTGGTATCATTTTTCCGGGACGGGTTTTGATGATGCGCAAAAGCGCAGCGGTGTTTTTCAGATACAGGGAGAAGGAAAAGCTTGGAGTGAGGGCGTGGATAGTGAAAACGGTAATTATGATTTTCTGTTATGTAACGATATTGACTTGGACCATCCGGAAGTTGTATCTGAATTGAACCGTTGGGGAAAGTGGGTTTCCAATGAATTGAATCTCGACGGAATGCGTCTGGATGCCATTAAACATATGAAAGATCAATTCGTCGCACAATTCCTCGATGCGGTGAGGAGTGAAAGAGGCAATGATTTTTATGCCGTAGGTGAATATTGGAATGGTGACCTGGAAGCATTGGATGCTTATATAGAAGCTGTTGGGCACAAAGTAAACCTATTTGATGTCCCGTTACATTATAATATGTTCCAGGCATCACAGGAAGGTAAAGACTATGATTTGCGGGATATTTTAAAAGATACTCTGGTTGAACATCATCCCGATCTGGCTGTAACCATTGTTGACAATCATGATACGCAACGCGGAAGTTCTCTTGAATCCAATGTAGGAGATTGGTTTAAACCGTTGGCTTATGGTTTGATTTTGCTGATGAAGGAAGGTTATCCATGTCTGTTTTATGGAGATTATTATGGTATAAAGGGGGAGAAGTCTCCTCATACCCGGATTATTGATATATTGTTGGATGCGAGACGAAAGTACGCTTACGGTGATCAGATAGAATACTTCGACCATCCTTCAACGATTGGCTTTATCCGTACAGGAGATGAGGAACATAATGGCTCCGGGCTGGTCTTCCTTATGTCTAATGACGAGGCGGGAAGTAAAATAATGAGCTTGGGTGAGAAACATAAAGGCGAAGTCTGGCACGAAATAACCGGAAGTATATCCGAAGAAATAACTTTAGATGAAGAAGGAAATGGAGAGTTCTCTGTCGAATCCCGTAACCTGGCTGTTTGGGTGAAGAAGGATTAGGTATATGGTATTTATATAATTAATTATGAAGATGCTTGTTACAGTTGTAATCAGGTATCTTCATGATTTGTATGAAAGTCATTTGCAGACAGAAAGATTCTCTGTATCTTTGTCGCCATGGCAGAAAGAAGCGAACTACATACGAGAAATAAACACAATGGGCAATATGATTTTTCATTGTTGACAGAGAATTATCCACCGCTCAGAAAATTTGTACTTCTCAATCCTTTGGGAATACAAACAATCGATTTTTTTAATCCACATGCTGTGAAAGCGCTGAATAAAGCATTGCTGATAAGTTATTATGGTATCCGCTACTGGGATATTCCAAAGAATTATTTGTGTCCGCCTATCCCCGGGAGGGCAGACTATGTTCATTATATTGCCGATTTAATTGATCCGGAGAGAGTCAGTAATACGGCAAATGAAGAGAATGGAGATAAGCCAAAACGACAGTGCAGATGCTTGGATATCGGTGTAGGTGCAAATTGTATTTATCCGATTATTGGGCACGTTGAGTATGGATGGATGTTTGTGGGTTCCGATATTGATCCGGTATCTATAGAAAATGCGCGTAAGATAGTGACTTGCAATCCTGTATTGGCACATAAGATTGATTTGCGGCTTCAGAAAGACAATCGGAGGATTTTTGACGGAATCATCGCTCCCGATGAATATTTTGATGTAACAATCTGCAATCCTCCGTTTCACAGTTCGAAAAAAGAAGCAGAAGAGGGGACATTACGTAAATTGAGTAGTCTGAAAGGGGAGAAAGTAAAGAAAACCAAATTGAATTTCGGTGGAAATGCGAATGAACTTTGGTGTGAGGGCGGAGAATTACGTTTTTTGCTGAATATGATTTCTGAGAGCCGGAAATACCGGAAGAATTGCGGTTGGTTTACAAGTCTGGTTTCTAAGGAGAAGAATCTGGATAAACTATATGCTAAATTAAAAGCCGTCCATGTATCGGAATATAAGATAATTCGAATGTGTCAGGGTACAAAAAATAGCAGAATTTTGGCTTGGCGATTTTTGGAATAGCTGATTTTGTTTTTTCGATAAACGGATATTTTTAAAGAAGATTATCTGTATAATGAAAAAATATTGATGATTAAGACCGTTATTTGTTATAATGTGCCTGGATTTGTTGTTGTTTTCTATAATAGAGTCGTTTCTCTCTCTGTATATTCTATATGAGTATTAATTCCCCTTTCTCCTTTTCTTTGATATGCCGATATTTGTAGTATGAGATTATAGTGCTAGGAAATATCAAATCAAGGGAATATATGTTTGTTGTTAGATTGAGAAACTATTTACATTTGTCGTTTTTGGTTATATTTTTATTGTTTTCCTCCTGTATTGATGAGTTTTATAAAGATACACCTAAAGAGGGATATATAACAATTACCGGTATCAATACACGTGCCTATACAGGAGCCTATCCGGGTGACGGGCTCGATGATAAGGTTGAAACTCTGCGTATTCTGGCTTTCAATAAGACAAGTCGCATCTGCGAAAGTAATACTTTTTATTATGGAGATGTGCTGGGCGGAAATACGCTACGGCATCCGATTAATAAGGGTGAATATGATTTTGTCTTTTTGGCCAATGAACCTCATAATACAATTGTGAAGGCGGTTCTTGACAATATAACTGATTATGATGCACTAAAGTCAATATCCTATCCGGCGGAGTTCTTCGATTCGGAACGGGTTATACCTATGATTGCGGAAAATAATAGTATAAAAGTGCTGGCTGATGGAAACTTGGAGGTAAATGGTGTTGCATCTACCAAGTTGACAGTAGGACTCAGACGCTTGGCGGCACGTGTGGATGTGGTTTTGAAATCGAAAGTCGATTTTGGTGATGCCAGTTCGAGTGAATTTGAAGGAATTACTTTTTCTAATATACCGGATAGAGTGCCTTTGGTATATGGCTTGCCTAGTGATTGTTTACCCAGTTCCTGGGCGTATGCCGATCCGGTTCTTCCTTATGGTGGAACGGCCATAACCAGAAATGTGGAACGTAAACTCACATTAGCTGATAATGCCGACTGTTTTAAAATAGATCCCACTTTATTGACCACTGAGGATAAAAATAACGATTTAGTCTGGGCTGTTAAAGTTAAAAAAGTAATTCTGCCATCTAGCTTCTTTTCATCGAAGTCCGACGAGACGAATGCGATAAATTTTACTGTTAACCTGATTGACAAGTATAGTCCTTCCTGCAAATTGAAGATTCTGTTCGACCCGGATTATACATTACCGGCAAATGCGAAACTTGATTTGACAGGTATCATAAGAGAACCTTTAGAAGTAAATATACAGCCTTCTCCGTGGATTGACGATGGAGATGATTGGGAAATATCAGGCGTCCGTGTTCTGAATGTATCGCATATACAGGCTAAGATGACGGATATGAACGGAGTCCGAATTTCTTTCTGGTCCAATATGCCGGTAGTGAAGGTGTTGGGCACAGTAAAGAAAGAAGGTGAAGCGAATGAAAGAGCGACTAATACAGTCTTTAACTGTTTGGCAGTAGATGATAATAATCCTGATCCTTATCGTTTCTTTTATGATTCGGCTTCGGGCAGCGGATATATGGATTTACTGGTTGACGGAACAAATACCACCGGTTTTGGTACGCATGACAGGACCGAGAATATGAGTGGTACATATACATTGACATTATCTGCAGCAGAGGATACTAATGGTAAGAATGCATTGCAGAGGAAGATAAAGGTTACCGTCACACAAGAAGGTTTGCGATTTGTTCACAATCCTACGGCAAATCAACATGGTTTGTTCAATGCAGCATTTTTTAAACATAACCAGAAAGGAGAACGTATTATAACAGGACAGCATCGATTGGATCAAACATGGTCTGTTAGTGTACCTGTTGCCTATCAAAACTGGCTTGTTGTGAGCGCGACTCCCAGCTTTGATCCGAATATTGGAACAGAATCACCAGGTGATGCGGAACATTATCCGGTAACTCTCAATCCGTATAGGGGAGAAGATGGTACTAGTATCTCAGGTCTCACCGGTCGTATATATTTCCGTATTGGCGTTAAGGAAAATGCCGATTTTGTACCAACTAAAGAATCCGATCCTAAATTTGGATATATCAATTTGTCATATTATCCGGGATGGCGGACAACAATGAAAATTTATATTCGTCAGGGCGAAGCCGGTGCTTATATATATGCGCCGGGGGATGCTATTCCGAGAACTGTATGGGGAGCGTGGAATGGAGGTACGGATATTACTACACATGTGAGAGAAGATATGCGTCTTTTATCGACGAATGCCCGTAGGGGAGCAGCTAAGTTCTCTGCTTTAAACCTGACAAGCGAGAGGTTAGCAGGGAATACGAATCCGGATTATGAGAATGTGAACGTAAAAGGTGCTCGTTTTGTAGACTTCCCTTCGCAGGCGGGTGCATTCTTTCAGTGGGCGGTCGATTTGAAAGGCACTACTTCCGGTATGACTGATTATTACCGCAGAGCTTTTAATCCCTCGAAGTCATATCTTGTTTCAGGATTCCCTTGGGGATATGGGGAATTTCCGATCATGTGGGATGGAGATGTCAGTGCTAATATTCCTGCATATAAAGAACAGTTTGAAGTTTGCCCTCCGGGATATCGTCGTCCGACGGATGGCTATACGGATAAAATATCTTATAATGGATATTATGATTATTTGCCGGATGAGGGTACTACGGGTACTGCCACGAATTATAAAGATCAAATAGAGTATTCAGAATTAAGGGTTTCTTTATTTAATGTACCTTTTGCAGGAAATGCGGCTTCAAGTGCAGACTACGCTACAGCTTTTACTACTCCTTTTGGTGGAACTGGTAATACAGGTCCTGGGACATATCCTTACGGAGCAAACAAAGATATGCTTGCCCGGAAACAACTAAAAGGAACAACTTATACATTTTATTCGGACGGATTTTTCGACAGACGTCCGATAAAAGAGGCTTCGAATGGAAACTATGGCGTATCATTAGGAAATAGTAATGTTGCTTATCAGGGAGTATTGTATTTTAATCCCGATTCCGGAACGAATGCATCTGTCTTTTTTCCGTCAGCCGGTCGTCTGAATAACACAAGTGGTGCTTTGGAAAGTAGGGGTAGTACCGGATACTATTGGTCGGCAAGTGTAGGTCCTCCTTATATGAGATCAGAATTGCAGAATCCACCTTATGACAGGAGAATACGTTATGGAGCCTGGTCGCTTGAGTCTGCATATAATTCTCATAATTTCAGATTGTCATATCAAGGTTTTGCTCAAAGTATACGTTGTGTGAAAGAATAAGAACTTTTCGGCTTACGATAAAAATACCGGAATATCATCCGTTGAGGGGTTGGCTTTTTAGTCAACCCCTTATTTGTGCGTACTCTCTAACAACAAAGCTGCTGTTTTAAGAAGAAATCTTTATTTACTCTAATAAGATTCTAATAGGATTCTAACTATTCTCTAACAGGCTCTCCGAAGGGAGCCGTCTATCTTTGTGCCCGGAAATCCGGTTACTAACTTAACTTATGTTTAATTATGATGATGAAGAGAGAGTTACACACATTTATTATTGGCAGTGTGTTGTTTTTTACCGCATGCGGGGATAAACAGGAATCAGAGCAAAAAAGTGGCTATCGTATACAAGGTGACACGGTCTATATTGCAGATCCTCTTTTACTTGAAAAGATCAAAGTATCAGTGTCTGAACTGAAACCCTATTCCAAGAAGGTGATAACGTCCGGTGTGGTGCGTCCCATTCCTCCCCGTTATGCTTATGTTGCTCCTCCATTTGCAGGGAGAGTCACAAAATCTTATGTGCGTATCGGACAGTCGGTACGTCAGGGAACACCTTTATTTGAAATCAGTTCCCCCGACTTTACTTCTGCACAAAAGGAATACTTTCAGGCACTTTCGTCCAGGGAACTTGCTAAAAAAGATTTGAAACGCAAAGAAGATCTGATAAGGAATGGTGTCAGTTCGCAAAGAGAACTGGAAGAAGCCCAGAATGCTTTATTGATAGCAGATAAGGAGTTTGAAAACGCCTCTGCCGCATTGCGGGTATATCAGGTGGACAATCCGGTGGAAATGATATTGGGGCAACCGATGATTGTTCGTTCTCCTATTCCCGGGGAAGTGATAAAGGATAACATCGTAACAGGGCAATATCTGAAAGACGATACCGAACCGATAGCTATTGTTGCCGACCTGTCTAAGGTATGGATTGCGGCTCAGGTAAAGGAGAAAGATATCCGGTTTATAAATGAAGGCAGTAGTCTGGATATTGAAATTTCGGCATTGCCCGGTACGGTTATTAAAGGCAATGTGTATCATGTAGAGGAGGAGGTAGACGAGGAAACCCGGTCCATTCAGGTACTTTCGGTCTGTGATAATTTGAACGGACATCTGAAGCTGGGGATGTACACTACTGTCCACTTTCTGAGTGTTCCGGTCGGACAAATTCAAATCCCGGAGAAAGCGTTACTGCAGGGCGAAAAGGATAGCTATGTATTTGTGCAGATTGCTCCGTTGGTTTTCGTACGGACGTCGGTGACAGTGGAGACAACAGAAAACGGAATAGCGGTGATCAGCGAAGGATTGCGTCCCGGAGATAAGATAATCAGTGAAGGAGGATATTATTTAAAGTAAGAAATTATGAAGAAGGAATTAATGCTTTCAATTATACAAAAAAGATGGGTAATGCTTTGCCTGTTTGTGATGATGTGTATCTTTGGATATTACTCATGGAAACAGCTTTCGATAGAAGCATATCCGGATATTGCAGATGTCACTTCCCAGGTGGTCACTCAAGTTCCCGGACTGGCTGCGGAGGAAGTGGAACAGCAGATAACCATTCCTTTGGAACGCGCTATTAATGGGCTGCCCGGTATGCACGTCATGCGGAGTAAGAGTACATTCGGGCTGTCAATGATTACCATTGTCTTTAAGGACGGGACAGAGGACTACTGGAGCCGCCAGCGCGTACAGGAAAGATTGAATGAAGTAGAACTGCCTTATGGAGCTGTTCCGGGACTTGATCCGCTGACATCTCCCGTAGGAGAAGTGTACCGTTATATCATAGAAAGTGACCAGCACTCATTACGCGAATTAACCGACCTTCAGAACTGGGTAATTATTCCCCGTATCAAGGAAGTGTCGGGAGTGGCTGATGTAACCAATTTCGGTGGGATCACTACTCAGTTCCAGGTTGAAGTAGATCCGTCCAAACTGGAACAATATAATTTATCTCTCAGCCAGGTTGTTGAAGCCATTGAGAATAACAATGCCAATGTGGGGGGAAGCGTGTTGAATCGTGGTGACTTGGGTTATGTGGTACGGGGAATTGGATTAATCGGAAATTTGGACGATTTGGGACATATTGTAGTGAGTACTACTTCCGGAGTTCCTGTCTTTCTGAATGATATAGGTTCTTTGAAGTATGGAAATCTTGAAAGAAAGGGAGTGCTGGGATATACGGACCGTACCCGCAACTACTCTGAGAGTCTGGAAGGAATTGTACTCCTTCTGAAACATGAGAATCCGTCTAAAGTACTGGAAGATATTCATGTGGCAGTTGATGAGTTAAATAATGAGACATTGCCGGAAGGAGTGAGGATACATACTTTTCTGGATCGTACCAACTTGGTGGATACTACTTTGAGTACCGTATCCCATACCTTGCTGATGGGTATGGCTTTGGTGGTTCTTGTGCTTATTCTGTTTCTAGGCAACTGGCGTGGTGCATTATTGGTATCTATAACGATTCCTGTGTCATTGCTTATCGCTTTTATTCTTATGCATCTGACGGATATTCCGGCTAACCTTCTGTCGCTTGGTGCTATTGATTTCGGTATTATTGTGGACGGCGCTATCGTTATGCTGGAAACGATCCTTAAGAAACGTGAGGATAATCCCAAACAATATCTCGAAGAAAAAAGCATGGCGCAACGCGCCAAAGAAGTGGGTCGGCCTATTCTTTTCTCAACCATTGTCATTATTACGGCATACCTTCCGCTGTTTGCCTTTGAACGTGTTGAACGCAAACTTTTTACTCCAATGGCATTTACGATGAGCTATGCAATGATTGGAGCACTGTTGGTTGCGCTCTTATTGATTCCGGGACTTGCCTATGCAATCTATCGTAAACCACATAAAATATATAAGAATAAATGGCTGGACAGACTAAAGGATAAATACATTCGTACCATTACAGGATTTCTGGAAGCTCCCTTAAAAGCCATCATTCCATCAGGACTGATTCTGACAGCGGGGATCGTGTTGAGTGTTGTCGTAGGAAAAGACTTCCTTCCGGAGCTGGATGAAGGTTCGATATGGTTACAGGTTAATCTGCCACCCGGAATTTCCGTAGAAAAGTCACGGGAGTTATCTGATACTTTGCGTGCCCGTACGATGAAGTATTCCGAAGTAACTTATATTATGGTACAGGCGGGAAGGAATGACGACGGAACTGATCCGTTCACCCCTTCACATTTTGAAGTGTCCATCGGTATTAAGCCTTATGATGAATGGCCGAAAGGAAAAACTAAAAAGGATTTGATTCATGAACTGGAAGAAGAATATAAGTTACTTCCCGGTTTTAAAGTAGGATTTAGCCAACCTATGATAGACGGGGTGATGGATAAGATAGCCGGGGCCCATAGTGAACTGGTGGTGAAAGTATATGGCGAAGATTTTCGTGAAACACGTCGTATTGCCGAAGAAATAACCAGGGCATTAGGAACTGTGCGAGGGGCTGTTGATCTGGATATTGATCAGGAACCACCCTTGCCACAGTTACAGATCAGTATGAATCGTGATGCCATAGCTCGTTACGGATTAAATGTATCCGATGTAGCGGATCTGATTGAAGTGGCTGTCGGAGGTAAAGCTATCGCACAACTTTATCAGGGTGACCGCCAGTATGGCATCACCTGTAAGTATAAAGAGGAAGCGCGGAATACTCCGGAGAAAATAGCCGGACTTATGTTGACTTCTTCCACCGGTGCAACGATACCTCTTTCTCAGGTTGCCGATGTCAGATTGAGTGTCGGCGAAAGTACGATTACCAGGGAAATGAACAGACGCCATTTGACGGTAAAGCTGAATTTGCGCGGTCGTGACCTGACATCTTTTCTGAATGAAGCCCAGAATACGATCAATGAGAAAGTACATTATGACAAGAATAAATATACCATCAAATGGGGAGGGGCCTTCGAAAATCAAAAACGGGCTTATACACGTCTTGCTGTCATTATACCGCTGACACTGACAGGGATGTTTATACTGCTTTATGTCACGTTCGGGAAGTTCCGGCAGGCAGGACTGGTATTGGCTATTGTTCCTCTGGCACTTTTCGGAGGTATGCTTGCTCTTAATGTGCGTGGTATGACGCTGAATGTATCTTCTGCCGTAGGATTTATAGCGATGTTCGGGCTTTCCATACAAAATGGAATTATCATGGTATCGCAGGTCAATGGGCTGCGCAGGGGAGGAATGGAACTCCGGAAATCGGTCATAGAAGGGGCACGCCAGCGTTTCCGACCTATTCTGATGACTTCGGTCACTACGATACTCGGACTTTTCCCGGCTTCGTTGGCAACCGGAATTGGTAGTGACGTACAGCGTCCGCTGGCAACAGTGATTGTGTATGGATTGATGTTTTCAACCCTTATCTCTATGTTTCTGCTTCCGGCTTTCTATTATCTGGTTGAGAACAATGTTTTAAATAAAAAGAAGAACGATGAAAAAGAATATACGATATAATATAGTGCTCTTGCTTTTAATGGTGGAAGCCGTACTCATTCCGACTTTTGCGCAAATGCCTGAAATAAAGCAGGGGCAGTCTATTTCTTTCGAAGAATATCTGAATCGGGTAGGGAAAAAGAACCTGAGTTATTTAGCCGAAAAACTCAATGTGAGTATTGCTGATGCGGAAGTAATTGCCCGGAAAATCTTTCCGGATCCGGAGTTGGAATTTGAAGCAGGTAATGAGACTTTCTCGTTGGGAGTTTCCTATTCATTAGAAATGGGAAATAAAAGGGGAGCACGTATTAAGTTGGCGCGGACTCAGGCAGAATTGGAGAAACTGTTCCTGCAACAGGGCTTTCAGGATTTGAGGGCGGAGGCTGCCGACCTTTTTCTAGAAGCAATTCTTCAGCGCGAATTACTTGAAGTACAGAAAAGTTCTTATGAGTATATGTATCAGCTGAGTCAGTCAGATAGTTTACGTTATGTTTCGGGAGAGATTACGGAGAATGATGTCCGGCAGTCAAAACTGGAAACTGTCACCTTGCTTAATACTGTTTACAGTCAGGAGGCGGCTTATCATTCCGCTTTGGTTTTGTTGAATAAACACATGGGGATGAGTGCTGATACGCTTCATATCCCTTTGGGAAATTGGGAAGAGCTAAGCAGGGACTTTGCTCTGTCTGATTTGGTCAAAGCGGGACTGGATAATCGCATCGACCTGCTTGTTGCTCAAAAAAGTACTGAAGTTACTACCCGGGAATATAAACTGACGAGAGCGGAACGCAGACCCGATATCGGAGTATCTGTTTCTTATGAAAGAAACTGGAACGGCTTTCTTCCTCCGTCCCGTTCTGCTACTGCCGGTGTATCTGTTCCTCTGACATTCTCGAATATAAATAAAGGAGCTGTAAAAGCTGCAAAGTTTCGGATTGCCCAATCGGAGATAATGGAAAGAGATATGGAATTGCAGATACAGACAGAGATAACCCAGGCCTGGTTCAACTATGAGGCTGAAAAGAAAAAGATAGCTCAATATAAAGCCGGTGTACTTGAAGACTCGCAGAAGGTGCTCGACGGAATGGTATATAAATACAAACGGGGAGAAACGAGTATTCTTGATGTACTGGTTGCCCAGCGTACTTATAATGAAGTGCAACAGGAGTATCTGGAAACAATGAAAGGATATGCCGCTTCACTAGTAGCATTGGAAAGAGCTTGTGGTATATGGGATATATGCTTTTGACAGTTAAATATCCGGCTTTACTATTGTGAATTGCAGCAAAGCCGGATATTTGTATGGTTACCAGTCAGCGGTTTCACGCTTTATGTTAAATCATTGTGCGATATTCCTCCTGTTTTTTCTTAGGGAGTTTTTTTGATCACTTCTTCCACAGAGTGGTCAATAAGTTCTTTGATAAGTTTGTCACTCAGGTTTATTTACTTATCTGTTTTCCGAACTTTAATCCGTACTACTGTGTCATTTTGACGAGACTGGACAATGTTTTATTACTTTCGATTGTGTATCTTTGCTGTAGTTGAAATGGACAACCGGAATTTATATACTAATAAACAGAATATTATGGAAGCGAAGTATATCACTCTGACTAAAGAGAATATCGAAAAAGAACATATTTGCTGTGCTTTCTCCGATAAGAAATGTAAGGATAGCTATGAGTTGAAAAAGACATGGCTGAAAAATGAGTTTGAGAATGGCTATGTTTTCAGACGGCTTGACGAACGTGCAAAAGTATTTATAGAATATGGACCTGCCGAAAAAGCTTGGGTTCCGGTTAATGCACCTAACTATTTAATGATAAACTGTTTTTGGGTTTCAGGAAAATATAAAGGATGCGGGCATGGCAAAGCACTATTGCAGTCTGCTGTCGAGGATGCCAAAGCACAGGGTAGGGATGGCTTGGTGACTGTGGTCGGTACCTCTAAATTTCATTTTATGGGTGATGCGAAATGGTTATTACGTCAGGGGTTTGAGACGATAGAAAAACTACCCTATGGTTTCAGTCTTTTGGCTTTGAAGATAAATCCGGCAGCTCCTGATCCGTCATTCAATGGAACAGTATCAAGTGGAGAATGTGAGGAAAAAGAAGGTGTAGTCGTTTATTATACACATCGTTGTCCGTTTGCAGAGTTTCATGTCCGTAATTCTTTAGTGAGTGTGACTGAGAACAAAGGTATTCCATTGAAGATAGTCAGATTGGAAACGATGGCACAAGCACAAAATGCACCTACACCTGCTACTATCTTTTCTCTTTTCTATAAAGGAAAGTTTGTAACGACGGATTTGAGTGCATGTATGGAGCAACGGTTTGATAAAGCGTTGGGATTATAATCTTTCTTATTACAGTATGTGTTTCTCTTTTTTGATTTTCTGTTTTTGTGCTGTTTTGCTCTGATGAGTGTGGCGGGTTAATAATTGTCTGGTGTTTATTTTGACTGGGCGGGTCGATTTTTCATGTGCTGCTCTGATCTTATGCAGATTCATTAATAGAATCGGCAGTTTATTTATATGTTGAGATGTTTTGTTTTATGTATGTGACATATGCTTGATTTTTAGTATTTTATTGTATGTGGTTGGTGGGGAAAACTTGATAGCTCCTGACTTTTATAATCACTAACTTTTCTTATTTTAGTTCATTCAAATATGTTCAATTCTTGCATTTTATGAAACTATGTTTTACTTTTGGGGAGTAAAATCATTGGGATTATAATGAAAAGTATTCGCTCGGTTATTTGTTTTTGTTTGTTTTTGTTTGTGTTTAACCAGCTCCTTTTCGCCGACAAAACTATAGAGAATGATTCGCTATATACCAGTGAGTATATAAGTCGAATTTATATGGCAGAACCTGAACGGGCTTTAAGTTTGTTGGATGGAGCTGAAAGTAAGAAGACTATCCCTCTGCGTATTATACATGAATTACGCAGCAGGGTTTATCGTAATATGTATATGACTAAACTGGCTTTTTTGTATGCCAAAAAGTCTTATTTGCTGGATTCCGTTTCTCAGAAAGATACTAAGCACTTGTTGACCATGACTGTCGACCTGGCAGAATTAGCAGTGCTTATGAGTGACCATAAAGAGAGTATGAGGTATGCTCTTGATGGTATCAAGCTAGCACAAAAAGAAAAGGATAAAGGGGCTGAAAGTAAGCTGTTGTTTTGCATTGGTGAAAATAAATGGCAATTGTCTTTCAAAGAGGAGGCATATGACTATTTTGACAAAGCTATCAAATTGCTTCAAGGTACAAGTTCCAAATTGGAAATGGCTATGCTTTCATACTTTTATGGGATGAAAATGGATTATCTGCTCAATGATTCCCGTAGTAAAGAAGCATTGGAGGTTGGGTTGAAGCGCGAAAAGCTACTTAAAGATATAGCTAAATTACCGGAAAAAACAAAAGGCTTTCTTGATCTGCAATATACTTACTTGTATGCAAAAATGTCGTATATCTGCTATCTGGAAGGAAAGTATGATCAGGCGGAAAAATATTATCAACAATATTTGTCAACAGAGAATTCACAGACACCGGATGGAAAAACCTATGCGATACCTTATCTGCTAGTGTCTAAACAATATCAGAAAGTCGTTGATCAATGTCAGGATTTTAAGAAATTGATGCAAGAGCAGGATACTGTCAACTTGCAGTATATTAGTATCCTTCAGAAAGAGGTGAAAGCTTATAAAGGCTTGAAGGATTTTGAAAAAGTAGCAGCATTACGTGAGTCTATTATTTCTATTATTGATGGTATTAACAGCAAGGATAAACAGAATGCGGCTTTGGAATTAAATGCTATTCATAAAGCTGACGAGCAGGAAGAATATATTGCCGAACAGACTTTACAGTTAAGAATCAGAAACATATCACTTGCTTTTTTGGGATGTGTCACTTGTCTCATTTTATTTGTGCTATGGCGGATTTGGCGTCATACGATTATTGTTAAATATAAAAACAAAATGCTGGCAAAGTTTATCAATGAGAAACTGGCTGGAAAAGTAGAGAACAAACAATTATTCATAGATGGAGATGCGGAAGATCCGATAGCTGTTCCATTGGACTTGGAACCGGAAACTGGCTTTTCCGAAAAAGACGATTTATCTCCGGATGAAGTAGTGGAGAGTAGGGAGGAAGAGGATGAGAATAAGAAAATTTTCAAAGAACTGAATCGTATTGTTGTTCAGGATCAGTTATATCTGTCTCCGGAATTGTCGAGAGAGGATCTGGCTCAGATTGTACATTTGAATAATGCGCGTTTCGCCCGGATGATCAAGGAAAACACCGGAACTAATTTCAACGGGTATATTAATGAACTTCGTATTAACTATGCGATTCAGTTATTGAAGCAACATCCCAATTATACCATTCGTGCGATAGCTGATGAAGCCGGATTTAATAGTACGCCTATTCTGTACAGTATGTTCAAGAAAAAGACTGGTATGACTCCTTACGAATTTAAAAAAACGCAGGAATCCTTAGGTTGATTTTGGCTTTTTCGATAAACAATTTTCCGTTTTATCGGTTTATTCTTATGATAACTAAATATAAACGGAAATGGTGCAAGTTAGGATAAAGCGAGTGTACGAAGACTTTTCAGAGACCGACGGATATCGGGTGCTGGTAGATAAACTCTGGCCACGTGGAATCAAAAAAGAATGGTTGAAATATGATTACTGGGCAAAAGATATAACGCCTTCCGCAGCACTGCGCAGATGGTTTCATGAAGATATTCCGGGTCACTGGAATGATTTTGTCGTAATGTATCAGAAGGAACTGGAAGCTTCTCAAGCTGTTGCCGATTTTCTGACTCTTATCAAACCTCATCCGGTGATCACTTTGCTTTATGCATCCAAAGAACCGGTTTATAATCATGCCCGAATCCTTCGTGATTATTTGGAAATGCATCTGAAAGAGTGAAATTAAAGTAATTTTTATCTCTTTCCGCTTTCAGTCGTTCACTCAATTTCCTACCTTTGTAATCTAAATCAA
>OGKE01001335.1_pt1 | contig 16477 bp, 10 predicted proteins | sample 1572341 | NCBI WGS metagenome assembly OGKE01 (sample SAMEA2582091, study PRJEB24529) | metagenome | biome: Human gut stool | place: China | collected 2011
TTTATTTCACCCTTGATAATGACCATATAATATCGTGTATTCATCTATTCCTCACTACTTCTTATCCGCACGCTGATTGCCCTTGAATTCCTTCTCCACATAGCAATGTTCATGCTTACCAACCAACTTATCACCTTTAAAATCCAGTTCAATAATATATGGCATCCAGTCGATAATTCTTAGAAAATCTTCACATCCAAAACTGTTATCATAAAAATTCAATATAGTACTAAGGGCAGTACCATGGGTTCCTAAAACAATATCTTTATCCGTATTATCTGATAAAATCTCGTTTAGCGCCTCTATGTTACGATTTTGAACCATAGCAATGGATTCTCCACCCTCTTCATGATAATCATGGTCAGCCCAACGTTTCTGGAACATTCCGTGGTTGTTGCCATCAGGACCTTTTTCACGCTCCCTTAATCTCTCATCTTTTATAATTTCTTTTCCGAAAAAAGCTGCCGCATCTGCAATGGTATCCATGTTGCGTTTGTATGGACTACAATAAAACGCATCTATTTTCTTGTCCTTCAAAAATTCTAGTACAATTGCAGAATCTATCTTGCCTTCTTCCGTCAAAGGTCTTGTTCTGTCTTCTTTCCAATCATGTTCCGGCTGTGCGTGACGCACGAAATACACTCTTGTCATTTGATCAGCTCCATTTCATCTTCAATTTTTACAAATCCATACTTTTCATATAACGGTCGTCCCATCTCTGTCGTCTCTAAAGCAATCTGTGATACGCCCTGTTTCCTTACATCCTTTACCAGCAAATCCAATGTGTGAATTGCAATTCCATGTCTTCGATATTCCGGTGCCGTATACATATTCAGAATATACGCTTTTTTACCAGTCGGATTATGATATGTCGGCATCACCTGATAAAAACTGACACCACCTGCACCGACAAATGCCCCGTTATCATACACCAAATATGCAATATGCTCACCGGTTTCTAATGCACGCTTATAATACTCATAGGATTCTTTTTCCACCAATGACATATCCACATCATTCGATAGTTTGTTGGCTGCTCGAAGGACGATAATTCTTGTTTTTACAAGTTCATCTATGTCTGCTATGGTTGCTTTTTTATATTTATAGTTTTTTGCCATCACATACTCACCCTCTAAATCTGTTAATCTTTTCGAATCAATTTTACCACCTATCCTTAACTCTTTCTGCTGTTGCTCCATTTCTTACAAGACTACAATTCATTACCAATACTTTCATTTTGACCTCCGTTTTCATGTACCATATTTTATATGATATCACAGAATCACTATATCATCAATAACAATCGCAACTTCTTGCGATTGTTTCCCGGTTTGCAATATATAATTCAGGTGCGTAAAGTGAATCGGGGATACGCAGAAGAATCATTATTTCATAGTGCGTAAATGCATGGTTTGGAATCCTTCTTAAGAAGTTATATGAACTGCACAGTTATTCGCCAGTCTGCTAAAAAAATGCAAAAATTAGAGCCAGCCTTTCAACTGACTCTGCTCTACCCCAAAGCATATTATAATTTACTCTCGTATTAGCTTTTTATTTCTACTCATCAAATAAAAATTAGTCCCCATAAGATATACACCAATCCCCTTCTTTTGATTATATGATATCCTATAGGAACTATAATTGCATTGGACTGTTAGTCCAAAAGTTTATCCCACTCTGCTTCTTTAAAGCCTATACTCTGTATTCACTCTTTAATCTCCCAATGACCACTGTAGCCGCTTCCTTTCATATAAACTATAACCAATTATACTATAAGCAAGGTTGACCGGCTACCGCAAAATAAAACTGAACCTGAAAAATTGGCTCTATTCGAAACTATATCCCCACTCTCAAATCCGTATGTTTCAAAGGTTTCTTGACACTATGAGTCAAAATTTAGAGTCAAATTTTACTAAATCGGAGTGAAACATCCCCATTTCATCCCCAATCTAAAATAAAAAGCCCCACAAAGCCCATAAATACAGGCTTTGTGAGGATATGTTCTCTATTCAAACTCAATCGTTCCCGGTGGCTTACTAGTCAGGTCATAGAATACCCTATTAACCCCACGCACCTCGTTTATAATTCTACTCATAACTGTCTGGAGTACCTCAAATGGTATCTCGGCACTTTCGGCTGTCATAAAGTCAATTGTATTGACTGCACGAAGTGCAACTGCGTAGTCATAAGTTCTTTCATCACCCATAACACCAACTGAACGCATATTAGTGAGGGCTGCAAAGTACTGGTTTGGCATCCAGGCTGGTGCCTTGCCATTTTCTTTCTTGTAGGCTTCTACTGCCTTGTCTACTTCTTCACGGTAGATGTAATCGGCATCCTGTACGATACGAACCTTGTCGCCTGTTACTTCGCCGATAATTCTTATTCCAAGTCCTGGACCTGGGAATGGCTGACGGAACACAAGATGTTCTGGTATGCCAAGTTCAAGACCAGCCTTACGTACTTCATCCTTGAATAAATCACGGAGTGGCTCAATAATCTCCTTGAAATCAACGAAATCTGGAAGACCACCTACATTGTGATGTGACTTGATTACCGCTGATTCACCGCCAAGTCCACTCTCTACAACGTCTGGATATATAGTTCCCTGTGCAAGGAAGTCAACTGCACCAATCTTCTTGGCTTCTTCCTCAAACACACGGATGAACTCTTCACCGATTATCTTTCTCTTAGCCTCTGGTTCAGTAACACCTGCAAGCTTAGAGTAATATCTTTCCTGTGCATTTACCCTTATAAAGTTAAGGTCAAACTGTCCTTCTGGACCGAATACACTTTCAACCTCATCGCCCTCGTTCTTACGAAGAAGACCATGGTCTACGAATACGCATGTAAGCTGCTTTCCGATAGCTCTTGAAAGAAGACCTGCTGCCACTGATGAATCAACTCCACCAGAAAGTGCAAGTAATACTTTACCATCGCCAACCTTTTCACGTATTTCCTTAATAGTATTCTCTACAAATGCATCCATTTTCCAGGTTCCAGCACATCCGCATACTCCACGCACAAAGTTGTGAAGCATCTTTGTACCTTCCTGTGTATGAAGAACTTCTGGATGGAACTGGATTGCATAGAGGTTCTTTTCTGAACACTCTGCTGCTGCCACTGGACAGTCTGCTGTATGTGCAATTATCTTAAATCCTGGAGCAACCTGTGAAATGTAGTCAAAATGGCTCATCCACACGATAGTCTTTTCTGAAACATCTCCAAATAAAGCACTGCTCTTATCAACAAATGTCTCTGTCTTTCCATACTCTCTTACTGGAGCTTTCTCAACCTTGCCGCCAAGAACGTGTTGCATAAGCTGAGCACCATAACATAATCCAAGCACTGGAACACCAAGTTCAAAAAGCTCTTTAGTACAAGTAGGTGAACCTTCTTCATAGCAGCTATTCGGACCACCTGTAAGGATAATTCCTTTAGGGTTCATCGCCTTAATCTGCTCAAGAGGTGTTTTGTAAGAATATATCTCACAATATACGTTACATTCACGGACACGACGTGCAACTAACTGATTGTACTGTCCGCCAAAGTCAATAACTATAACCTTTTCCTGATTCATATTGTCCCTTTCCTAATCATAAGTTTGCGTTGAAGATATATTTTATATGCATTTCTATACTTTAATCAGCCAATCATAAAAAATATCCAGACACAATATGCATATATAAATAACATGATGTAGGGGGGCAAAAGCCCCCGACTTTGATACCTACGAATTGTTCCATGCTACGCACTCCCACAATTCTCCCCAATATTCGCATATCGTGGGATTATCATCCCACTTTTATACTCATATCAGGGAGTGGGTCACAAGGTCTTTCACCCACCTATGAGCGAGCTCATGTGGGTTTAGACCTTTTGCCCCTGGTATCATAATATACATATATATAACATATACATATATAGCATACGCATATATAATATATACATATAACACACATATATTAATTAGATATTTTACATAACAATTTTTTATATCATTTTACAGCTTTTATTGTTTTATATTTCTTTCCATTGCTTTTAAAGTATATATCAGTATATATAACACATCTACAACTCATATATACATTTATTATAGTAAACAAGCGGTATAATGACAAGCATATTCTTCAATCTTTATTACAATCCCATACAACACAACCTCCTATTATTAATCTGTTGTATGCTTATACCGCTTAATTTCAGATTTATACAGATTTATATTTCCATAAGGAACTCGTCTACATATTTCCTCATATCGTCAAATTCTGCATTAACCTCAGGTACATCAGACTTAAAATCCAGCAGTTTATATACATAACCTTGTTCCCTGGCCTGTCTATAACTTTCTTTATACACAAGTTCAAAAAGCAGTGATATATGCCCTACTATATGGTCAACTGCACTCCTTCTTACACTTTTAAGTACTGTTTCCTTCTTATAAAAGCTCTCAAGTACCTCTTTGGTTATAACTCCATTCTTAAGTTCCTCTGTTGTTACATCATATATAATCTCCATAGGAATATCTGCATTTACCTTAAATATATCAACCTTATCTGCATCACGCAGTATATCACAAAACATACGCTGTCTTTCGGTGAGGTCTTCTTTTACACGATACTTATTATGCTGTCTTATTGCCATTTCAAGAAGTCCTGTATCTTTATTGTGGTACTCATTATTTTTTATTATCTGCTCATCATCGACAGTCGTTGCATCATTATTAACTAAGAATTCTTTAATTTTCCGTTCTTCCTGACAATAATCAGACTGATTATACGATTGTGCAAGCTCACATTCTTCATAATACCCTTCTGCAAACTTCCTTATAAGACCTTCCTTAAACAGCAGATCTGCCCCGAATTCTGCATGGTCTACTGACTGGGCATCATTAAATGTACCGAAACGCCTTATCTGCTCAAATCTTCCTATATCGTGTAACATTCCAAGAAGCCATGCAATATCTACATCCGGTTCACTTAAGCCTAATGATTCTGCAATTCTTTGACACAGTCCTGCTACTCTGTAGGTATGATCTATCTTAAGCTTTATCTTTTCATCTGATGGATCGTAATTTCTTACATACTCTGCAAATGCATTGATAACATTTTTCCTGTTAATAACTGGTTTGTTAATACTTTCCACAACATCAATAAGTCCATTAAGGTCAGCACATACCATATATGTAAGTTTCCTGATATCATCATCTATTGCTATTGTATCAGGAATATGAACAACTCTCATATCTGCCGCATATCCAGCCTTAATGCCATTAATGCTGTCCTCAACTACTACTGCCTCTGACGGATTTACGCCTATTGCCTTAGCAGCACGAAGAAATATATCCGGTTCTGGCTTTCCACGTTCGACTTCATCTCCATATACAACCGCATCAAGATAATCCCACACTCCTATTTCATGAAGTGTTTTCTCAGCACTTTCACGCCTTGTTGATGTAGCAACTGCACACTTTAGTCCATTATTTCTTATATATTCAAATATGTCCTTTACGCCCTTTTTAACAGGAATACCTTCTGTTTCCCTTATCTTGTATACATGCTGTGTTCTAAGCTCCTTCGCTTCCCAATAATCTATCACACCCTTGTAATAATCATCAAAGAACTTGCAGCAAAGCTCTGCCGGGGCCCCCTTAAAGCTGTCTATAAGCCATATGGGCATATCCACTCCAAGCTGCCCTGCCGCCCATAGCCAGCCCTCATTAGACTGTCTTTCTGAATCTATAAGAACGCCATCCATATCAAATATAATGCCTGATACCATTTTTCTTCTCCTAGCAATCAAATGTCGTATTTTTACACTTTATATTATTTAAAATAACTATAAAAGATATGTTTTTATAATTTATAACGCTGACCAGCACCTGCAATTTTCAAATTTGCCAATTTAGAGACTTTAAACATCTTCTATCATTGAACTTTCATCCACAATGCCGTCATCTGCACCATCCTTATAAATACTTCTTAACATACTGTCCCGTATAAGACTTCTTAACCTTGGCAACCTCTTCTGGTGTACCCTTTGCAATAACTGTACCACCTCTGTCGCCGCCTTCTGGTCCCATATCTATAATATAATCGGCTGTTTTGATAACATCAAGATTATGCTCAATAACAACAACAGTGTTACCGCCCTCCGCAAGCTTATGAAGTATATCAACAAGCTTGTGGACATCTGCAAAATGAAGTCCTGTTGTAGGTTCATCAAGAATATATATAGTCTTTCCTGTACTTCTTTTAGAAAGCTCTGTAGCAAGCTTTATTCTCTGTGCCTCTCCACCTGAAAGCTCTGTAGATGGCTGTCCTAACTTAATATATGAAAGTCCAACGTCATTAAGAGTTTCTATTTTTCTTCTGACTGATGGCACATTTTCAAAGAAATCAACTGCATCCTCAACTGTCATATCAAGCACGTCATATATGCTCTTTCCCTTATACTTAACTTCAAGTGTTTCCCTGTTATAACGCTTTCCATCACACACTTCACAAGGCACGTATACATCCGGCAGGAAATGCATTTCTATCTTGATAATACCATCTCCAGAACAAGCCTCACAACGTCCTCCCTTTACATTAAAGCTGAAACGTCCTTTGTTATAACCTCTTTCCTTAGCATCTGTTGTTGAAGCAAAAAGATCCCTTATCATATCAAATACGCCTGTATATGTCGCAGGATTAGAACGTGGAGTTCTTCCTATTGGCGACTGGTCAATATCTATAACCTTATCAAGCTGCTCAATTCCTGTAATATCATCATGGTCACCAGCGATACATCTTGCACGGTTTAAAGACTTCGCAAGGTGCTTATACAGAATTTCATTCACAAGTGAGCTCTTTCCTGAACCCGATACACCTGTTACACATGTAAATACTCCGAGTGGTATATCAACATCAATATTTTTAAGATTATTCTCCCTTGCACCCTTAACAGTTATCCAGCCTGTCGGCTTTCTTCTCTTAGCCGGCACTGGAATCTTGATTCTTCCGCTAAGATATGCACCTGTAAGCGAATCCTTGCATGCCATAATATCAGCTGCTGTTCCTGTCGCAACGACTTCTCCACCATTACGTCCGGCACCCGGTCCTATATCAACAATATAATCTGCGGCACGCATAGTATCTTCATCGTGTTCAACCACAATAACTGAGTTACCAAGGTCACGCAAATGTATAAGTGTCCCAAGCAGCTTGTCGTTATCTCTCTGATGAAGTCCGATACTTGGCTCATCAAGTATATAAGCCACACCAACAAGTCCTGAACCTATCTGTGTCGCAAGTCTTATTCTCTGTGCCTCTCCTCCTGAAAGCGTACCTGTAGCTCTTGATAATGAAAGATAATCAAGTCCTACATCCATAAGAAACTGTATTCTTGCCTTAATCTCCTTAAGTATATCTGCACCGATAAACTTCTGTCTGTCTGTAAGCTCAAGCTCATCTAAGAACTTCTTTAACTTAACAATAGACATATCCGTAATCTGATATATATTCTTATCTGCTATCGTAACAGCAAGAGATGATGGCTTTAATCTCTGTCCGTGGCAGGACTTACAAGGTCTTATGCGCATGAATTCCTCATACTGCTGCTTTGCACTGTCTGAGTAAGTTTCCCTATATCTTTTCTCCATATTATGGATAAGGCCTTCAAATGCTATATCGTATTCTCCAACACCTCTCTGGCCCTTGTAATGCACTTTAACACTTCTGCCCTTAGTACCATTTATAATCATATCCTTAATATCATCTGGATAATCCTTAAATGGTGTTGATAAACTGAAGTTATATTCCTTTGCAAGTGCACTCATAATTGCCCTTGAAAAGCTGCCCTCATCCTTTACAGACTGCCATCCCATACCAACTATAGCTCCCTCATCGATGCTTAATGAATCATCTGGTATAAGAAGCTCTGCATCAAAATTCATTGTATAACCAAGTCCGTAACAATCTGGACACGCACCAAATGGATTGTTGAACGAAAAGCTTCTTGGCTCTATCTCATCTATGCTTATGCCACAATCCGGACACGAAAAGCTCTGTGAAAAGTTAATTGGCTCACCGTCTATAACGTCAACTGTCATAAGTCCCTCTGCAAGCTTAAGTGCTGTTTCTATTGAGTCTGTAAGTCTTTTGTTAATTCCATCTTTAACTACAAGACGGTCAACAACAATTTCTATATTATGCTTCTTGTTCTTATCAAGATTTATCTCATCTGTAAGCTCATACATATTGCCATCAGCAATAACTCTTACATAACCACTCTTTTTAGCCTGTTCAAAAAGCTTCTTATGTTCACCTTTTCTTCCTCTTACAACTGGAGCTAATATCTGTATCTTTGTTCTTTCTGGAAGCTCCATAATAGTATCAACCATCTGGTCTACAGTCTGCTTGTTGATTACTTTGCCACACTTTGGACAATGTGGTGTACCTATTCTTGCATATAATAATCTGAAATAATCATATATCTCTGTAACAGTTCCAACTGTTGAACGTGGATTTCTGTTAGTTGACTTCTGGTCTATGGAAATAGCTGGTGAAAGTCCTTCTATGCTCTCTACCGCCGGCTTTTCCATCTGTCCTAAGAATTGCCTTGCATATGAAGATAATGACTCCATATATCTTCTCTGGCCTTCTGCATATATAGTATCAAAGGCAAGACTTGACTTACCAGAACCAGACAGACCTGTAAGTACTACAAGACTGTCCCTTGGTATATCTACATCAATATTTTTAAGATTATGCTCACTTGCACCTCTTATTCTTATATAATTCCTGTAATCGCCTTTTTCCATTTTTTTCTCCGTTATTTCTTCTTTCTTAATCCTTAACCGCCTCAATTAAAAAGACTTTTTCTGTAAGCAGCAAATGCTTTTATACATTTGACACCTACATCATATAATACCATAATGATAATATCTGCCTACCATTACTGACTGCATAACATTGCTTTTGAACTCGTAGCTTAATCTGGCTTAATTGATATCAAGCTATAAATGAGCAAATTTAAAATATTGTACAATTATGTTCCTGTTATGAAGATATATTTTACCTAATCTATTGAAATGTATGTCAACCACAAACAAAAACGATTATTTAAAAAACTGTAAAATATATCATCTTATCACTTGCCTGACTTCTTATCCTCATAAATATACTTATTAATCTCAATCATCTTATCACGAAGCATAGCCGCCTGTTCAAAGTCAAGCTCTGCTGCAGCCTTACGCATATTTTTCTCAATCTGCTTCTTAACCTTTTCAAGATCTTTAATGCTCATAGATTCATAATCTACATCAAGCCTTCCATTTGAATTATCTGCTTCTGCTGCCTTAGATATACTTATAAGATCTCTTACTGCCTTCTTTATAGTCTGAGGGGTTATTCCGTGTACCTCATTGTACTCCTGCTGTATCTTTCTACGTCTTTCCGTCTCAGATATAGCCTTTTCCATAGACTCTGTTATAGTATCTGCATACATAATAACGTGTCCCTCTGCATTTCTTGCAGCTCGTCCTATCGTCTGGATAAGTGAAGTCTCTGTTCTTAAGAAGCCCTCTTTATCAGCATCAAGAATAGCCACAAGACTTATCTCTGGAATATCAAGTCCCTCTCTAAGCAGATTGATACCAACAAGCACATCGAATCCGTCAAGTCGCATATCCCTTATAATCTTCTGTCGCTCTAGTGTATCAATATCAGCATGAAGATACTTGACTCTTATGCCGACTTCCTTAAGATAATCTGTGAGATCCTCTGCCATACGCTTGGTAAGTGTAGTTACAAGTATCTTGTTCTTTTTCTCAACTTCCTTATTAATCTCACTTATAAGATCATCTATCTGACCCTCTATTGGTCTAACTGTTATCTCTGGATCAAGAAGTCCTGTAGGCCTTATAATCTGCTCTGCCCTCATAAGCTCGTGTTCTTCCTCATACCTGCTAGGCGTAGCAGATACAAAAAGCATCTGTGATATCTTGCTCTCAAACTCCTGAAAATTAAGCGGTCTGTTATCCTTCGCTGAAGGAAGCCTGAAGCCATAGTCTACAAGTGTCGTCTTTCTTGCCTGATCGCCTGCATACATTCCCCTTATCTGTGGAATAGTAATATGTGACTCATCGACAATAATCATAAAATCATCTGGAAAATAGTCCATAAGCGTATATGGTGGACACCCTGCCGGAAGCCCTGCTAAATGTCTTGAATAATTCTCAATACCTGAACAGAAGCCTGTTTCCTGCATCATCTCTATATCAAAGTTCGTTCGTTCTTCTATTCTCTGTGCCTCAAGAAGCTTATCCTCACTCTTAAAATACTCTATTCTCTCTGCAAGCTCTTTCTTTATATTCTCAATCGCCTTTTCCATCTTCTCTTTTTCAACAACATAATGTGAATTAGGAAATATAGCAACATGGTCAAGGTTACACCTAACCTCACCAGTAAGAGAATCAATCTCGCTTATCCTGTCTATCTCATCTCCAAAGAACTCAACCCTCACAGCATCTCCACTAGAAGCTGACGGATATATCTCTACAACATCTCCCCTTACCCTGAATGTTCCTCGCTTAAAATCCTGGTCATTGCGCATATACTGTATATCTATAAGCTTTCTTATCATTTCATCCCTGTCTTTTTCCATACCTGGACGAAGTGAGATAACCATATTCTTATAATCAATAGGCGCACCAAGACCATATATACACGAAACTGACGCTACTATAATAACATCATCTCTCTCTGACAGTGCCGCTGTTGCTGAATGTCTTAACTTATCTATCTCGTCATTAATCGAAGAATCCTTGGCTATATAAGTATCGCTCTGTGGCACATAAGCCTCCGGCTGATAATAATCATAATAAGAAACAAAATACTCTACTGCATTCTCAGGAAAGAACTCTTTCATCTCAGAGTACAGCTGTGCTGCTAATGTTTTATTATGACTGATTATAAGAGTAGGCTTCTGTACATGCTGGATAATGTTTGCCATAGTAAATGTCTTACCAGAGCCTGTAACTCCAACTAAAGTTTCAAACTGATTACCTTCATTAAATCCTTCTACAAGTTCCTCTATAGCCTGGGGCTGGTCGCCTGTTGGCTCATATGGGGCATGTAACTTAAACTCCATAATGCCATCTCCTTCCTGAAATAAGATTCCTACAAAATGTTTCTAAAAAAAGACAAAGTCAATATTTCATAGTATGCACTTACATGCTTAATTCTACTACAAAAAATAGACTTTGTCTATCTAATACAGAACATCTGTTCCTATTTTATTAGTGGATAATCCATTAACATTCCTTTTATAAACAGAACATTTATCTGCACCTGTTATTATATTTCGTTTTCATTCAGTATCATGCAAGGCCTGAATACTACTAACAATACTAACAATACTAATAATACTAACAATACTAATAATGCTAATAACAATATTAATAATACTAACAATATTAATAATAATACAGCTTAATTCATAACTGCCTTCAGGCTGTCTATGGCTGCGTTAAACTGTGTATCCTCATCAGCATTCTTATCAAATTCCACAACAACATCCGGGGTAACACCATTTCCATGTATATCCTGTCCCTTAGGTGTAAAATACTTGGCTATTGTAAACTTAATTGCACTTCCATCGGTAAGCGGCTTTAGTGTCTGTACAATACCCTTTCCATATGTCTGTGTTCCAACTATGATACCTTTTTTGTAATCCTGTATAGCACCTGCAAATATTTCTGAAGCACTCGCACTATTTCCATTGACAAGTACTGCAAGTGGAATATCCAGTTCTTCATTATCACTATCGCTGTATTCTTTTCTATTTCCTGCCTTATCTTCTGTATACACAATAAGACCATTTGGAAGTATATATTTAAGCATAGTAACTACAGTTGTAAGCAAGCCTCCTGGATTATTTCTTATATCTATAACTATCCCTTTAGCTCCCTGCGCCTTAAGGTCTTCAATAGCTGCCTTAAACTGTTTTGCCGTAACACTTTCAAACTGTGAAATTGCTATATATCCTATGGAATCATCTGTCATTGCATAGTTTACAGTCTGGATTTCAACTTCGTCCCTTACCACTGTATACTCGCATGTAACCCCTTCTCTTACAATACCAAGTCTGACTGTTGTACCTTTCTCACCTTTGACAAGTGCAACTGCCGAGGACAGATCCATATCAGTAACATCTGTATCATCTACTTTGACTATCCTGTCTCCAGTTCTTAATCCAGCCTTATATCCTGCACCATTATCATATACATCTACAAGCAGGATTCCGCCTTCTTCACTTAACTGACAGACAGCTCCTATTCCGTAAAATGTACCATTTGTAGTTTCCTTAAGTTTATTATACTCATCAGCTGTATAATAAACAGTATATTTATCTCCATAAGAACTAAGATAAGCTTTATATATGTTATTCTTGGCCTTTTCCTCATCAACTTCGTCAAAATAGAAAGAATCCAGGACAGAATCTATAGCATTCAGCTTAGCCTCAACCTCACTTCCTATTCCACTCCCATCTGTAACTGCATCTGACTGGATATATACATCACCATTAACACCTATATGAATATATCCCTTCTGTATACACACACCAGCCACACTTACAACAATTATAACCATTACAAGAAATGCAGCTACTATACCAAGCAGCAATCCATTCTTAAAATAATGAGACCTTTCTCTTTTTTTCTCATACTTTGCTGCTTGTTCAAATATGTTATCTTCATTTGCTGCTATCTGTTCTTTTGTATGGATTGATATATCATCTTCCTTATTATCCATAACAACCTCCATTATCATATAAATGATGTCGGGGGCAAAAGCCCCCGACTTTGATACCTACGAATTGCTCCGTGCTACGCACTCCCACAATTCTCCCCAATATTCGCATATCGTGGGATTATCATCCCACTTTTATGCTCATATCGGGGCGGGTCCCAAGGTCTTTCACCCACCTATGAGCAAGCTCATGTGGGTTTAGACCTTTTGACCCTGGTATCATATAAATACCGATACAAGTATCAAATATCATCATAAAAATAATTTCATATCATAATATTGACATCTTATGATGTAAGTGTCGAAATGAATTTTAACACTCACATCGTTTTATTATACTACAAAAACATTTTCAGATATATTAATATTTATAATAATATGTGAAATTTTTATGATAATTTACTGTTTATGCGCCATACACACTATAACTATCCCACTCTCCCTGCTTTTGTTTTTACTTTATTCTTATACATGGACTCATCGGCTCTCTTTACTACTTCCAGCACATCTCTTCCGTAACCCTTCGCCATTCCCACTGCACTCGTAATCTTTAAGTTACTTCCTGCATTGGCCTTTTCAATCATGTCTGCTGCCGATATTGATATTTCTTTTCCTTCATAATCACCAGGATTATCTATTATCATAACGAATTCATCCCCACCAATTCTATATACACGCCTTCTGTCATCTGAAAATGAATAAAGCACGGATGATAATCTTTCAATCGCTTTATCTCCATATTCATGACCATATGTATCATTAATCATCTTAAGATTATTCATATCCCAGAAAATAACTCTTATATTATCTATATAAGGATAATATGTTAAAACCATTTCCTCATACTTATTCTTGTTAAATACCTTTGTTCTTGAATCTGTCTCCTTCATATATGTAAGCTGGGCTATCCTTGCGGCATCCTCACTTCCACCAACAACTATATCCTGAAGTATAAATGTAATAGCCAAAAGAATCATGCATCTTGGTATCACACCAAAAACAATAATAACAAACAGTGGATTCGAATTAAATACATATCCGGTTCCACTTTCTAATACATTAATATACCAGTCTCTTTTATGACTTCCCTCAAACAATATATTAAGATCACAGATTCCATAATAAAATCCCAGTGTCATACTTAAAAACACAGAAACTGAATTAATAAGTGATGCAAACCACAATATCTTTTTCTGTCTGTAATGAGCAGCGAATAATAATGGAATGACATACAAAAGTACTGCATGATATGACAAAAGAGCACACATTACCCCTGTTGCAGTACATATTAACGTCAGACCTATATATTTATAACATTCTTTTGATGTATCTTCTTTCATAATCATGAACACAATCGGAATCAATAATATTATAGAAATAATAACTGCAACCGTTATCGTTCTTCTGTCTATTTCAAATATTCCTATTGCGTTCAATGCCCATACTACAAGCTCTAAGGCTATTAACATAACAACACCATTTAATGTATATTTATTAGACTTCTCTTCCTGATATTTAAGTTCTTTATCATACTGTTTCTTAAAATCACTCATTCTTTCTCCCCCGAAATATCTCCTCTGATTCCATAAACGTATTTTTTATTTTATCACTATTTCATATAAACTGCCAATAAAAAATATATACATTTTTTATATTCATTTTTTTGCATATTTCACAAAAAAGAGTCAAAAAACTCTTAATTTTTAATGTATTTATGTAAACGTCCGTTATTTATTTTCATCCAGCTGTCTTACATATATATCCATATCATCAATATCCTTTGCATACAGCTTAAACTTCATTTTATTTATAAAATTAATTGATGGAATATTATCTTTATGTATACACGCATATAATCTATCAATGCAAAGAGATTCTCTTGCATATTCAACAATCTTACTGCACACCTCATATGCTATTCTACGCCTCTGGTATTTTCTCCCGACAAGATATCCCAGTTCCTGACAGTTTACACCATCTATGCTCCTGTTTTCTATCCCCATTCGTCCAACAAGTTCCCCTGTTTTTTTATCAAATACAAGCCACATACCATAATCAAAGAAACCATACATATTAGAAATGTATGCTGATAAAAACTCTTTCTCACGCTCTACTTCATACAATGGCTCTATAAAAGGACAATCTGACAATGTATCATATAATCTGTATAGTTCCTCAAGATCATTTTCACATTCTTCCCTGACTATATAATTATTAGTCTCTAAGATATAGGCTGGCGTATGTGTTTTTCTGGCATATATATGTTCACAATACATATCAGTTATATCTTCATAATCATATACAACATACGCTGCACTTCCTCTATATTCTTTTCCAACCCCCACATCTTCACATATATCTTTTCCAATTGTTATGCTATGTTTTAATCCATCACTTATAATTATATCTTTATCATGCTGATATCCATCCAGACTGTTAAATATAATTTTATGCTTTTTTAACAAGCCTGCACTTATTGTATTTTTTATATCTTCGTAATCGCTTCTTTTATCTGAAATTATCACATATACATTTTGAAGTCCTGATTCGTATTTCACACTTATCCAATCCTTATTCCTGTCTATTATAATGAAAATGGCTGATTTTAGTACATGTCTCTATCTTTTATAACTTTCATATCTATCTATATTCTTTATATTTTTACGTCAGCCATTCACTTTAATAATATACATATCCTCTTATACTTTATCAATGTATATTTTCATATATAATTTTACTATCCGCAATGCATTTTATTAATATATATTTCATATAATTATAAAACAAACTTGCATTTTCATTCATTTTATGAATATACATTTTCATTGACTTTTATCTTCACCACCCTTAATATATACAGTGATATATTTATAAAGAGGTTTAGTGTAAAAAATAAGATTTTTCACACGCAAGATTTGTGCTTCGCACAAACTTGAGATGCGCTGAAAAGCAGCGCAAGAATGGAGGTTTATTATGGCAGATCAGAATCCTATTGTAACATTTACAATGGAAAATGGCGACACTATGAAAGCTGAGCTTTATCCAGAAGTTGCGCCTAATACAGTTAATAACTTTATAAGTCTTGTTAAAAAAGGCTTCTATGATGGACTTATATTCCACAGAATCATCTCAGGCTTCATGATTCAGGGTGGAGATCCAGACGGTACCGGCATGGGTGGTCCTGGCTACTCTATCAAGGGAGAATTCAGCTATAATGGTGTTGATAATAATCTTAAGCACTCAAGAGGCGTTCTTTCTATGGCACGTGCCCAGCATCCTGATTCAGCTGGCTCACAGTTCTTTATCATGCATGCAAATGCTCCTCACCTTGATGGACAGTATGCTGCATTCGGCAAACTTATTGAAGGTGAAGATGTTTTAGATAGTATTGCTTCTGTAGATACAGACTGGAACGACAGACCAAGAAAGCCACAGGTTATGAAAACAGTAACTGTTGAGACCTTTGGGGTTGATTACGACGAACCAGAGACACTTTAATTATTGTTTAGCACACATTATTAATATACGGACGACAGCATATATGAGGAAAGCAGCTGTGCATACATCAACGATGCCAGAAGCTTCAATTGGATATTTCTAAGACTTTTCTTATAGGTTATGACTACTGCCGCTACCGTTCGATACGGGACATCCGTGTCCCATATCGAACTTCCACAGACATC
>OGKE01001357.1_pt1 | contig 16232 bp, 10 predicted proteins | sample 1572341 | NCBI WGS metagenome assembly OGKE01 (sample SAMEA2582091, study PRJEB24529) | metagenome | biome: Human gut stool | place: China | collected 2011
GGTCTGCTATCTCCGATAACAGATATTCCGGTGATTTCACATGCCGCCATTTTAATTCGGCTTCACCCGATGCAAGTCGCTCTGCCGCATCCTCCAAGACATTTTTAAGCTGTTCCCTGCCCTCATGGGTGGAAAGAAGCTCCATGAGTTTTGCTTCACTTTCCGGATAATTTCCTGCTTTTAAGTCAAGCTCCTCCGGCATTTCATCCATTCCATCTCGCAGGAAGAAATAGATCTGATTGGCAACACGATTTCTCTCCTGTGTATCTACAAGAAATGCTTCACTGGCACTCATATAAGTACCATTTTCGATCATGGAACGGATATGGCTCTCCACATCTTCCCAATCCATCGTGACAATCGGTGTTTCCCTTGCCTGTGTTCCATAGCCGACACTCATACCATGCTCATCGAACCACACTGATACTGGATTTCCATTGATTTCAAAACCTTTTCCGGTCTGTCCGTACTCATTTTTCAGAAAATCCACCATCTGCTCGGCATTTCTGCCCTCTGTGTACTTTGCAAAGATACGCTTTCTGCTGTGCTGTTTTCCTCCACCACTGCGAAGAATGGTTTCAAGCTCATTCTGTGGCAAAGAAAAAGCAGCGGGCATGGTATATTTCATACTTGCTTCCGCTGCTGTGACTGTTCCGACCTGCTCCTCAAAAGAAGGAAACAGGCTGAGTTGTGTAAAGGTGGGTTCCGCTGCGTCTCCCCGGAGAAGATCATCGGTATCTGTTACAGACTGTAAACCAGTTCTCCCAGAACCACTTCCTCTGCTCGGTTCCGAATGCTGTTCATCTTCGCTACCCAAAGCATCTGATCGGCTTCCTTGAGCTGTTCTGTCACTCCCTCGGTTGCCGCCATCTGGCTTGTCAGCTTCTCCATTCTCTCCTCTGCCTGCTTCTGAATGGTCAGCAGGTGTTCTTTCAATGTCCCTTTCAGAAGAAACGCTGAGTACACGCCCCTGTGGTTCTCCCTCAGATAAGTCTCCCTCATCATTCCGTACTTCGTTACGGTTCCCTCCGGCTGACTGTCCGCCTGTAATGTCGGGATCAGATAATCCCCATTCTTCTCGTATGTCAGATTCATTGCTATTGCCCCTTTCTACGCTGTTTTGATTGTTGTCAATATATTCCTCATGTCCGCTCTCGCTTTCACGCTTTAACGCATTGTAGTCTATTTCAGAAGTATTTGCAAGTCCTTTCTGCGTTAAATTTTCTGTTTGTTCCTGTTCGTGGCTCCTGTTATATGCCCTTATGGTTCTTCCAATCTCTAAAAGTACCGGTTTTGCAAGCTCATTGGCTGCATCTCCAAGTACTGCAAGGGTGTCCATGGAATTAAATTCATGGATAAAATCAAAAGCAAATTCCGAACCATACTCCTCCATGTCTGCTCCACAGGCAGATAAAAGTGTAAAAGAAATACTCTCCGATAAAGTTTCTCTTAAACGGATACCGACATTTTGCTCATCCAGTCCCTCTAAAAAACTGCCCTCGATCATGTACTGCAAATCCGGCAACAATTCCTCATAATAATCTGCCGCAATCCTCTCAGCTATCTCCATAAGTCTTTCTTCAAACAGCTTCTTATCATCTGTGGCACCATAGGTCTGCTCCAGACGCCTAATTACATCTTCCTTATGTTCCTCATGTAATTCCCAAAGTTCCGGATAGCGTCCGATTCTCCTTGCCGCATGGACATCCGACACATCAAATACATATTTCAGACGCTTGCCATGTGCTTCGTCCTCGTCCAAAAGTGCAATACCCTTTGCCCCTTTGTTTACCCAGCAATGCATCCGCTCATTCCACAGTTCTATGGAAGCACACGCTGTTGCGTCCGGTCTTTGTGCATAGATTAAAAGCTGTTCCCGGAATGGATATTTATATAATCTTGCTGCTGTGGTAAGGTATCTCATCCATTCCTCACGATTTTTGACAACCTCGGCTGCTGTCTCCTTTGCCAGAGCCGATATAAAATCATATTTTCTCACGCAAAAATCTCCTTTCATAAATATGACAAAAGACAGCCATACCATACTGCATGACTACCGTTCTCTCCTTATACTGATTATTCCATTTTGATAAAAAAAGGGCGTATAGGTTGTTTTCCCATACGCTCTGACGCTGTAACTGCTATTTAATTGTAATATTTAGTATTATATCAGTACTACTCAGCAAACTATAATCCTAATAAATTCCATACATTTCTAATAATTCCTGCTCTGACAATATAATTCCCGCATCTCTCAATAATTCCTTTCTACTTGCATACAATTTTCTTATGAGAAGCTCTGCATCTTTTCCATAATGGATTTGATTATGACAGGTACTACATAATGAAACTATATTTTCCTCAACGTCTAAAGAGCAATTAAATAACTCTGCGTATGCCAATGGAACCAAATGATGAGCTTCTGTATAAGGAATATTTTGATTTTTTCTAATAAAAGTAAAATGCTCATTATCAATCTCACATTTAAAATTTGCAAGAATCAGAGCATTTTCTGCAATTTTTCTACTCCTCTCAATTTTTTCCTGTATACTACTATATACATTCTTTTTTTGTGGAGTTCTCTTATAACAGACACTTCTTTTAGCAGAATCAAAACTAGCACATTCATTAAATTCCATCACACTTATCTCATCATCTTTATTTGCATCTTTTACTTCTGACTTTTTTACTCTCCTTATATCTACATGAAATGAATACTCCTCAGGCATACGAAAAATATATTTTGATATTAGCGATAAAGGAAATACCCATCTATATTTTCCTTCTTCTTCAATTTGATATGGTTTTTTGCATAACAAAAATACCCCATTAATAAACTGATAATTCTTATCGCCATCTTTCCAAAACACACGAACCCTAGTTTTTTCAAGAGAATCTGCATTAAAAAGCATCCTGTCAACTATAGATAGACTTTTCATATCTCGTTCTGTCGAATATGTCTGTTCTCCATTACAATACAATACCGTTCCATTTTTCCATTTATCAAAAATACCTTTGGAATAATCCAGTAAAACAACAACTACTCCATCTCTATATAAGAATTTATCAGTTATTGCCTTTACTCCCATTTCTTGCATAATTTGTTTGGCTGTCACATTGGTCTTTTGTCCACCATAATCAAATTCTTCATCTTCAAATGTTGAATCGTATTCTTCCCAAAATCTATCTATGGGTTCATCAGTCGCAAAGCCTCCATCATAATATTCATCCCATTTATCATAATCAATCATTGTCTATCCTCCTAAAGAAAAACCTGTCTTAATTATATCAAGCCAGATTTTTCTTTACAATAAACTTCCTAGTCAATGAAAAATTCTTTCTTTTTGGGGTTATACAGTTTTCCTATCCAACCTATAACAATCTGTATTTACCAGCGTTAAGCACACTTCAACTATACCATCATAATACTTTTTATTCCTTCTTTCCTTTTCTCGGTGGAAACTCCATCTTGAATTTATACTGCGAACCCTTGATTTCTTTTCCATCTTTGGTATAAGAAAAATCTTCAATGCTCTCTGGAATCAGGTACGCATCATAGTTCCCTTTTTTTCCTTTTAACCCTTTAACCAGTATCTTTTTCCCTGCCAGCAGGCTCTTTACCTGCGCATCGGAAAGCTGTACGCCTAATGCCCTGCTTACATTCATGCCGCATTTATTTTTACAGTAAGCTCCGAACTTGCCTTTTACCACGTCGCCGCCACACTTCGGACACGTTCCAAAGACTTCCTGCGTGTTTCCTGCACCAAACATATTTTTCTGTTCGTCACTGACACTGTGATAAGTCTTTACAAGGTCACTTACCATAGCCTTAATCCCCGCCATAAACTGCCCGGCAGACACTTCTCCTTTGGATACCTGTGTCAGCTCATTCTCCCAGTCTGCGGTCAGCTTCGGAGATTTCACAACATCCGGAAGCACTGTGATCAGCTTCATGCCATCCTCTGTCGGGATCATCTGTTTTTTCTCACGCTTCACAAAACCGTCCTTTACCAGCTTTTCAATAATGTCTGCTCTAGTGGCAGGTGTACCCAGTCCCTTACGCTCCACATCATCGTCCATATCTTCACTTCCAGCTCTCTCCATTGCAGATAAAAGGCTGTCCTCTGTAAAGTGTTTTGGTGGCTGTGTGAAATGCTCAGAAACTTTTGTCTGCTCCACCTCTATTGTCATGCCCTCGGTAAGTTCCGGCAGTTTCTTTGTATCATCGGAATCTTTCTTATCTTCCGTGGTCTTATAGGAACTTTTGAAAAAGTCCTCGAAATCCTTCCATCCATTTTTCCATATCTCTTTCCCAGAAACCTTGAAAACCATGCCATTACAGGTAAGTTCTGCTTTGGTACAATTGTAAATATGTTTCTCGGCAGTGGCGCAGAGCAGACGGTTGGCGCAAAGGGAAAGTATCTTCATTTCACTCTCCGGTATCGCCTTTAAGTCCTGCTTTACGATTTCCATTGTCGGGATAATGGCATGGTGGTCTGTTACTTTCTTGCTGTTCAAAACCTTTTTCACATCCGGGTTGAACATGATATTCTGCTCAAACAACAGGGAATTGAAAATCGCTTCGATCACATTTCTTGCTGTCCCCTCCATGTCATCGGAAAGATACTGGCTGTCTGTTCTCGGATATGTCACCATTTTTTTCTCATAAAGGCTCTGCGTATATTCCAAAGTCTGCTTTGCGGTAAAACCAAATAACCGGTTGGCATCCCTCTGTAACGTGGTAAGGTCATAGAGCTTCGGCGGTGTAATCCACTTTTCTTCCTTAACCACAGCGGTCACAATAGCCTGTCCGTTTGCACAGGCTCTTGCGATTTTTTCTGCTTCTGCTTTGTCATTGATATGCTCCGATACTGCATCAAGACCATTGCCCAGGATATGTGCCACATAGTAGGCTTCCTTTTTAAAATCCATAATCTTTGCTTCACGGTCTACCAGCATGGCAAGGGTGGGTGTCTGCACCCTCCCCACCTTCAATGCCTTGCCGCCATATAACACCGTAAAGAGCCTTGTTCCGTTGATACCGACAAGCCAGTCTGCTTCCTGCCTGCACAGTGCGGATTCATACAGATGGTCATATTCACTTCCCGGTCTGAGATTGGAAAAGCCCTCCTTGATGGCACTTTCCTCCATAGAAGAAATCCATAAACGCTGCATCGGCTTGTCACAGCCTGCCATGTTATAGGTCAGGCGGAAAATCAGTTCCCCCTCTCGTCCGGCATCAGTGGCACACACTACGGAGTCCACCCTGTTATCGTGCATGAGCTGATACAGCACCTTATACTGCGCTTTTGTATCACTCTTAACCTCATGCTGCCATGTAGCCGGGATGATCGGAAGGCTCTCGTATGTCCATTTCTGTAAGGCTTCATCATAACTTTCCGGCTGTGCAAGTTCAATCAGATGTCCCACACACCATGACACGATATAATCATTGCCCTCCATGTATCCGTCCTTACGTTCTGTTGCGCCAAGCACACCTGCAATGCTCTGTGCCACACTCGGCTTTTCTGCGATCACTAACTGCATCTTTTATTCCTCCTCATTCTCTGTATCTGTTTCCTCAGCATCCGTGTTTTTCATAAATTCTTCGTCCGGATCAGCTTCTTCCCCGTCCTCATCGTCGTAATCTTCTTCGTAATCGTCCTCCAGCTCATCCTCATCATCGTCAATGAAGTTTTCCTTTTTCTTCTTTGCCTTTATGACATAAACCACGCCGATTACGGCTGCCGCAGCAATCCCCATGATAAGATAGGAAAAGCCGGAACCATCCTGTTTCTGTTCTGTGGTTTCCGGCTCACTGCCTTCCTCGGTACTATCCTCGGTATTTTCTTCCACCGTTTCCGCATCCTGCTTCTTATTTCCCGTGGCATCGGTATTGTTGTTGTCAAGAGCTGCATCCTTGATTGGGATTGCCGACTCCAGTGCGGCAGAATTTTTCGGAAGTGTCTCACTGTTATCGGATGTGGTGTTAAGCAGGTCATTTTCGCTCACTTCTGTAAGGAAATATACCTTTTCCTCGTCACCGTCCCTGTCGATCACAAGATAGAACACCTTCTCCGAAGCAGTCTGGATCGTGTAAAATTCCTTGCCCTGCTCCGACGTACTGCTTTCACTGTTTTTTTCTGTACTGCCTGTGGTGTCTCCCGTACCCGGAGACTGTTTCGTGGATGAAGTGCCTGTTCCTGTTCCGTTTCCTGTCTCGGAAATGGTATTCCCATTGCTGTCTGTTTTGGTATGCTCCGTAACCTGTGCGGTTGCGGAACTAGGCTGTGTTGCAGACGCATCCACAGGGAGCTGTTCCGCCGGATCTTTCTCATTGCTGTCTTTCGTCTCCGGATCGGTGTAATAAGGATTGGCGGTTTTATAAATCTCCGATATATTTCCTGCATTGTCCATAGCGGAAATTGTAAAATACTGATACCCGGCATCGAACTGTTGCAGTCGGATATTCAAGGCTCCATTCGTATGGTCGGTAAACTCATAACCATTGACATAGATTGCCTTGATGCCGGAATCCGTATCATGTGCCTGAATACTCAAAAGACCGTCACTGACTGCCGCATTCAAGGTAGGCTTCGTGAAATCAAAGCACTTGATATAACGGTTTTTCTCATAGGTCTTTCCCTTCTGGTCAGTGACCTGCACATAAATGGTGCTGTTTTCAGAAATCTCTATATACATATCCTCAGTAATGTCCGTCCAGCTACCATTCTGTCCGACTTTTGCCTTTACTGTCTGAATGGTGAAGTTGCCCGATACTATGGTATCTTCTACTTTGACTATTACTTTTGCAGTATCGTTATGCCACCCAGAAGGTGTGTTGATTGTGATTTTTACGCTCGGATTGATATAGGCACATTCCTTGTAATCCTTTGCACACACCTCACAATCTTCATCTACTGCATACTGACTGCATTTTTCCTTGCAGGTGCATTTTGCGGCAGGCTGTGTCTCCTCGGTTGTGCCTTCTGTGGAATTTTCTGTTGTATTCTCCGTGGACTGCTCTGTATGATTTTCTCCACTACCGGAACTGTCCTTATTATCATTGCCGGACGCTGTACTTTCTGCACTGCTTTCCTCTGCCGCACTCTCTGTTTTCTGCTCTGCGGTATCCTCCGCATGAACTTCTATCGTGTTTGTCCTGTTGGCAAAAAATGCCCCCATCGGCATACAAAAAAGTATTGCCGACAGTATAAGGGACACCACTGCCCTAGCCGATAATCTCCTGTTTTTCATTGGTCGAAACCTCCTTTTCCTGTTCCCGTTTCTTTAATAAATTTCTGACTTCATCCTCACTGAGCTTGTTTAACATCTGCAAACGCTCCGATGAGATTTTATATTTTCGTATGATTTTCATGGTTTCGGCATCCTCCGCCATCTGTTTCTGCTCTGCAAGGTCTTTTTCCTTCTCCTGCAACTGTGCGATCTGTTCCCTGACCTTTTTAAGCTGTGTATTGATTCTTTCTACTGACAACCTGTGTTTCCTCCCTCCGTTAATTTAATCTTCCAAAGCCGTAAAAATGGCTCTGCCAGTAAGATGTATTGATGGATGTGTATTGGATTGGATCACCACAATGCACCATCGTACCATTTCCACAATAAATGCCAACGTGTGTAACCGGACGCCCTGCGTTGTATGTCCCGGTAAAAAAGATAATATCCCCTGCTTTCGCATCTGCCGCTGACACCGGAGTACACTGGTCATAAATTCCCTGTGCCGTGGTTCGTGGCAGGTCATGCACTCCGCTGTTAGAAAATACCCAGCAGACGAACGCTGAACAGTCAAAACTTGACGGCGGTGTGCCTCCAAAGGTGTATGGCATACCGAGGTATCTGTTTGCTTCTGTCATGAGTGCCTGTACGGTTGCATCGTCATAGGAATCCGGTGGTATGACATTGCCTGTTCCTCCTCCGGTTCCGCCCGGTGTCTCCCCGTAAATCGTCTGTGTGCCTGCTTCAAAATAAAATAACGGGTTATAATACTCCCCGTTATACAGACATTCGATATGAAGGTGGCTTCCGGTGCTGCTTCCCGTATTTCCGCTTTTGCCTATATCGTCACCTTTTTTTACGCTCTGCCCTGCGGACACATTTAAGCTGTCCATGTGGGCATATTTTGTGGTATATCCCTTACTGTCCGTGATTACCACATAATTTCCATAATAGGAATCGTAAGCCGCTTCTATAACCGTTCCGTCATGTGCTGCATGAACCATTGTTCCTGTCGGCACCGCAATATCCACGCCCCTGTGAAGCTCCTCTGCTCCGGTGTTCGGATTTTTCCGGTAGCCATAATAACTGCTGATATAGTAATACCAGTAATAATCAACCGGAGAAGCAAAGACCTGTAAGCCGCCCTTTGTCTCCGTATAGGCTCCAAAAATTTCCGTCTGTTCGCTGTCCATGCGTCCGGCTACAATGCTCTCAAGCGGTGTGACCGTAAGTGTGACACGAAGAATTGTTACGGTATATTCTTCTTCCTCCTCGTACTCATATTCCTCGGTATGGGTAGTCCCGTCCGGATTTGTTACTATTCTGGTTCCGGTCTTTGTGACTGTCCTTGTCCGTGTTTCCTCTACTTCCTCGGTAGTGAGTGAATACATGGCATCAAATAATTCCTGAGTCTCACTCTCCATTCCTGCGGCAGTAAATTCCGTATGGACTGCGGAAAGATAACTGATCAGTGTGTACGGATCATGCCCGATTGCACCAAGGTTATAATCGTATTCATCGTATCCCGGATAATCAGTTTCAATCCGGTCAATCTTGTTTTGCAGCTCCATTTCCTTTTCTGTAAAAGATAAATCTACTGCATCAATCTCTGCCGGAAGGCTAAGATATGTGCTTGCCATCGTTGTTGTCACAGTTCCGGTAAACATGGAACCGCAGCTTGATAATGCCGACATGATCATAATAAGCAGAAGTGCAAAAATACCGACTGTGATAATGAGTGTTTTATTTTTCGTGGCAATCTCCTGTAACTTCTTTGCAATCCCGGTTGCGACATTGGCTGTCTTTGTAAATGTTTCCTTTGCAGTCTTGGCTTCTGCTCCTGCCCGCCTTGCCTTGGCATACTCACGCTTGATGCGCTGTTTCTGTAGCTGCCTTTGTAACTGTTTCTTTGGACTGTTGCCCTTTAGATGTGGATTTTCACTGATGAATTTCTCATACTCCAGCTTCATATCTGCTGTGACTTGCTTTTTCTGCAATCGCTCTAGGCGGTCACGCTTTCTCTGTGCCTTGCTCTTGCGGTGATACTTCATATAGTGATAAATGTCCTCGGCACGCTGTTCCGTCTTGTGTGCACCCTCAACCGCAGAATTGTCCTTTTCTGTTTCTGCAATCTTACGATGCACAAAATACATATTTTCCGTTTGCAGCTTATGAACCGCAGTCTTTCCCAAACCATCCTGCTTAAATGGCTTCTCCACATCCACCGGAACTACGATATATTTTGCTTTTCCGTTCTGTTCATCAAAGACACGTTTCATCTCATACTGCCGCTTTTTCGGCATCTTGTCCTTTGCTTTCTGCAACTTCTGACGACTCTTTTCCGACTTATCAAAAGCTTTCTGTACTTTTTTGTCGGTAAATTCTTCCGCCTGCCGCTGCGAAAATGTGGCATCCTTTGTCTGGAAATCTCCATAATCGGACTGCTTTGTATTTTCTGACTTCGCACGCTCTCTGTTTGCGTGTTCTCTCTGCACACGCCTTTTGTGATATTTTCCTTTTTCCTCAGACCGTTGGTAGGTGTCCCTGACATGAACCTTGTTTTCAATCGTGCTGTCAGAACCCGTGTCAAATTCTTCTGATTGATTCTCCTGCATGAACCTATTTTCATTTAAGAATGCCTTTTCCGCTTCGGCTTCCGACTTCTGGACATTGTGACCAGAAGTGTCCTGCTTCTGTTGACGATAATGCTTCCTTTTATCGCCTTCTTTTCTTGTATGACTGCCATAGTTTGCGTCCCGTGGCAGATTGCTTACAGGCTTCTCATTGGCACTAAACTGATTTTCCGCAGAAAAGGTGTTATCCTGCCTGTGTTCTGTATGTTTTGCTCCAGTCACTTCCTTGTCTTTGGAAAATGTTTCTTTTTCAAATGCTTTTACTGCCTGTTTCTTCTGTCTCTTTTCCGCCATTTATACTGCGTCCTCCTTCTGCACCGATTCCTCCGGCTTGGTATTCATAATTCTGTAGGTCTTGGTGTCTGTCGGGTATTTATCCACGAAGGGAATTACCACGTTATCAAACAGTATCAGACCACTTCCCGGCTCAGAGTTGGTGACATAGGAAAGCTGCTTATCAGAAAGTCCCAGCTTATCAGCGAGGATTGCCTGATCTTTGGCATTCTGATTTAACAGATACACAAAATCGCTGTTACCCAAAATACCCTCAATCTCCTCAGAACGGAGAAAATCGCCCACATTCTGCGTCAAACCTGTCGGAATACCACCCCATTTTCTAAAGCGCTTCCATATTTCCACAGAATAAATGGCAGTCTGTTTTTCCTTCAGAAGAAGATGGAACTCATCACAGTAATAACGGGTGGCAATCTTTCGCTCCCTGTTCTGCGACACCCTGTTCCACACCGCATCCTGTACGATCAACATTCCAAGCTCTTTTAACTGGTTGCCCAGATCCCGGATGTCAAAGCACATGATACGGTTCCTGCTGTCCACATTGGTGCGGTGGTTAAAATAATTCTGCGAACCATGCACATACAACACAAGGCTGTTGGCAATACGTTCCGCCTTCGGGTTCTTATGTTCTAAAAGTGCATTGTATAAATCTTCCAGTATCGGCATATTTTCCGGCACCGGATTTTCAAAATATTTATCATAAATATGCCGGATACATTCATCAATGATACCTTTTTCATCATTCTCCAGACCGTCCTTGCCACCTGCAATCAGGTCACACAGCGTAATGATAAAATCAGATTTCAGCTTTAAGGCTTCCTTATCGCCCTTATGTGACAACTGGATGTCCATCGGGTTTAAGTAATCTTTGGAATTGGTGGCAAGTTTTACGACCTGTCCATGCAGTGCCGCCACCAGTGCAAAATACTCGCCCTCCGGATCGCAGATGATAATATCGTCCTTTGTGATAAGGAAACAGCTTAAAATCTCACGCTTTGCACTGAAGCTCTTACCACTTCCCGGTGTTCCAAGGATAACCCCGTTTGGTGTACGGAGCCTTTTGCGGTCTGCCATGATCATGTTGTTGCTAAGTGCATTTAATCCGTAATAGATTGCCGGTGCAGGCATAAATAACTCCTGCGTGCAGAATGGTACTAAGATTGCGGTACTCTTTGTGGAAAGGGTACGCTCAATTCCGGTCTCATTGCAGCCAATCGGCGCAGATGCCATAAGGCCCTGCTCCTGTAAATACTGCAAACAGCGTAAATCACAGTTTGCCTGCTGAATGATACCGGACACCCTCTGCATTAAGCTCTCCAGTTCCCGCTTGGTTCTGCCATAACAGGTAATGAGAAATGTCATGTTGATCATCTTCTGGTTGCTCGTATTCAGGTCATCGAGAAATTCCAGCGTGTCCTTTTCATAGGTCACAATGTCCGTCGGTAAAATATCCATATCGTAGCCACTTCGAACTGCCTTTTTCTGTTCCTCAATCTTCATTTTTTGGATATTGGAAATGACCGCTTTTAACTTCTTGATTGCCTTTACAGGATCTTCCGTCTGCATGTGCATGGAGATAGTAAGGTTGGCATCAATATCAAGAAGCTGCTTGATCAGCTCGTCCGTAAATTTCGGTGCGATAATATCCAGATAGGATACACAGCCATACATATTTCCCGACTTAAAGCGGTTCGGATAGCGAAAATCAAATCCCGGCGGTGCAATATAGTCCTTGACCGACTTGCCGGATTCTGCCAGATCCTTAAACGAAAAACGGAAAGGCTCCATGGTATCCTGGTTAAAATATTCATGCAGGATGCGCAGTCTTTCCTTTCCGTCCAGTCCCCTCGCAAGGGTTCCTATGTTATTTAAGTTCCGTATAACATCTTTTTCAATGTTGTTAAGGCGGCTCTTGGCTTCCTTGTAGCCATTGCTCTCCACACCAAAGATCAGGTATTTTGACTTGATGATGCCGTTATTCCCCTTTGCCGCCTGTTTCTTTAACATCTCCGTATATTCTTCACGAATGTCGTTAAAATCATCCTCCTGCCACGGAATGTCAAACTGTTCCGTAAGCATCTGTTCGTTGACCTGCCTGTTGAAAAGCACCAGTTCAAACCTCACAGACGGATCAAAATAATTGATGAGCTTGCTGTACTGTGCCAGTATATCCGCCTGCTCGTCCACTTCCAGTAGCGAATAGTTTATATCAAAAAATTCCACCATCTTTGTATAATAATGGTGACTGACCTGACAGATACCGTCCCGGAACATCTTTTCAAAAGTGATCGTCCTTTGTGCGGTAGTCGGCTTTTCTTTCTCAATGCTCTTTCCCGATAAAATATGCTTTAACTGTATAAGACGCTTCTTTTCTGAAAAGGTAAGACCGCCACTTTTACTGTTGTTCCTGCTATTGCCTTTATAACTGCTTTTTCTGCGGCTTTCCGGTTCTGCCTTTTGCTTTTTCTTCAAGATAACGAACCTCCCTTCGTAATTTTTCTTTTTCTTCCAACTGCTTGTATAAGTTCTCTGACCGGTATGGTCTTATGCCCGGTGTGAGTATCTTCTGCCGGAGCATAAAATACAAAATCTTCTCCGCCGGAAACCCGTTTTTCTCATACATTGCAAAAAAGAAGAACGGAAGCATTGCTCCCATCATAAGAAGTGATGCGGCTGATGTTCCGATCAGTCCCTTGGTTAAAAAATACAAGGGTATCCCGGCTACTGCCGCACCGCTGAAACAGATGATCTGTCTCTTTGTTAAATTCAGTGCCACTTTTGTCTTAATACCGGACAAATCCTTTGGCACCTGCACGGATATTGCCATTTCGTTCCTCCTTTAATGTGCATTCCAGATAGATTTAGACAGGGAGCCTGTCTTAAAGAGTGAAAAACATAGGATAACGGTATATGCCGCCACTGACCAGAGTGCGGTATGCAGATTATCAGCAACCGCCACACCTGCCACAAGCACTGCATAGATAGCAACGCATACCATCATAAAAAATCCCTGAAATGCCAATGCACAAAGTCCCTTAAAATAATTTGTTCCTATTGTTCCCCACTCCCGGTTGGTTACGGTTGCGCAGGGAACGGGTGCTACTGATACATAAAGATATATTTCAATCATTCGCCCATAAAGAATGACGGTGATCAGGACTGACATGATTTTCATACATAAACTGACGATCATGGTCTCCATTCCAAGTCCCAACAGCTCTCCTATGCTCATTTCCGAAAACTGCTCATTGAACATTGTTTGCAAAGTGCTTGCCACATCAATACTGGTGCTTCCGGTAATCGCTGATGCGGCAGAATTTACGATATGGCTTCCCACATCAAATACTGCCATTACAATGTCAAAAGTCTTGCTAAGAAGCATGACTGCAATACACGCTTTCATAAAAAAGCGGATAAAAATGGCTGTATTGAAGTCATGCAGGTTATTTTTGTCAATGACCATGGAAATAAGCTCATAGACGAGTACAAAACTGATGATCATACCCGCTATGGGAATCATCACGTTATCGGACAAGGTTTTTATCATATCAAAAATACCGGAGTTCCATGTGCTGGGAGTTTTGCTGACCTCCCCTGCAATCGTGCCTACCTTGTCATTGACATCGGTAAACATGGTTTCAAAGTTGGTCAGCACCCACCCCTGCAACAGTTCCTTTATGAATTCAGTAATCTTATCAATGATCCCGCCCATGAATTATGAGAACAGAGTGGTAAGCTGTGGGATTACCGTCTGTGCCACAATGATGATGCCACCGCCACTCATAAGCTGCTTGATACCCTGTGATTTTGCACCGGGATTATCATTTCCATATCCTTCCAGAAGATTGATAACGCCCCATACGCCCACACCTGCGCCGATTGCGGTTACTACTGTTTTAAGTCCTGTTACTGATGTTGTAAAAAAGCCCATTTGTTTGTCTCCTTTTTCAAAAAATAAAAAGGGAGCTTCTCTGAATTATAATTTTTAGAAAAGCTCCCATATCATAAGTTCCATATTCAGTTGTAAAACAACTTCTGGTCACAATGTCCAGAAGTTAAGCTGTGATTTCTCCGACATCGCATACCTCATCCACCACATCATCCCTCTTAAAGCGGAGTCTGTTGCGGTTCTTGACGTATTTTTCAATGTCAAACTCATTCTTTTTGTCATAATCGGATAACAGCGGATACTGCTTATGCTTCGTTATATCAAACTTGTCTGAGAAAAAAGGTCTCACGCCCCTAAGCTGCATGATACACTTGCTGCCATCCATGACTGCAATCTCATCCTGGCTCATCAGTTCCTTTCCGGTCTTTTGGTAGTTCAGACCGTAGGACTGGCTCGTACCCCTTGTATCCGAGGTATTGTAAAGGTCAATCGTTTCTTTTCCAAGGATTTCTGCCAGATCTTTCAGTGTATCTTTCTCTTTTCCTCCCAAAAACAGGGTTGTGTCGCAGTTTCCTTCAATGGTCGATGCGTTGTCCTTATACAGAGCCTTTAGCTGTGACTTTGACTGCAAAATAATAGAAGCTGATATTTCCCGGCTACGGATAGTAGCAATCAGCTTCTCAAACTGTGGAATCTGCCCGATGTTCGCAAATTCATCCAGTAAACACCGGACGTGGATCGGCAGTCTCCCGTTATATACATCATCTGCCTTGTCGCAGAGCAGATTGAATAACTGCGAATACATGATACTTACAATAAAATTGAATGTTGCATCGGTATCGGAAATAATGACAAACAGTGCTGTCTTTTTCTCCCCCAATGTATCAAGTTCCAGTTCATCATAAGCAGTCAGGTCACGCAGCTCCTTGATGTCAAATGGTGCCAACCTCGCACCACAGCTAATCAAAATAGATTTTGCTGTCTTTCCTGCGGCAAGTTTATATTTCTTATACTGCCTTACCGCAAAATGGTTTGGGTTCTTCTGCTCCAGCTCCTCAAACAGCAGGTCAACCGCATTTTTGAAATTTTCATCATCTTCCCTTGCTTCACTGGCATCCACCAGATCAATCAGCATGGAAAAATTCTGTTCTTCCTCCGGTGCTTCGTACCAGATATATGCGATCAGTGCCGTGTAATAGAGCTTTTCGGCTTTCACCCAGAAATCCTCAGAGGCTTGCTGTCCTTCCCCTTTGGTATTTACAATGATTGTGTTTACGAGTTTCAGAATGTCCTTTTCGCTCCGGATGTAAGCGAAAGGGTTGTAATGCATTGATTTTGCAAAGTTAATGGTATTAAGCACCTTAATCCGGTAATCATTCTTAGACAGCATTTTGCCGCATTCGACCAGCACAGTTCCTTTCGGATCGGTGACCACATAGGAACTGTGCATCTGCATAAGGTTCGGCTTCACAAAAAAGCGTGTCTTACCAGAGCCGGAACCGCCGATCACAAGAATGTTTTTATTCCTTGCATACTTCGGCTGCTTTGGTCTGCCGGACATCATAAGACGCTCCGTTGCCGTTAAAAGCACGTTGTTTTCAAATACCGGATCGACATAAGGCTCTATGTCTTTGGCAGTTCCCCACCTTGCCGAACCGTATTCTACTCCCTGCCGGAATTTCTTTGCATTTTTCGCTTTATAATATACTACCATACAAAATCCTATCCCGCATCCCACGCCAACCAGTAAATCCCTCGGCATAAAACTGGGAAACGGGTTTGCAAACGCACCTCCCATCCCATTGATCGTGTCCAACACCTTCTGTAACGTGTTATCTCCTGCCTGCTGTCCGTACAGCCATGAAACCTTATTAAAGACATATCCAAATATCACATAGGGAGCGCATTTGAGGGCAAGCTGTTTCCCATTTACCCCTCTGCACTTTTCTTTGACAGTTTTCGGGATTGACTGCAAATCCTTTACAATCCCGTCAATGACCTTGCTTATAGGCTCTGTCCCCTGTCCTTGTTTTTCTCTCTGCTCCGCTCCCTGTTCTTGTTCTGTGCGATTATCTTCTGAAGTCCTTTCAGTTTCTGCCGTAATGACGGACGCTGTTGCTTTTTCTCATTAACTTTTACAAATTCCTTGAACGCCTGTGCAATCACATCGGCATCCTTACCCT
>OGKE01001358.1_pt1 | contig 16224 bp, 13 predicted proteins | sample 1572341 | NCBI WGS metagenome assembly OGKE01 (sample SAMEA2582091, study PRJEB24529) | metagenome | biome: Human gut stool | place: China | collected 2011
TCTTCATAACATCACCTGATATGATTTTACATTTCATGTGATATTATTTGAACGATTGTGTATTTCATACTACTGACTATTTAATTTCACTTATGAAATTGAAGAATATTTTCACTATAAAAAGCTGGTGTGCATACTTGACTTTTGCTATTAACGATAGTAATATTGATAATAGCAAACTGGAGGTATTAAATAATGTCAACAATAGATTTAGTGATTCTTGGGATTGTAGCTGAAAAACCGCAAAGTGCATATGACATACAGAAAGATATTGAATATCATCATCTTTCGAGATGGACAAAAATAAGCATACCTTCAATTTATCGAAAAGTCTTACAGTTAAGTGAAAAAGGCTATCTTCGAAGCAATATTGTTAAAGGGGATAGATTTGCGGATAAGGCAGTGTACTCCATTACTGATGAGGGAAAAGATTATTTTAATAGTTTGATGCAATATTATGCTACTCAAACAGTTCCCTTACTATTTGATTTTAATGTTGTTATTGCTAATCTAAATAAACTCAATAAAGATGCTGCTCTTGATCTGATTTCCAAGTTAAAGGAAAGCATTACAGTTTCTGTCGGCACTAACGAGGAATACTTAACAGAATACTCTAATATTCCCCTCGTTGGGAAAACCATTATTGAACAACAGGGACTTCTTTATAAAACGCTTTTAGAATGGCTTGATACATTTCGAGAACAGTTTGAAAGGATTGATTAGATGAAATGTAGCCTAACTATTCTGTTTGAAGATCCTTTTTGGATTGGATTGTATGAACGATTTGACAATGATAAATATGAAGTTTGTAAAATAACCTTTGGGGCTGAGCCGAAAGACTACGAGGTATATGAGTTTTTGCTAAAAAATTGGGGCAAATTGAAGTTTAGCCCGCCTATAAAAAATGAGGTTGTTGAAGAACGAAGAATAAGTCCTAAACGAATGCAACGCGAAATTAACAATCACTTGCAAAATAGAGGAATTGGAACTAAAGCTCAACAAGCATTGAAATTGCAACATGAGCAAAACAAAGTTGAACGAAAGACAAAAAGTCGAGAACAGCGTGAAGCTGAACAGGAACGTCAATATGCCTTACGGCAAGAAAAGAAAAAGGCTAAACATAGGGGGCGATAAAATGATAATAGATGAGCAGTGGATATATTGTCCAGTGTGTAGTAATAAAACACGGATCAAAGTTAGATACAATACAGAACTAAAAAATTTTCCCTTGTTTTGCCCAAAATGCAAACAAGAAAATTTAATTGACGCAAAAGGTTTTCAAATAATTGTTATCAAAGAGCCAGACGCAAAGACGCAGAGCCGATGACCACTTACTGATGTAGGTTATTGGCTCTGCTTTTTTATATCATAGACTTTTATCCGCCCAACGGGATAATAAAAAAACCGTTGTTTCGGCGGCTGAGTTTCTATGCGCCAAAACAAAATACAGTAGCCTTACGGCGGTTTTGAAATAGCAATTTCAATCCGCCGTTTTCTTTTCAAAAAGTAGAAATACGGAGGGTGTATTAAAGTCACCCTTTTTTAAGACACGGCGGTTCCCGGGAGGTATTGCCGTGTCCATTTTATTATTTCATTGTTCGCGTGATCTGCACCAGCTAAAAAAAGCGTAGCCCCTCCGTCGGAGCAGTCCGGTTTTGAACATGAAATTAAGCAGTACATAACCGATAATACTTTTTCGTGCGCTTGTGCGGCCTTGTGTCGCACAGGCGCATTTTGCTTTCCAGACTTCGAGACAAAGTGTCCCGAGGTGCGGTGCCGTTCTCCGCCGTTGCTCCATTTCGTTTCCGACCAACCCCGAACAAACTGAAATGGAGGATTTTACGATGACTACTATCAATCTGAAAGATTTTTATTATTGGTACACGCAGGATCAGCTTATCGAAGTTTCTGACGAGGTGGCCGAGGTATTCAAGGCCGATGCCCGCTATGAAATGGCCTACCAGCGGCGGCTCTCCCGGCACAAGGCGCAGTATTCTCTGGACTGCGATGACGGGATTGAATATTCCGCTTGCCTGCATGAGCCGACTCCGCAGGAGCTCCTTGAACGGATGGAAACCTTTCTTCGTCTGTGGAACGCTCTCAATTCTCTGCCGGAGATCCAGGGCCGCAGAATTGACGCACATATCATTCTTGGCAAGTCGATTAAGGAAATTGCCGAGGCCGAGGGCGTGCATGAGGAGTCTATTCGCCAGTCGATCAAGCGTGGCCTTGAACGCATGAAAAAAACTTTTTGATTTTTTCTTCTTAACCCACTTGGAATTGATGAAAAAATGTCTCGGTTTATGAGAGGAGATTTTCTTCCTAACGCAAGGGAATAACGGCAACCCTGAGTAAGTACGTGGAGCCAGACGGTGGGTGCGCGGTGACATTTCCCAAAAGAGATTGAGCGAACAACACCAACACTGTAAATGGGCCCGGCCATCCCAAGGCCATGATCCGGCGCTGAACAGGTTGGTTGCCTGTTCCTCCGGGCTTGTCGCTTTACTTGCGTTGAGAGCGCCGCACAGAAAATAACGATTGTCTTTGGACAGGCCAAGTAAATATGTGCGGCGCTCTCTAATATTCAAAAACTATAATAAACCTCGAGACAAAGTGTCCCAAGGTGGGGTAAGGCAACAGGCCAGCATCCCGGTGGTGCTGGCCTGTTGCGTTTCCCCACCAAACAGCGGGAGGCGTTCTATCAATCTGCGAAGGAGGTTTACCGTGAAATTAACTACACAGGAACTTGAACAAATGAGAAGCGTTGACATTGGCGCGGTGGCTGCCGAGTCCCTGCCTGATGTGAGCGGTATGACCTTTGACAATGCGCTTTCCCGAAAGGAGCGCATCTCTCGATTTTTGCAGACTGTCAAAAATCCATACTGCTTTTGCATCGGTGGTGTTGGCGTGAAAATTGAATTTGCTGAAAGCGGGCCATCTCTCCAAGATAAGCTGACGGATTTCCTGCTGCGGCAAAGAAGCGGGCTGTAACTTCGGTTACAGCTCGTTTTGCTTCTTCGAGACAAAGTGTCCCGAAGCGGAGGCATCCTTGTTGTCCTCCCCGGACAGAGTTATAATATAAGTGTAATGTGATAGGGAAGGAGGAACAATGGCACGAGCAAAAAACAGAGGGTATCAGCAGAGTTTCTCTCCCTCTTACACAATCCGCCGCTGGCGGCTGGGCATCTATATCCGGCTTTCAAAGGAAGATTTGAAAAAAGGAAAAGACGATAGCAACAGCGTAAAGAACCAGCGTGACCTACTGAACGATTTTTACCGACGCAACATTGACGAGTTTGAAAGCATCACGGAATATGTGGATGATGGTCATACTGGAACGGACGCCAACCGTGAAGATTTTCAACGGCTCTTGGCGGATGTCATGAGTGGTAAAATCAACTGCGTTATAGTAAAAGACCTGTCCCGCTTCGCACGAAATTATAGCGATGCCGGAAGTTTGATCGATAACCTGTTTGTTCAAATGGGTGTTCGCTTTATCAGCCTTGCTGAGAATGTGGACAGCTACAAGAACCCCGACAGCGTTTCAAATATCATCGTTCCCATTACAAACGTGATGAACGATAATTACTGCTATCAGACTTCCAAAAAGATCCGGCAGGTATTTGATTACAAACGGCGCAACGGCCAGTATATCGGAGCATTTGCTCCTTACGGCTATGTAAAGCACCCAAAGGACAAGCACAGGCTGATTGTTGATCCCGATGCTGCTGAAAATGTCAAACTCATTTTCACAATGCTTATTCAAGGGTCATCAAAACGTGCTATCGCGCTGTACCTGAACGAACACGGCGTACCGAGCCCCTCGGCTTACAAGGTACAAAAGGGCTTGCCTGTTTCGACAAGAGGGTATGACGATCCTATGTGGGGAGCCCGCATGATCCACTCCATTCTTACCAATCCGACCTACACCGGGGATTTAGCCCAAGGCCGAAGCCGGGTGAAAAGCTACAAGGTACACCAGATTGAAGCTGTTCCACGCGAGGAATGGGTGGAAGTGGCTGGAACGCATGAGGCCATTATCGACTATGAAACTTTCGACAAGGTACAGGCTCTCTTACAGCGTGATACCCGTACTTCCCCGAAAGGCCGTGAGGTACATTTATTCAGCGGCTTTCTGAAATGTGCCGATTGCGGGCGGGCCATTACCCGATGCGTTGGCAAGAACAACAATGTATATTATTCTTGCTCAACCTACAAGAACCGTTCCCGGACAGCCTGCACCATGCACTCAATCAAGCATGAACGGCTGGAGGCTGCTGTTTTGTTCGCTGTACAGCATCAGGTACATTTGGCTGTTTCCTACTCGGAAATCGTCACGCAGATCAATTCCGCTCCAATCAAAAAAAGCCAGTCTTACCGACTGGACGATCTGATAGCTGCAAAAGAGCGGGAACTGACAAAGATAACACGCTACAAGCAATCTCTTTATCAGGACTGGAAAGACGGTGAAATCACCCAGCAGGAATACCGGGATATGAAGGCTGACTATGAACGGCAGACTTCTGATATTTCCGCGGTGCTTACCCGGCTGAACGCTGAACGCGCAGAACTGGCAAACGGTGTGGACAACGAGCATCCTGCACTGGTAGCCTTTATGAAGTATCAGAACATTGAAGCCCTCAACCGTGAAATCTTGGTTGAACTTGTGGACTATATCAAGGTCTATGAAAACGGCAATATCAGCGTGAAATTCAAATTTGCTGACGAGCTCCGCAAGATTGCCGAGTACATTGAAATCAACACTACGGAAGATACCGCAGTAGCGGGCTAACCCCCGCTACAAACCCCTTTGACAGTGTGTTTTCCTAATAGGCGCTAATCATAAGCTTTGCACTTGCAGTTTGCTTGCTGACGGGAATGCTTTCGGTAACGGCTTCTGCTTTAACGCAAAACGAGGCCGGTTATGCAGGTTTGTACAATAAAGTTCCGTCAAGCAACGGCTCGGGTTATACTTACCGATTCCTTTCTGCAAATACAATTGCAATCACAGATTACAAAGGCTACGATACCGAGGTAACCATTCCGTCAAAAATTGACGGCTATACCGTTACAGGTGTTGAAAATATGGACACTTCAAATGTCAGAAAGATTGTAATGCCCGACACGGTTACATATATCGGTGAAAGTGCATTTGCCGACAGCAGTGACGGTGTTCCCCTTGAAGAAGTAGTGTTGTCAAAAAACTTGAAAACAATCGGACCGTGGGCATTTAGCCGATGTTTTGAATTAAAGTCAATTGACATTCCCGAAAGTGTAAACGAAATTGAAAACGGAGCTTTTTCAGGTTGCTATTCTCTTAAAAATTTCAATGTAAGTCAAAATACAAATTTTGGCGATCGTGTTTTCGGTGAAAATATGTGGTCTTCAATTAAGGCTTTGAGTGACGATTATAATACATGGTTATATGATGATAATGCTTCGGATTTTTTTGTATGGAACGGTTGCCTGTTTGCTTATAGGGGCAGCAGCAAAACTCCCGTTATTCCGTCAGGTGTTTGCGGAATCGGCGATAAGGTGTTTGAAAATTCCGACATAACAGGTGTTACAATTCCCGAGGGAGTAAGATATATAAATAATGGTGCTTTTAAAAACTGCACCTCTTTAAAGAATGTTAAAATTCCTAAAAGTGTACAGAAAATTGGCGGATATGCTTTTTATGAATGTTCTTCACTCTCATCCGTTACATTTAGTGTTGGGTTGAAAAGTATTGAAGATAATGCCTTTGGCTACTGCGAAGCTCTTAAAAAAGTAGTTCTGCCCGAAGGCCTTGAAAAGCTTGACGGTGCATTCTGTGGATGTTATAACCTTGAAAATATAACATTTCCAAGTTCCCTTTCCGAGATTGATTCTGACCGAAGTGCAATTTATGATACAAAGTGGTATGAAAACATTGCCGACAGCGCTCCTATTTATTGCGGTGGAATATTTTTAGGTTTCAAGGTTGGCTATCCTTATAAAAATATAAAAATCAATTCAACATACACAGTCCGTGCAGGCACAAAGACAGTTTACATGAACGAGTGTTATGTTGACAAGCTGACAACGCTCAATTTGCCTGACGGTTTGAAATCGTTGACTATAAAATCACCGACCAATGTAAACAGCAATTACAAGATAACAAAGTTGACTGTTCCCGAAAGCGTTGACTATGTTGACATTGAAAGTATGTACGATTTAAAAACAATAAAACTTCCGACAACGGCAAAGCTTGATGCAGGTTGCTTTATGAATTGTCCTGCAATTGAAAGTCTTGCTATTCCAAAGGGAAACATTCGTCTTGAAGCTTTCTTGAACGATTGTGTTAAGTTGAAGTCAATAACACTTCCGAGCGATACAATGGAGGTTGTCGGTACTATTGGCAGTAAAAATCTTACAAGCGTAAATCTTTCAAATGTCCGTATTTTGACGGGCGGTTTTAATTCATGTACAGGACTTACAAAGGTTAATCTGCCAGATTCGCTTGTAAGCATTGACGGGGCATTCAGCGGTTGTACCAACCTTGCAACAGTAACGGGCGGTGCAAATGTGCGTTATGTCGGTGACAGTTCGTTTGCAAACTGCTCAAAACTAAAAAGCTTTGGCAGTATCGGTGAAAATTTAAGCGTTCTTGAGCATAATTCATTTAAGGGAACGGCTTGGTACAATAGCCAAAAAGACGGCGTTGTTTACTTCCAAAACTTTGCCTATTGCTACAAAGGCACTATGCCGAAAAATACTCAGCTGACATTTAAAGAGGGAACAAAGGCGATAGTAGGCGGATTTATTTTCGGTGATCTCGAATTAACTCCTCGTGATGTTGCAAACTTTGAACCGCCTGTACTTACAAAAGTTGTAATCCCGAAAAGCTGTCAATATATCGGTTACTATGCTTTTTATGGTTGTGAAAGCCTGAAAAATATCACTCTCAACGGCGGTGAACTCGTTGAAATTGACGCATTCCAGAACAACGGTTGTGAAACGATTACACTTCCGTCAACAATGCGTGTTGTTGATGATGATTCGTTCACAGGCAAAAACTTGAAAACAGTTAATCTCAATGACGGTTTGCAGTATATAGGTGAGGGAGCATTTTTCTCTATGGGAAAAATTAAGAATATGACAGTCCCTGCAAGTGTAACTCATATCGGCGTACAAGCTATAGGTTATTATCCGCCTGATCCCGATGATCCGTTTGTTCCGTCAGAAGTAATTCCGAATTTTGTAATTTACGGAACAAGCGGTACAGAGGCACAGACTTATGCAGACAGGAACGGTATTCAGTTCAACAGCATTGCATCGGGTACAACCGTAAAGGGTACTGCAAAAAGCTATTTGTCCGCAGATGATACGGTCACAATTCAGCTTGAAAAATCGGGAGTTGCGGTATATGAAACAACCGTAAAAGGCAACAGCACTGACTATTCAATCTCGGGTGTGGCAAACGGAACATACACGATGAGAGTTTCAAAAAAATCACACGCTGACAGAGAGTATACGGTCAAGGTTTCGAGTGCCGATGTAACGCAGAATGTTGAAATTTTCCCAATCGGAGATGTGAACAGCGACGGTGATATTTCGGTTGTAGATGCAACCCTTGTTCAGAAATATATTGTCGGTCTTGAAAAACTTACAGACCTGCAGAAAAAGTCTGCAGAGGTGAACGGTGACGGAGAAATTTCAGTCGTTGACGCAACCCTTATTCAAAAGTATATTGTCGGTCTTGAAAATTTTTCATAATATACAAAAAATCCCGACACGGTGTATGCTGTGTCGGGGTTTTATTTTGCTTTTTAAATGTCAATAGTCAGTTCAACGGGACAATGGTCAGAACCTAAAATTTCGGTATGGATTTTTGCACCGTCAAGCTTGCTTTCAAGAGCTTTTGAAACGATAAAATAGTCAATACGCCAGCCCGCATTTTTTTCACGAGCCTTGAATCTGTATGACCACCACGAATACACTCCCTCTGTATCGGGATAGAAATAGCGGTAGGTGTCGATAAAGCCGTCATCGAGCAACGCTGTCATCTTTGAACGCTCTTCATCGGTAAAGCCTGCATTTTTACGGTTGGTTTTCGGATTTTTCAAATCAATTTCATTGTGTGCAACATTCAAATCACCGCACATAATAACCGGCTTTTTTTCTTCAAGTTTTTTCAGATATGCCTTGAAATCATCTTCCCATTTCATTCGGTAATCAAGCCTTTTCAGCTCACTTTGCGAGTTTGGAGTGTAGCAGGTGACAACAAAGCAATTGTCAAATTCTGCCGTGATAACTCTGCCCTCATGGTCGTGTTCGTCAATGCCGATCCCGTAACATACATTCAAAGGCTCTTCCTTTGTGAACATAGCCGTACCTGAATAGCCTTTTTTGTCGGCATAGCACCAATACTGATGATATCCTTCAAGCAAGAGGTCAATCTGTCCCTCTTGGAGCTTTGTTTCCTGAAGACAGAAAATATCTGCGTCAACATCTTTAAAAAAGTCCTCAAAGCCCTTTGTAACACAGGCACGAAGTCCGTTTACATTCCACGAAATCAATTTTTTCATAATTTACTCCCGTACACACAAAAGGGAGCAAGCATTGCCTGCTCCCAAATTGCCAATTTGTTAATTATTCTTCTGCGGAAAATTCGTCCTTGCCTACACCACAGAGAGGGCATACCCAATCCTCGGGTACATCTTCCCATGCTGTGCCTGCATCAACGCCGTTATCGGGATCGCCGATTTCAGGATCGTAAACATATCCGCAAACATCGCATACATATTTCATACTATCAAATCTCCTGTTCAAAGTCTGTTGTGTAATCGGTTAGTTGTTGGTCATACGATTATCAAGCTGACTTTTTTGATTTTTTATTGTTTTAATGATTACTTAAAGTATCTGTTAAGAAGACCTCTAAAGCCTGCGCCGTGTCTTGCTTCATCCTTTGCCATCTCGTGAACCGTGTCATGAATAGCGTCAAGGTTCTGAGCCTTTGCACGCTTTGCAAGGTCAAACTTACCTTCGCAAGCACCTGTTTCTGCATCTACACGCATCTGAAGATTCTTCTTTGTGCTGTCTGTAAGAACTTCGCCTAAAAGCTCTGCAAACTTGGCAGCGTGTTCAGCCTCTTCAAAAGCATACTTTGTAAATGCGGCAGAAACCTCGGGATAGCCTTCTCTGTCTGCAACTCTTGCCATCGCAAGATACATACCGACTTCGCTGCATTCTCCCTCAAAGTTAGCTCTGAGATCCTTGAGAATATCTTCGCTTACGCCCTGAGCAACGCCAACCTCGTGAACTGTTGCGAAAGATGCCTCCTCGTCCATCTGCTTGAATTTTTCCTTCGGTGCCTTACAAACAGGGCAAGCCTCGGGAGCTTCGGGACCTTCATAAACATAACCGCATACTGTGCAATACCATTTCATAATTACTTCTCCTTTGTAATAAATATTAGTGTACTTCTGCCGAACATTTAGGACATATGCCGTAGTAGATAACAAATCTGTTTTCTACCTTAAATCCCTCTTCGGCAAGCTGTGACTCAAGGTCATCAGCATTTTGACTGTCTTCAACATCAATAACTGCCTTGCATTTGTTGCAGACAAAGTGGGGGTGCGGCTCTGTGTTGCCGTCAATACGCTCCTCACCGTTTACATTGCATATAACGCTGACCTTTCCTTCATCCTTAAAAAGAGCAATGTTTCTGTAAACCGTGCCAAGACTAAGGTCGGGAATTTCGGGCTTTAATTTATCATAAACCCAGCGTGCGCTCGGATGAGTGTCCGTACCGCACACAGCGTTGTAAATTGCATTGCGTTTTGAGCTGAAATTTCTTTTTGCCATAATTCATAAATCCTTATGCAATATTAGTCAGTACCGATTGACCAAAATCAGTAATCAGTATTAACTTTGGCTATATTCTATCACGCAGATGTTTGATTATATTTACAATAAAGAATTATAGATAAAAAATCTTGCACAAAGAATTGGGAGGAAATATAGTGAAATCAAACAAAACAGTAAAAATTATCATTTTCACGGCATTCTTCCTGTCTGCGGTAATTTTAATATCGGTAATGACAGGTGCAGTAAAAGAAACAACGGCTGATACCGACAGCTTAAAACTGCCCGTAATAATGTATCACTCACTTTTAAAGGATGAAAAACTGCAAAATGACTACACCGTTTCGCCTGCTCTTTTTGAAAACGATTTAAAATATCTTACCGAAAACGGCTACACAACCGTTGTCGTAAAGGACCTTACCGATTATGTTTACGGCAAAAAATCATTGCCCGAAAAATGCATTATGCTGACATTTGACGACGGCTATTATAATAATTATTATTATGCACTCCCTTTGCTCGAAAAATACAACTGCAAGGCGGTCATATCTCCGATTGCGTCAGTGTCCGAAAAATTTACCGAAACCAAGGACATTTCCGTGACCTACGGTCATATAACTTTTGACGATATGAAAGAAATGTCCGATTCGGGCTATGTTGAAATTCAGAATCATTCGTACGATATGCATTCTTTGAAATCACGAAAGGGTGTTTTGCCAAAAGCGGGGGAGAGTGACGAAGCATATAAATCTATTCTTACGGAAGATGTTGTCAAAGCTCAAGGCTTGCTTGAAAATGCAACAGGGAAAAAACCGACCTGCTTTGTATATCCGTTCGGTGCAAAAAATGACCTGACCGAAAAGCTGATAAAAGAAATGGGCTTTTCGTGTACACTAACCTGTACGGAAAAGCCCAATATAATTACTAAAAATCCCGACAGCCTCTACGAGCTGGGACGATATCGCCGTGACCGCAACGAGTCAATGCAGAATCTTCTTATCCGAATTGAAACGCAGTCATAATATTTATACGGCAGATTTTTCAGTCTTGGCGTTTCTTACAAAAGCCTCGCACAAAGCTATGAAGATGAAAAACAGCGGAGTTGTAATCGGCTGATAAAGGTTTACAACAGACTGAACAGCATAGCAGATAACAGCCGAAACGCACGCAATCAGCATCGGATTTTCCTTTGCATACTTAACTGCGTTCTTAATCGTACCGCACACAATGGCAAGATAGGAGAGAAGTCCCGTAATTCCGATTGTGATAAGGTAGTTTAGATATTCGTTATGGGCGGCATTTGTTGAGCTGTCACCGTATTTTGAAAGGTCGTTAAAGTACGGACTGAATGCAGAGTAGAACATATCCGGACCTACACCGAACAGCTTTTCAATGAATGAAGCGTCGCCGAAAATCCATATCGACCTTATCCACATAAAGCCTCTGTGCGTACCCCATATATCGTTAAAGCGGATAATTCTTTCAAAACTGCCGAGGTCGGTTTTGGTGTCAATACAGCTGAAATAAACCATAATTCCTATCATGGCAACAGCACAAAATCCGAATACAACGGCAAGAGCAATCGGCACGGCTTTTGAAATTGTGATGTTTGGTTTTTTGTAATCAATAAGATACAAAATCCCTGTAATAACGGCGCAAGCTGCAAGCAATATCCAGCCGATGCCTGAGAAAACGAAAATTTCCTGAAACTTATCAAAGCCCTTGCTTTTGTCGTCAAAGCAGAGTGAGAACAATCTGAGCAGCTTTGCAAACAACAGCATAACAGTTGCCGAAAGGAAAAATCTTTTCAGTCTGACAAGACTGTTTGAGAACCAAATAAGGTAAATAACCATAAATACAGCCATACCGAGAATTCCCGAATCGCTGTCGGCAGTCATAAGAGCCGCAAAGCCAAATCCTGTTGCTACAAGATAAATTGCCCTGAGCAAGGTCTTTTTCGTGATAACCGACATTGCAATCATAACAGGCATAGCGATGCAGATGTAGCTCGAAAGCAGATTTTTGTTGCCGATTGTTGAAGTGAAGTCGGTAATAGTCTGTTGGTCGGTGAGAAGAGTAAACATCCCGAGAGGATCAATATAGAATGAGTTAAGCACCGCAAGTGCATAAACTATCATTGAACCGAACGCAAGCGCAACGAATATGTATTCAAAATATTTAAAGCACCTTGTAATCATAAAATATGCTGCGGTGTAAAATGCCATGAGCACAAGACCGTTGTTTCGCCCCTGAGTACCCAGAAGTGCATCCAAAGGGTTTGCAGACAACAGCGTTGAAATGACATTTATTCCTAAAAATACAATAAATGCCCAGTCCATAAACGAAAGCTCTTCATACAAATGCTTTGGTTTAGGCTTTTCAAGCTTTGAGTCTTCCGGCGGTTTATCAACGCTTGCGGTCATAATAATAAGAAATTCCGCAATAACGAGAATACCCGTCAATATAATGAAAAAGTAATACTTGTCGTGCCTGATGTTAAAATATGCGTCCGTGAAAAACAACGGAAAAAGCGTGAACATAATAAGCAGATAGTAGTTTGTGAGCGCCTGCTGTACCGAATATTTTTCTTTGGGTTTGGCAGGCGGATTTTTATGCTTTGCAGAAGTCATAATAAAATAACCTTTCAATATAATGTACTTCAATTTTATAACGCACGCACGATGTTGTCAAGAAATAAAGTAAGTTGAAAGCTCTGGTTTTCGACTTGTTTCGATTGGCATATGCTTGCAAAAGAACAATAATTGCATATTTTACGGCACTTTTATTACCAAATTAATACTTGTGGAAAAATAAGTATTGTATTTATCTCCGTAAAATGGTATAATTCCCCTTGAGATGTATTTCCATATTTGCAGGACAAAGACTTTTGTGAAAATTGTTTATGAATTTATCTATTTGCAGATTGGGTGGTTTTATGAAAAAATTAGTTGTTTTTGGCTTTGACGGCACTCTTGCCGACACAGCCCCCGGAATTTTATATTGTTTCAATACAACAGCAGTTGCAATGGGCTATGAGCCTGTTGAACACAGCGCACTCTACGGAGTAATCGGCACACCGCTTGAATACGGATTTAAAACGCTCTTTAATATGAGTGATGACGAAATTGAATATGCCGTAAAGAATTACAGTAAACTTTATTCCCAGAAAGGAAAAGAGATGTTCACCGTCTATGACGGAATTTATGACGCTCTTCGTGAACTCAAGAAAAGCGATTTTAAGCTTGCAATAGCAACTCAAAAGCACAGAATGTTCACAACGGATATTCTTGAAACCTACGAGGCGTCGGATGTTTTCGACGCAGTATGTGCAACAGATGTCGGTACAAACCTTACAAAGAGTCATCTGCTTTTACAGGCGTGTGAGCAGACAGGAGTTTCCGTTGAAGAAAGCATCCTTGTCGGCGACAGCACAATTGAGGCAAAGGGTGCGGAAGAAATAGGTATGGACTTCCTCGCTGTGCTATACGGCTGGGGCTTTAAAACTAAGGAAGAAACCGAAGATTACAAATGCGTCGGCACAGTGTCATCTCCGGCAGAAATCTCTCAAAAAGTCATGGCACTCTGATTACGCTTAGTGCGTGTAAAACAGTGCATAAATAGGATTAAAATTGTAATTTTCCAAAAACAAATCGGGCAGTCATAACGATTGCCTGATTTTTTTATGCAAATTTAATTCTGTATAATAACAATGATACAACGATATACCTTTGCTTGCAAACAGAATGTTTGATAAACAGAAATATGATAGTACGGAATTGATATTGTTAAATTCTTTTACATAAATTTTAAAAGTTATTTTAAAATAATATTGAATTTTTACATATCGTGTGATAGAATAAGAGTGCCAAACAAAATTTAACTAAACTATGCTTGAAAGTGTGTATTTTTATTTCGGTAAAAATACAGGCTCTGTTTTAGCATACTTTCTTAGTATAGTTTAAAATTTTGTTTGGCGACAAAAGAGCTATGTATTTTTCGTGCGTAGCTTCAGCTACGCACTTTTTGTTTTATGCAAAATTATGCGAAAAATATTTGCTTTTTTTAAAAAAATCGACAAAATTTGAAAAATTTTAAAATTTTTTCGGATTTTATAAAATCAAAAGCCGTTTTAAATTGTCTATATTATGAAAGGAAATGAGAGGAGGTCATTTTATGAACATTTCCCACTTAGTAGAGAAAATTAAGAAGGGAGATAACAAATCATTTGAAAAGCTCTACAAGCTTACAGAGCGTGAAGTGTGGTTTACTTGTATCAGCTTTTTAAAGAACGAAACAACCGCACAGGACATTATGCAAGAAACTTACATAACGGCTTTTTTAAAAATCCAATCTTTGGAAAAATCATCACAAATCAGAAGTTGGCTTAACAGAATTGCCGTTAATAAGTGCAAAAATTATTTGAAAGGTAAGGGTGAAATCCAACTGGACGATGAAATTTTTGAAAATCAGGCAATAGTTGACGAGCGTATATCAATTCCCGAAGAATACATTTCAGACAAGGCAAAGAGAGAAATTATTCTTTCGATTATGCAGGAAGTACTGTCCGATGTTCAGTATCAGACAGTGATTATGCACTATTTTAATGAAATGACTGTTGATGAAATCGCAGAAGTCTTTGAATGTTCAAGGGGTACTGTGCTTTCAAGGCTCAACTATTCAAGGGCAAAGATGAAAACTGCAATTGAAGATTACGAAAACAAAAGCGGTGACAAGCTTCACGGTGTTGTTGTTGTACCTTTCTTTACAACTATTTTCAAGGAAGAAGCAAAGAGCCTTGCAGTACCGAACATTACAATCACACTTCCAAACGGTGAAAGCCTTGTAACTGTGGCTTCAAAGGGTGTTTCAACAGCGGTAAAATCGAGTACCGCAACTGCGGTTAAAACAGGTGCAGTTACAGCGGTTAAGACAAAAGTCATAGCTATGGCTTGCGGTATGACCTTACTTTTTGCAGGCACAACAGTCGGCACAAGTCTTCTTGCAGGTTGTAAAAGTGACAAAGTTCCGACCGCAACAACTTCTGCTCAGACCACTGCACAGGCAACTACAGTTCCTGCGGTAACAGTACCAAAGGCAGTTAAGGATTTGGTAGACAAGGGTGAAATCAAGGTTGACAAAGACGGCAACATCACAGACAAGAATGGTAAGAAAGTCGAAGTAAAAGACGGCAAGGTAGAAGTAAAAACCGATGACGGCAAGACAGTTACAGTTAAGGTTGACGATGTAAAAACTACGGTATCTAACAAAAACAACAGCAATAAGGGTAACACCGAAAAGAAAGAAGATACTAAGTCAAATACATCACCAAAGAAGGACAACTCTTCAAAGGCAAATACATCAAAGGTTGACACTTCTAAGAATGACAACAAGCCAGAGTCTAAGCCGAGCAACTCTTCAAAGAACGACACAAAGCCAGCTCAGAAGCCAGCATCTAAGCCAAGTGAATCTTCAAAGACTGAAACACCTACAGAAAAGCCAAAGCAGAAGGTATGGGTAGACGACTACAAAACAGTTCACCACGAAGGCTATTGGAAAGTAGTAGGTACTCACGAGGAGCCAGTATATGGATGGGTAAGCTATGATGTATGTAATGACTGCGGTAAGAAGTTAGCAGATACTAACCAGTTAAAGACACATCTTCTTTGGGAAGCAAGGGAAAATGGTGGCACAGGCTCATACCATACTGAAGAAGAGTATGTACAGACAGGCACAAAAACAGTAGAAGACAAGGAATGGGTAAAACCTTGGGATGAAAAGGTTAAATCTGGCGGTCACTACGAGTACAGATAATTAAATTCGACAGCAAGTATAAATCCTTAAAATAATTATTGGGAAGAGAGGGTTCTTTATGAACCCTCTTTTTCTATGTTAAAAATAAATATTATACTAAAGAAAGTATTTAACTTAATTATGATATATGGTATAATATAAACATATTAAAAGAGATATTTATATGAAAAGTTATAACCCTGAAGAGGGTAGTTATGGTATGGGAATGCTCTGTAATCAACAAAATAAAAAAAGAGGTTAAGCATTAGAAAAAATTGCTTAACCTCTTTGTTGTTTTAATAATAAAAAATCTTTGTGCTACGGTGTAATAAAATTTAAAAATATATTATCTTGTTTCCTTGAAAATCGGCAGGCAAACTAAAATGACAGTAAGTTTGACTGCATTTTATCTTGTTTTAACTTAATTCAAAATTACTCAACCAGATTTATGAAATCCAGAAAACCCAGTGTTTAAGCCACTTTTAAGGCATTTCAAGTAATTTTGGCAAAAAATAAAAGGCGGTTAAAAAACCACCTTTTTTGGTCGAGGTGACAGGACTTGAACCTGCGGCATCTTGGTCCCAAACCAAGCACTCTACCAAACTG
>OGKE01001359.1_pt1 | contig 16218 bp, 8 predicted proteins | sample 1572341 | NCBI WGS metagenome assembly OGKE01 (sample SAMEA2582091, study PRJEB24529) | metagenome | biome: Human gut stool | place: China | collected 2011
CCCCCTGCCATTTCCACAAGGCTGCCGACATAGCTGTTTTCGGTTGCCACGATATAAGAACCCGGCAGTCCCATCAGAATCAGAACCTTCGGGGCTTCTTTGCCTGCATTTTTATCTTTGTATTCCTGCATAAATGTGTTAAATTCGTCTACCATTGCCTGTGCCTGCTGTTGTCTGTTAAATTTTTCACCGAGATCTGCAATTGAAGCATACATGCCGGATACACTTTTTAAATTTAAAAACAGGGATTTCACCTGGATTGCCGCATATTTCGGCTGTAAATCGCTTTGCAGGCTGTTCGGGGACAGCACATAATCCGGCGATAAAGATTTTAAAATCTCCATATCCGGCGACATTGCCGTTCCGACCTGTGTAACGTCCTTATACCGCTCCGGCAGTGTACCGGAGGTCCGGCATACGCCCACTAAATCTAATTCCAGTTTGTCACAAATCTGTGCAGCTGCCGGTGACGTTGCCACAAGACGCACACTGTCTGCCTGTGATTGTCCCTCTGTGGAATCCGGGTGCTGGTCTACACAGGCTGTCAGCGAAAGCGATGCCGTAAGAACAGCAACGCCCGCTAACAGCATACAAAGTCCTTTTTGAACAGTCTTTTTTACCTGTCGTTTCATTTGTCTGCTCCTTTAGTTTTTCTTTTTACGATACATAAGCATGTACCATGCCGCACCTGTCACAACAATGGCAATTACAACACCCATTCCGATAAAAATGCCGGTGCTGCTGTTTTTTTTGCTCTCCTGCGCTTCTGCATTGACCTGTTTTCCTGCCGCATCATATTCCTGAATTCCGGCATTTTTCGTCTGTGTGTTTTCTGCAGTCTTTGCCTGTACGGCATTTGCTTCTGCTGATGTAGTCTGTCCGGCTTCTGTCGTACTTTCTGCACTTTCACCCTCTGCCTGCTCTATGCTCTGTGTTCCGGCATTTTCCTGACTGCCGTCTGTTCCGGCTGACACACCGGTTTCACCCGATAAGCTGTCCGTGCCTGGTTCGGTATTTTCAGCCTGCGCACTTACACCGCGCTCTCCTGAACCGCTTTCTCCCGGGCTGCTTTCTTCACTGCCACCCTCTGCGCTGTCCGGACCGGCACTGCCGCCCTTTTCTTCAACGGTCACACTGGTAATAAAGTCGCCTGCGCCTTCACTCAGTCCCGAAAATGTAATGTAGTAAATAATATCACGTCCCATGGCAGTTACATACATATTCACACGTACAACCGAATTTTCACTGTTGATGCGGAATCTGTAATCTGCGGTATTGCTTGAGTAATCCTCCTGCATTAACGTTGCGGATACCGGACTTCCATCTACCTGAAACTGCGGATTTTCGATATTGTCCATTAACTGCATACGGATTGTGGCATAAGTGTTTCCCGCCGGGTCTGCTTCGATAAGTGCCTTACCATATGTCGCGCTCTCTGTCATGGACTGTCCTAAAACCGCCGAACCCTCTCCGCCGGAATCTTCAATCGCACCGGTGGACGGATTACGATAGCTTGGATTTGCACCGGCAAGATAAATGCCGTTTTCTGCTCCATATACCGGATTACTGTTTTGTGAAAATACTGCCGCCGCCGATAAAATGCCCACGGTGACTGCCGTCAATACTGCCGCTGCATGCTTTGCAAGCCGCTGAATCTGCATTTTAAATTTCTGTTCCATGTCTGTACTCCTGCTTTCATTTTTATATGTGACAAACAGGCACCCGCCCCTTTTCGGAACGGATGCCGTTGTTTTGTCTTTTTTACAGCTTAGTCTTCTTTTTCTTCCGGTCTTTTCTTTCTTTTAAAGATTGCAAGACCTGCGGCACTTAAGGAAGCAAAGAATGCTGCTGCCCACATGCCCATTGCGGAAGAATCCGCTGTCTTTACGCCGCTGTTGCTGTTGTCTGCCGTATTGGCTGAGCCGCCTGCCGTATTTGAATTACCGCCTGCTGCCGAACCGTTGTCGGTTGTGCCTGCATTGCCGCTGTTATTATTACCACTGTTGTTACCATTGTTATCAATATTGTTATTATTTTTATTGCCGTTATCTGTTGATGCCTTTTCAACAAGTGCATAATAGCTGAAGCCCTTTGTTGTCACAACATAATAGCCGTTTTCTACACTGCCCTTAATAAGGGTCTTTGAACCGTCATCATTGATACGGTATAAAACAACGTTGTCTGCATTCATGCCTGCCGGAATGAGATACTTCACAACAACACTGCCGTCTGGCTCAACTTCCTGTCCGTCCTTTTCAAAATGAACTTCATACAGTTCAAAGCTGCTGCCGACATCTGCAAGTGCATTTGCCGCCTTTGTATATTCTGTTCCTGCGCCGACCTTTGTTACCTTTAACTCAGAGCCTTCCGGAAGGACACCTTCTGCGGCTGATACATGAATGCCTGTCTTTTCATCCGTCACATCAACTGCCGGTGACTTTTCTTCTGTCTGGTCTTCTGCCGGTACAAGAGAAGTATCGCTTGTTGCTGTCAGTGCTGACCAGTCGAATCTTAATCTCGCACTCATCATGGTGTCGCCCATTGGTGTATCCGGTACTTTAAAGCTTACATCTGCATAAGTAATATCTGCAACGGAAGGCTGTGCACCTTCAGGAAGTTCAAATGTTACCAGTCTGATTGCATCGACTTCATTTCCTGCGGAAGTTGTAATCTTTTCTGTCTTGTCTATTGTAACAGTTACGCCCTCTACCTCAAATGCCGTAACGGCGCTGTAGATTGATGTTACGGTTACCGGATTCATGGCAATCTGAACTTTTACAACCTTGCCATCCTTTACGGTGATTAAAGCACTGCTGTTCTTTTCAAATGCCGCATTACCCATAGAAGCCTTATCGGATACCGCATTCCACAATGCAATCGGTACATAGTAGTTACCGTCAGCAATTTTATTGTCAGAAGGGTCCGGTGTCGGAGTTGGTGTCGGTTCCGGATCCGGTGTCGGGTCAGGAGTCGGAGTCGGTTCCGGTGTCGGGTCTGGGTCCGGTGTTGGTGCCGGGTCCGGTTCTGCTGTCTTTACCGCATTTGCATAATCCAGTGCCAGATAAGCATCCGGGCTGTAATTCATCGCATCGACAAACATGTTGACATAAACACCGTCATAGCTGTTGTCCGGCAGTGTAAATGTAATCTGTGTCACTCTGCCTTCTTCGTCTGTTGTGTACTGTGCATCTACAGTCTTACCATCTGATGACGTTCCCTGATAAATCTTCCAGTTGCTTGCGTAAGCTGTCAGTCCCGCAAAGGATACGGACTGTAAATCTACGGTTACAGCTGCTGTTCCGTCTGCCGCAACAGTCATCTGTGCACTCTTAATGCAGCCTGCCGCCATAGAATCCTGTGAAACATTTCCGGCATTCTTTAAGCTTGCAGGGATTGAATAAGTACCTGCTGTCAGAGTGGTCTTTGCTGAACCGAAAGTTGTTTCCTTTGTTGTATCATCGGACTTATTATTATCAGATGATGTCTTTGTTAAGCTGTCCCAGTAAACCTTTACAAAGCAGTCTGCGCTGAAACGTCCCTGCTTGAAGTCAATGCCTGAAACGAAGCCGTTTAAATTCTTCATTGCCGGTACATAGATATCTGCATTGGTGTTGTAGATTGCCGCAAAATCACCTTCTAACGGGAAGGAAACCTTTGTTACAACCTTTTCATCTTCACCGAATACATCATCGCTGTACTGAATGTCATTCATTTCGACCGCAGCTTCCTTTAAGCTCTTAGAAGTATCATTGCCTTCATAGTAGCCGTTGAAGCCATAGATATATAACGGTTCTTTTGATGTTCCGTTAATAATGTCTGTTACGAGTGTCATGCTGCCATCTTTGTCAACAACAATCTTTGCCTTTGTCTTGTCATTTTCCACAAGACTGTGCTTTACTTTGTCTGTGTAGTATGCAATGTCTACGCTGTATTCGCCTTCTGCAAGCTTTTCTGTCGGAAGGTTAATGACTTCTTCTTCCTGCTTTAATTCGAGTGCATTTAAAATCGCATCGCGGATTGCATTGGATGAATACGTTGCGCCTGAAACCGCATCAACACCTGTGATTTCCTTTACATCGGTTGCGGACTTATTGATGTAGCTGCCCTTTAAGCCGTTAATTGCATTTTCAAGCATCATCTTATTGGTTTCAGCATAAGTTCCCGCAAAATTTGCACCTGTTACTTCAATGTCTGTGATAACATCATCTGTAACTGTTACATTGACAGTAACATCATATTCACCGAACTGTGAAATATGGGCTGTACCTGTCTTTACAACCGGTGTGTTGTCTTCATTTTTTGCTGTCAGCTTTAACTTTAAGTTCGTATCCTTTGACATACCGTCGATAAAGCCTGTCAGATAGATTTCATTGTTGTCTGTCAGGTCGAAATAGTCCGGTACATCTACAACTGCCTTACCCGGATATACGAGTGCATTTTCAAGGTCTGGTGTTGTGGACGTTGCGCTAAATTCTGTTCCGTCTGTTGTGTAGTATACATATCCTCTGCTGTCTGTTACTTCTACAGGTGTCTTATCATATGCCACGCTGTCTGCTTCGGAATTAATCTTGTCTGTATACCAGTTGCTGTAAATTGCTGACTTTAAGCCGCTTGTATCATTCTTTGAGATTGCCTTAAATGCATTTTCCATGCTGTCTGCATTGTATACACGAAGGCTTCCCATATGTCCGTGTAAGCCGAATACGATTGTTTCGCCTAAGTCAAATACGAGCTGTCTGCTTCCGTCTGCCTTTGTTACCAGTGTTGCACTCTTGATTGCATCAATGTTTGCAGGCGGTGTCTTTGTGGCACCCGGTTCGCACGCTGTATAAACAGATACGTCTAATGCCTGTGTTGTTTCTTCTCCCTGGTCTGTATCACCGACTTTTTCAATCGTTGAGAAGTCCATACGGAACAATACTTCTGAAATGTAAGCCATTTCTGTAATGTATGTTGTAAATAACACGTTCTGGTTTGCATAATCCGCATCGTTTTTAATGTAATTGATACCGGAGAATGTCAGGTTAAACGGTGCTACCTTACTGCTTGTTGATGAAGCAAGCTTATCCAATGCAACGGATTCTACATTTTCACTGTTATAGAAGCCGCCGACCTGCTTACTTCCCTGCATAACCTTTGTAAAGTAGAAATCGCCTGTGTTTTCTGTCTTTACGTTGGTTGACGGATTAATCTTACCGGTCTTTGTAACGGTTGGTGAAATGGTGTATACCTTTGTATAGTTTTCATACTTTTCGGCATAATCGCTGGATTCTACAACGCCTGCATCATCTGCGCCCTTAATCTTTCCGTTGTCGTTGGCATCCGGTGTCGGTGTGGACTTAATCCAGAGTTCACCGCCGCCTGCGTATCCAATCGGGCTTTTTACACCCGGCATTTCATAATCGTCTACGGTTACATTGCCTTCTGCATCAACGCTTACGGTAATGTCTGTGTACTGTTCTTCATAGCCCATTGCACCTTCGATTTTGTCGGTGTCAATGTAATAGGTACTGCCGAATACTGCCTGCATTTTATATGTACCCTCTTTTAAAGAACCGTCTTCATTATAGTAGCTGCTGACGTCTTTGAAGTTCGCTGTAACGGTTACGGCTTCTTCCGGCATGGTAAATGTATACTCATGGGCATTTGTTCCGTTAATTGCCTCTGTTGTTGTGGCTTCAACCGTCTTGCCGCTTGCCGTTGTCACGGTTACGCTGTCCATTGTGTAATACTTTAAGCGGTCCGGTGTTACGGTAACGGTTACGGTTTCGCCTGATTTTGCCTTATCGGAAGACTTTGTTTCAGCCGTTAATACGCTGACTGTACCTTCGCCGTTGGTTTCTGCCGTAATTGCATAAGAGTCTTGTGCATACTCTGTGCTTACGGTTACTGCGGACTTCGGCATTGTAAAGCTGTAGCTTCCGTCACCGTTGTCTGTTACGTCAACTTTCTTTCCGTCTGCTGTTTCTACGGAAATGCTCTTTACTTTGCAGAATGACTTCGGTGCTGTGTATACAGTTACCTTACTGCCTTCTGCGGCTTCTTCGTCAACTGTTGTTTCGCCGTATTCACTGCCTGTTACGTTTGAAGTGATTGCATATTTCTGTGAAACAACCGTTTCTTCGGCTGCCTTTAATACCGGTCTGCCTGTTGTCTTGTCTGTTTCCCACTTGCAATACTTGTTATCCTCTGTCTGGTTCTCATCAACCCAGCTGTTTAAGTATGTAACCAGTGCAATCCTGCCGACCTTGTTGGTTGTGCTGTCAACAGACATTAAGTTGTCATTTTCATAACCCTCGGCTGTTACCGGTGTAACGTATGAGAAGTTCTGATTGATAGCATCCAGATTCTCTCCTGTAACAGTCTTTGCAATTCCGTAAATTTGTGCATTTTCAGGGAAATTATTTAATGTTGTACCTGTGTAGCAGTTTGCAGTCTTATCTTTTGCCTGTAAAGTAGCGTCCACACCGTAATAAGATACATTTGCCGGATTTGCATTTTCACCCATGGTAATCTCTGAAATATCATAGCTGTTGACTGCTCTGTCTGAAAGTCCATAATATGAATAATATCCGGTTAAATTTACATTTTCCAGTGTTGTCTTGCCGGTTACCGCACTGTTTACAATTTGTGTTGCACTATTTGTAATAGGGTAATGCAATACCGTACCGCCTGTCGCACCGTCAATGGTCACATTCATATTGTTTACGACCTTGTTGTAAGAACCGCCGCCATAAGCAATACCGCCTAAATAGCAGAATGTGCCTGCAACGGTATGGACTTTTTGTGTTCCTTCAAATGTCAGGTCGTTGATAGTGACATCTGTGAAACTGCCTATCTGTGCGATAAATGCACTTGAATATACCCATGAACTTGATACCGTTCCTGTCATGCCTTCTACATTCAGTCCCTTAATGGTATGTCCGTTTCCGTTAAAGGTTACTGTATTATTGTAATTTGTATATGTCATCGGCACCCATGTATATGCGCTCATATCAATATCTTTTACAATATTAATGGTTTTATCCGTAAGTGCGCTTGGATTATCACGCATTAATTTACCGACAGCCGCAAGGTCTTGTGCATCGGATACAATCAGTGTGCTTGACGTTGCCGCATATACATCTGTATCATAACGTCCTTCTTCAAACCAGTTGTCCGGTGCAATTACCGATACTGTCACTGCGCCTGCCGGCATTGTAAAGCTCGTTGCAGAGTTTCTTATATATTCGACACTGCCGTCTTCCTTAATCACTTTGATAAATAAAACCTTTTTTGCTTCGTCTGTCAAAGTAATTGTGACATTCTCTCCTTCTCTTGCCTCTGTTTTATCCAGTGCAATATAAGACTTTGCTTCATCTGCAACGGTAACAGCCTTTAATTCTTTCTGTGTAATTGCAGAACTGTCAAAGCTTGTTGTGACACCCTTTTCAGGCATTGTGAATGTAAATTTTGCAGAAGATGTTGTGTTTCCTGCATCTGCTGTTACGGTTACTTCGTTGCCGTCTGCGTCTGTTACCTTTGGCAGTGTTGTACCATCATAGTAATATCCGTCTGCTGTATTTGTGGAAAGCAGTAATGTTACGGTATCGCCTTCTGCCGCAAGTTCACCGTTTGATACGGTAAAATCGGCACCTTCAATATTTGCAGACTGGTTTGTAATGTTATACGCATCTGTTTCAACGAAGTCTACTCTTAAAGTAACGGCTACCGGGAATTTCTTTGCTACGGTATATGTTGCTTTTCCGCTTGCAAGTGATGATAATTCTCCCGGCTTTACTGTTGTATTTCCCTGTGTACCGGTTACGGTTACTGTATGCTTATAATACTTGCCGTCGATAATGCTGTCTGCTACAACATTCATATTACCACTCATCATCTGTCGGCTGCTGTAACTTACATGGCTTGCAAATTTACTGTCGTCATTGGTTTCTAATGTAATTGCACAATAACGGTTACTCTTTTCTGTGATTGTAACCTTTTTCTCCGGCATTACAAAGGTGTATACCTGTACAATCTTATTTTCGTCTTCATCAATCACTGTACTTTCAAGTGTTGTATCAATACCGGTTCCGTCTTCATCTGCAACAGTCGGCACATAATTTCTTGTTGAACTGTCACTTGTTGATGTAATCTTTACGGTTTCACCCGGCTTTGCACCATACTTATCTACACTTAAATATTCGCCTGTCTGCTTTATCTCATACTGTCCTTCTTCCAGAACCGGTGCAAACTGCACATATATCATAAATGTTCCTACTGTGCCGTAAGCATATGCATCGTCAGGAATTGTGCATGTATACTGGTTCTCTTTGCCGTCTACCTTTGTAATCTTTAAGTCCGGTGTTGTAAAGCTTGATGACATGTACATAACAGAATCTAATGCCCAGCCGTCCTCCGGTACAGCTTCAAATGTAATTGTGCTGTCTTTTTCAGCCGTGTATACTTTTTCACCATCATCACCGGTGCTTTCTGTCACACCTGAGATTAATTTGATACTTCCCTTTCCGTATGAAACACCCGGTGTAACTGTGTAGGTTACTTTTTCTGTGCTTTCTGCATCTGCTGTTACGAGATTTTCCTCTGCCGGTGCGGCTGTTTCAAAGCCGTCCACTTCTGTTGTCTGTGCCTGCTGTACTGCCTGTGCAAATGTCTGCTCCGGGCTTGCCGCCAATACATTGTACGGCATACTGCTCATTGTCATTGCGACTGCTAATGAAGCAGATAATAACTTAAAGCTGGTCTTTCTCATTTTTCTTTCCTTTCTGCTTTGTCCCTGTTTACTTGTTTCTATCGTGCCCTGTTGATTTTACGAATGTACTAATGTTTTTGTTTTATTTTTTGTCTTGTTTTTTGTTTTATGGCATAGTTTCGTTTTGGTAACTTCCATTAGTCTTATCTAACCGTGGCACTTAAAAAAATAGGCTTCAAAGCCTATCTTTCGTTTGCAGTGGCAGTGTACCACAGACATTTGTTTTTGGCAAGCAGACATTTTTGTTGCAAACCTGCAACAAACAACGGTATTTTTTACCTGTTTTCTTTAACAATCCCTTTGATTTCCTGCTTTCCCAATTTGTTGCGCAAGTGCAACAAAAAAGTCTTATTGATAAATTTTATTGTTTAAAATGAGATTTTTCCAGACTGTTTTTGCAAAATCCCTACTTTGGTACTAGGAAAATAGAGATTTAAGAGTTAGGCGGCTTTTTTGTTTCAGATAAGCCGCCTGTTACTTTGATAAAATGCTTTATTTTTCCTATTCATCTTCACGCTCGACTGCCTGCGACAACTTTTGCACCGTTTCTTCCGGCAGTTCCGTCAGGTCTGCCACATATGCAACGCTGTTCCCCGCCTGCAATAATTTTACGGCTAACTGCATTTTGGCTTTTTTCATTCCGGTGATTTCGCCTTCGGCACGTCCCTCGCGACGTCCTTCATCTCGTCCTTCGGCACGACCGCGGTTTAATATATCCTTTGCTTCATACTCTAATACTTTTCCACCCATACTCTCTCCAACTCCTTTCCTGACCTTTTCATATTTTGCCGCCAGATGTTTTATTACTGTATCTGACATTTCAAGAATTGTAACCTTTTCGTATTCGTTTAAATCACCGTTCTTACGGTCTTCTTCCAGACGGTTTACTATCGCTGTATATTCCTCTTCCAGCTTCGCTAATTTTTCGCTGTTTTCTTCCAGTTCTTTAAAACTCTTTTCATAAACAAAAATATGAAACGGTATCAGAAAGTACAGCTTTTTCTCAAAGATTTCTTCTACTGTATACTGTCTGACTTTTAATACCGGAACGGCATACGATACTTCCCCGCCCGGTGTGCGTATCATTACCGTCATCACCTCCGGCGTATTTTTCGTATGGCGCAGGGCTACGATTGCGGAATCAGGAAAATGAACTACCAGTGCACCCGCTGTAACTTCTCTGTTTTCCAGTGCAAGCTGTGTATCATACTCAAACATACGTACTATCATGCTTCCGTCTTCCGTGCTCTGGCACTCAACATGATAACGCTTTCTTTCTCTACCGAGGATTTCAAAGCTGGAATCCGTAATGCGCTCCTGTTCACTGCCGTCCGGCAGCTTTATAAAGTGCTCGTTTTGAAGCAGATGTATTGTTTCTTTTCCAGTATATTGTGTGAAAAATAATGCTGATGCGATTATTTTTCACACAGATATTTGTTTCGTAACGAAAACAAATATCTCTAATGGCAGATGAGAAATCGCCTACGCGAATTTCTCATCGCCACTTCGCGGCAAAGCCGCTCAGAAATAAGGATTTGTGTGAAACAGTTCATTTACAACCGGTATAATCAGTGCCGTACAATCCGTTAACAGGGTACGGAACACATCATCGTAAGGTGTATTTACCATGCTTTCTTCCTTTCTTTTATTATAATAGACTACTTGAACTGCCGGCAAGGATTTTCATGAATTTTCTAAATCTTTTTGGATTTTAAGGGATATTAAACAGATGAACCCATAAAAATGTCAAAAAAAGTGCCTTTTATACACACCCTCCTGTATACAAAAGACACTTTTCCACTATTTTTTTGATTTTTCCTCTTTACTGTACGGTCTGCTGTGCGGCTTCCACCTTCGTCACTTCATTTAATAACTCGTTTTCATGATATGAAAATGTAACAGTATCGCCTGTATTGTACCGTACAATATCCGCATTATCCGATAACGGCACATCAAAGATACGGGACTGACCCTCTAAGAGTATATAAAAATGCGAATTGCCGTCCAATACCGTCTGCACCATTTTTTCGATTCTACCGGTTATCTGCCTGCTTTCCTTTGGCGTTTCTGCCGCTGTTTCATCTACAATGCCGCTGTCTACCATCAGCTGACGGTAATTTTTCTCACACTCATTGACTGAATCGCCGATTGCCACCGTCTGATATTTTTCAATATTAAGCATGGCATAAGATTTTACCAGTCCCGAGCTGTCCTTTAATGCCATAAAATATGTCGGCTGTCCACCCACATTAATAAGCAGTGGAAATGTCGCCTTGTATCCTAAATGCTGGACCTTTCCCTCTGCCGAAGACATCGCCGAATTTTCCTCTGCACCGGAAATCACATAATAGCGCGTTTCCATTGTCCGCTGGTTCATCAGCACAAAGCCCACATTGGATTTATCCTGTCCGACTGAGGTAATTCCTGTATACACCCACACATCATCGTCCAGTGCAATATAATTATAGCCGTCTGTCGTTACCAGACAATCCTTCTGGCTTAACACACTGTTAAAATAACCGTGCTTTAACGTACCGTGGTAATCATACAGCGAAATAAGCATATCTGCCGAATACACACGGTCTACCCACTGCGGAACATCTTCCACGGCATAATCCGTCATTTCCCCGGTGACTGCATTACAAAGCACCACCCTGCCAATCGTCACACCGCCAAACAGTCCGATATTATATTTTTTCACCGGACAAATCCAATAAGGTGTACCGCTCTCATCAATTTCAAAGCTGATGTCATCAAACATATAGGTCGGATACGCAAACCTCAGATGTCTGTAAATGTTTCTGCCAAAATGGTCGCTCATCGAATAACGGATTTTCTGCTCCAGACGCACGCACTCCGCTTCCTGTGTCGTCATATCAATACGGATATACGCAGGAATTCCATCACTGTGATTGGTAAACCATTTAATCAGGCTGCCGTACTGAAGCGGTGTCACACGCACCGGCTTATTCTGATAGTTAATCTGTGTATACATATCGCTGACTTCAAACTGGGAAACCATATCCACCATTGTTCCCATAACACGGTTGCCTATGGTCGTTGCCGAATCTTTATCCAGCACCGGAATCTGGTCATAGGACACCTCATGAATATCATCGGTAAAGCTTCTGGTTTCCACATTTAACAGTTTCTGGTAAGCCGAAGCATTGACAATTTCAGATGACAGCAGTCCGCCTATTAGAAAAATAACAACCAGTGCCGCTGTAAGTACCGCACATAAATAGAAAAAACGTTCTGCCTTTTTGCTCTTAAATTCAGGCTTTGACTGCTTCCACTGTCTGCCTGCCCATTCCTTGTAGTATTCTGTCATTGTCATACTGCAAAGCCCGACAACACCCGTAAATACCGCCGCCAGCACAATGACAAATATCCAGAAGCCCGGTGCATGGATATTGATTGGCGGAAGCACCACATAATAATAGGCAAATGCAACCAGCAGCACTGCCGCCACTGATAACACCCCTGTAAGTAATTTTGCTTTTTTGCTCATAAACTCCCCTTTTCCTGATATTTTATTTTTCGTCTGTTCTCCGTGCTTTCATATTCTTTATAATCGCATCAAAAATACAGCCTGCCACTTCAAATTTACTCATTTTCGGAAATTCCGTACAATCCGTCTTTGTAATCATCGTAATCACGTTTGTATCCGTTCCAAATCCTGCACCGTCTACTTTCAGATTGTTGGCAATCACCATATCCAGATTTTTCTTTTCCAGCTTCTTTCTGGAATTTTCCAGTACATTCTGTGTTTCCATTGAAAATCCGCACAAAAACGGTTTGTTTTCCATCGCTCCGAGCGTTCCGATAATATCCTTTGTCCGCTCTAAGGCAATGCTCATCTCTCCGTCGCTTTTCTTGATTTTTTCATCACTGACTGATGCCGGTCTGTAATCCGCAACTGCTGCCGCTTTTACAATAATGTCTGATTCCTTTGCCGCCTCTGTAACCGCTTCATACATATCCTGTGCCGATGTAATATGCACCATTTTAACAAACGGCACGTCAGGAAGGTTTGTCGGACCTGCAATCAGTGTCACCTCTGCCCCGCGCAGCATCGCATTTTTCGCCAGCGCATATCCCATTTTCCCTGTTGAATGGTTGGAAATGTAGCGCACCGGGTCAATTGCTTCCTGTGTCGGACCTGCGGTAATGCACACGCGGTATCCTTTCATATCCTTTGTCAGGGCAATATCGCGTAAAATGTATTCAAGCAGTTCAGACGGCTCCGGCATTTTTCCCGCACCTGTATCACCGCACGCAAGATACCCGCTTGCCGGTTCTAACACTTCGATGCCAAACCTTCTTAACTTTGCAATATTATCCTGTAGAATCGGATTGTAATACATGTTGGTATTCATTGCCGGAACGACAATTTTTTTACATGTACACGCCATAAATGTCGTTGTCAGCATATCATCTGCAATTCCCGATGCCAGCTTGCCAATCACGTTGGCACTCGCCGGTGCAATCATCACAATATCCGCCTTTTTTGCAAGGGATACATGCTCTACCTGAAACTGGAAATTTCTGTCAAATGTATCGACAACACATTTATTACCGGTTAAAGATTCAAATGTAATCGGATTGATAAAATTGGTCGCATTCTGTGTCATCATGACATCTACATTACATTCCAGCTTTTTTAAGCTGCTGGCAAGTGTCGCAATTTTATACGCTGCAATACTGCCGGTTACGCCAAGCAGTACGTTTTTCCCTTTTAACATAGTCCTCTCCTATTCCACATTTTTATCGTAAATGATTTTTAAACCTTTTAAAAGCAGTTTATCATCTAATATAATTTCATTGTGGCAGTATGGCACGATCACCCTTGCCAGTCCGCCGGTTGCAATGACTTTGACCTGTTCCTGTTCTGCACCCGTCATTTTGCACAGTTCTTCACGGATTCTGTCAACCATGCCGTCGATACAGCTTGCATTCCCGTAAACCGCACCGCTCTGCATACACGCAATCGTATTCTTTCCAATCACGGATTTTGGAGCTTCCAGACTGATTCGCGGAAGCTGTGCTGTCCGGGATACCAGTGAATCCACCGATACGCGGATACCCGGAAGAATCGCACCTCCCACATAATTTTTCTTGTCGTCAACCGCACTGATGGTCGTTGCCGTTCCCACATCAATAATCAGCACCGGTGCACCATATTCGTGAATAGCCGCAACTGCATCTACAACCATATCCGTACCGACCTGCTTTGGCTGATCCATTAACAGATTCAATCCCGTCTTCACACCCGGTCCTACAATTAACGGCGTAATGCCGATGATTTTTTCAACTGCTGACTTGATAACGTTTACAAACTGCGGTACGACCGATGAAATGATTGCACCGTGAATCTGTTCACTTTCAATATTATATAACTCCAAAACGGTCTTAAAACCGATTGCATACTCTAATTCCGTCTTTGAATAATCCGTACAGAGCCGTTCTTCAAAATAAATCTTTTCATCGTCTACACAGCCGATTACAATATTAGTATTCCCCATATCAATCGCAAGAATCATGCCTTTTTGATTTTGTCTTTTCATTTTCTTTTCCTTTTGTTTTATTTCTTAAAATATCAACATTTCTGTTACCGTCTGATATGAAGCAGTGCTTTTCCGATTGCCGCAGTCAGCACCGCCGCCACAATCGCTTCCGGTACGCCCTGTGTTCCAATCACACCAAGAATCACACCGTACAGGGCATCTGTGGCAATTCCCTTTGCATTGGCATAACTGCTTCCAAACAAAAAGTAAATGCCGTTCATAACAAGCAGTGTATTCGTAAGCGCTCCTGCCGCACCGGCTGCCGCCAGTGCAGCAGCACTGCCTTTTCCGTCGTTTTTCTTCTTCTTTACAAGCTTTACAATCCCTGTATATACATAATATGCCACAACGCCAATCAGAATTCGCGGCACAAAGCAGATCATCAGACTCTTAAAATTTCCATGCACATTTCCAATGCTGTAAAACGGTGAAAATACGAAAGAAGTCAGGTTCGGGTTAAATGTGTTGTTAATCATGCTGGTTAGTCCGAAAATACCGCCTAAAAATGCACCGCGCGCCGGTCCTAACAGTATCGCTCCGATAATAACCGGAATGTGAATAATTGTTGCATTCATAAATCCCAGCGGGATATAGCCTAAATACGGCACAAACGACATTGCAAGAATAATTGCCACAAACATTGCCGTTGTTACCATATCTTTTGTTTTTGTCGTTGATGTACTCATCTTTTTCTCCATTTCCTTTTTACATCATCTTTTCATGCTCTTTATCCGTGCCTTTACTTCCGGCGCCGGATTTCTGGATTCACATATTTTAGACAGTGCCTTATTATATGTAAAATCATCCATGCCGGATTTTATAAGAAACCGCATGGTCTGTGCCGGAAACATGACAAAACATTCCGCCGTCAGCCACGCCGCCGCCATTTGTGCATAATACCCCTGTGTAAACGGTCTGTCAAGCACTGAAAAAATTTTTTCCAAATATGGATTGCCTGAATCCTCCGGGCTGTCATTCTGTGCCTGTTTTTTTGATTTCCATGCAATATTCTGCATAATATCCGCCTCTGTAATCACGCGCCTGCGGGGGATTTTTCTGCCCGCATCGTCCCATTTTAAAAACTGCGACAGCAATAAGACCAAAGACAGGCGCACTTCAAATTCTTTTTGGGAAGCTAAAAAGGATTGTAAATGTTCCCACCATTCTTCCCGGTATGCCGAAACAATTGTCATGCTGTTACAAAAGCTGTCGCACACCGACCAGTTATCAACAAACGGCACAAATTTATCAAACATCCGCATTGCTTCTTCATTGTCCTGCTCTTTTGCCGTGCCGTAACCGATCAGCATACCGCGCAGCATAGCTTCTTCAAAATAAACATCGTCTGCGCCGTCTGTTTGTACGAGTTCTTTCCATTCTTTATTTTTTACAAATTCCTGCGCCATTTTTCTAAGTGCCGGAAGCCGCACACCTAACAGCGGCTTACATTCGGGAATCAGACTTTTGGAAAAACTCCCGTACTGTGCATCTGCCATCAAAAGCAGGCGTGTCCTTATCTCCTGTGTCATAGTTTCCTCATTCTTTCAACTTTTACATCATCATATCATATTTATCTGTATTTTCATATGGAAATTTCACATCAAATGTACTAAAATGTTACTGTAATTTCAGGAATTACAGCCTGATGGTAAAAAACATTACAATAAATTCATTTAGAAATGAGGACAATTATGAAAACTGGAATTGTATTTGAGGGCGGCGCATTCCGCACAATTTTTTCCTGCGGTGTTATGGATGCATTTTTAGATCGGGATATTATGCCGGATTATATGATTGGTGTATCTGCCGGTGCAGCCTACGGTGTTTCCTACGCTTCCAGACAAAAAAGAAGAAATTTACAGATTCTTTTAGATTACCGTGACGATAAACGCTACATCT
>OGKE01001383.1_pt1 | contig 15971 bp, 10 predicted proteins | sample 1572341 | NCBI WGS metagenome assembly OGKE01 (sample SAMEA2582091, study PRJEB24529) | metagenome | biome: Human gut stool | place: China | collected 2011
CCGCACCTGATGGAAGTGGAGCAGACGGCAGAGAGCCGGATGCAGCAGACCATGGAGCAGCTTCTGAAACAGACCCCGGCTCCGGACAAGGAGAACCGGCAAATGGAATGGGTGCAGCACATGAACAGCCTGAAAGCGCAGGCAGAGGAACTGGTGCTGATGGAATTGATTTACAGTTAAGTTTCTTTGATGCCCACATCCCCACCGAAGCCCAGCAAATCGAAACCATCGACCAAGCGGAGAGCGAAAAAACGCCCTCCGCTTTTGTTTTGTCACAGGCTGAAATTGAGAACGAGTTGCGTAAGCATGGTTCGGGATTTATGGGCGGCAAACAGCGCATTATGGCACTGTACCAGACCCAGCCCGACCGCAACCTCCGCGCCAAAGCGTTGGCAAAGGAGTACGGAATCGGTGGGCACTCCCACGATTTTCTGGACGGCAGTCGAGGCTTCGTGAACCACGACTGGAAGGGGCTGGAATTTGACCATTACCCTGAGCACCAGAAAATCACCCTGAAATGGGCACAGGTGGAAAAGTATATCGACCTGATGATCCAATCCGACCGCTACCTGACCGATGAGGAAAAAGAGCAGCGTACCACTGTACAGGAAGAAAACGGCTACAAAGTCGGTGACGATGTAATGGTTGATTTGCCCACTGGAACCATCGAGGGCACCATTGGCTATATCGGCGAAACGGATGTTCGCATCGACACCAGCGCACACGGACAGTCGTGGGATAACGAAGTTATCAACAAACGACAATTCGAGGACGGTCTGCGGCAGAATGAACCTAGCCAGCGTGTGGATGAAATGCTGGAGCAGGCAGAAACCATCTACAAGGAATCCGAGGTGCCGGAATATGAGCGTTTTTCTGTCCGCGAAGTGGTCGGAGGTACGTCCCAGCTTTTTGCTATCTGGGATGATCTCAATGAGGGCTACTATGCAAACGATAACGGAATGGCGCAATTTCCAGACAAGGAGCAGGCCGAATCCTATTGCACCGCTTTGAAAAAAGAGACGGATGAACGAACCGCCGCCGATTGGCTTGCAGTGGAAAAGGCAAAGTTTTTGGCGGAAAATGAACCTGTTCTCGCTCTCCCAAAAGAGCGTGATTACCGTGTGGGCGATACAATCCGTCTGGACGGTAAGGATTTTACGGTCGAAACTGTCGGAACTCTGAACATCCAGCTTCGTGACCCGGATGAGGTCTATCCGGTTGCCCGCTCGGAAAGCAAGGAAAATCTGGAACGGCTGCTGCGCCAGCCGGGCAACATCCATCTGCACAACCTGACGGTCAATCTCACTCCTGCGCATGAGCCGGACGAGGACAAACCGCCGCTTACGGACGAAGAACTGGACGAACTCCCCATCTCTACTGTGATGGACGGAAAAGTGCAGACCTTCCCGGATGCCGCTGCCTTGGATGAAGCTCTGAATGCTGAACCTGCGCCGGAGCCTGCCGGAAACTTCCACATCACGGATGATGATTTGGGTGTCGGAGGCCCCAAACAGAAATTCGCCCGGAACATCGAAGCTATCCGTACCCTGTTCAAGCTGGAAGAGGAGCACCGGGGTGCCACCGCCGAGGAGCAGCAGGTGCTTTCGCAGTATGTGGGCTGGGGCGGTTTGGCAGACGCTTTTGACCCCAACAAGGAAAATTGGTCTGCCGAGTACACCCAGCTGAAGGAACTGCTCTCTGAGGATGAATACGCCGCCGCTCGCGCTTCTACTCTGAACGCCCACTACACCAGCCCTACCGTTATCCATGGCATCTACGATGCCGTGGAGCGCATGGGCTTCCGGTCTGGCAACATCTTCGGGATGCTGCCGGACAGCATGGCAGACAGCCGCTTATACGGTGTGGAACTGGACAGCATCACCGGGCGCATCGCGAAAAAACTGTACCCGCAGGCCGACATTACTGTTGCCGGCTTTGAGACCACTGACCGCCGTGATTTCTACGATCTGGCGGTGGGCAACGTGCCTTTTGGTCAATATAAAGTCAACGATAAGGCGTACAACAAGCTAGGATTCAGCATCCACAATTATTTCTTTGCGAAAGCCATCGACCAAGTGCGTCCGGGCGGCATCGTGGCGTTTGTGACTTCTCGCTACACCATGGACAGCAAGGACAGCACCGCCCGCAAACACATGGCGGAGCGTGCCGACCTGCTGGGGGCTATCCGTCTGCCCAACAATGCGTTCAAGGCGAATGCAGGCACCGAAGTGGTTTCGGACATTATCTTTTTGCAGAAACGAGACCGCCCTGCGGACATTGAGCCGGACTGGGTGCAGCTGGGCAAGACCGAGGACGGCTTTGCCATCAACCAGTATTTCGTAGACCACCCGGAGATGGTGCTGGGCGAACTGATCACCGAAAGCACCCAGTACGGACGGGAGGAACTCACCGTTGCGCCCATCGAGGGCACCAGTCTTGCAGACCAGCTTGCAGAAGCGGTGCAGCACATCGAGGGCAATTACACTGCGGTGGAGATTGCTGCCCCGGACATCGCAGATGCGGAAGCACAGCGCAAAACGCTGCCCGCAGACCCGACTGTGAAGAATTTTAGCTATACGGTTGTTGATGGCGAGATCTACTACCGAGAGAACTCTATCATGACGCAGATCGATCTGTCCGATAACGCCAAAGGCCGTGTGGCTGGTATGGTGGAGCTGCGGCAGATCGTCAACGAACTGATCGACCAGCAGTTGAACGACTTCCCGGACGAGGATATCAAGGCATCGCAGGCAAAGTTGAACGCCGCTTACGATGCTTTTACCGCAAAATACGGTCTGATCAACGACAAGAAAAATGCCCGCCTGTTCGATGATGACAGCTCCTACTATCTGCTCTGTTCATTGGAAAATCTGGATGAGAATAAAAATCTCAAATCTAAAGCGGATATGTTCACCAAGCGGACGATTCGCCCGGAACGTGTTGTCACCAGTGTGGATACCCCCAGCGAAGCACTGGCGGTATCCATTGGGGAACGCGGCAAGGTCGATTTGCCTTATATGGCTGACCTGTTGGGTACACCCGGTGATTATGGGCGTATCACCACCGAGCTGTCTGGTGTTATTTTCAAAGATCCTGCCGCTGATGCAGACGACCCGGAAGCCGGCTGGCAAACTGCGGACGAATACCTTTCCGGTAATGTGCGCGATAAACTGCGCATGGCACAACTTGCTGCAGAAAGCCGCCCGGAGTTCAGGGTCAATGTGGATGCGCTGACCAAGGCGCAGCCCAAAGATCTGGAAGCATCTGAAATTGACGTGCGGCTTGGTGCCACATGGCTTGATCCATCTATCGTGCAGCAGTTCATGATGGAAACTTTTCAGCCGCCTTACCGCATCCGCTACAACAACTCCATTACTGTCCGCTATTCTCCCTATACCTCCGAATGGCGGATCAGCAATAAATCTGCTACTGGCTTCGGTGACATTATAGCCACCGAAACCTACGGTACCCGCCGAGCCAATGCTTATAAGATTTTGGAAGATACCTTGAATTTGCGTGACAGCCGCGTTTATGATACCATCGTGGAGGATGGCAAGGAAAAGCGCGTGCTGAATCAGAACGAAACCACCCTCGCCCAGCAGAAACAGCAGGCTATCAAGGACGCTTTTGCTGGCTGGGTCTGGAAAGACCCGCAGCGGCGCGCCTTACTGGTAAAGAAGTACAACGAGCTTTTTAACAGCACCCGGCCCCGTGAGTATGACGGAAGTCATATTCATTTTGTGGGCATGAACCCGGATATCAATTTGCGAGAGCATCAGCGCAATGCGGTTGCCCATGTGCTGTATGGGTACAACACCCTTTTGGCGCACGAAGTCGGTGCCGGCAAGAGTTTTGAGATGGCGGCTTCCGCTATGGAACTGAAACGTCTGGGCTTGTGCCAGAAGTCACTGTTCGTGGTGCCCAATCACCTGACGGAACAATGGGCCAGCGAGTTTTTACGCCTGTACCCCAATGCAAAGCTGCTGGTTACCAGCAAAAAGGATTTTGAACCCGGTAATCGCAAAAAATTCTGTGCGAGAATTGCGACCGGCGACTACGATGCAGTTATCATCGGACACAGCCAGTTTGAAAAGATACCCTTGTCCGCAGAACGACAGGAGCGGTTGATTCAGGAACAGATGAATGAAATCGAGGAGGCCATCGAAGAAGCGAAAGCACAGGTTGGCGAGCATTTTACAGTAAAGCAGCTGGAAAAGTTACGCAAGTCTCTGAAACAGAAATTGGAAAAGCTGCAAGGCACAGACCGTAAAGATGATGTGGTTACGTTTGAACAATTGGGCGTAGACAGGTTGTTTGTAGATGAAAGTCAGGCGTTTAAGAACCTCTACTTGTACACGAAAATGCGTAATGTCGCAGGTTTGAGTACGAGCGAGGCGCAAAAATCCAGCGATATGTTCGGCAAGTGCCGCTATCTGGATGAAATCACCGGAGGCCGTGGCGTGATTTTTGCAACGGGTACACCCCTGAGCAACAGTATGACCGAGATGTACACCCTCATGCGCTACCTCCAGTACAACACCTTGCAGCAGAAAGGGTTGACCCATTTTGATGCGTGGGCTTCTACTTTTGGTGAAACTACTACTGCCATCGAACTTGCCCCAGAAGGCACCGGATACCGGGCAAGAACAAGATTCGCTAAGTTCTTCAACCTTCCTGAACTGATGGCGATGTTCAAAGAAGCGGCGGATATCAAGACCAGCGACCAGTTGAACCTACCAGTGCCCCAAGCTAAATTTGAAACCGTAGTGGTCAAGCCTTCGGAAATCCAACAGGACATGGTGCAGGCGTTGAGCGAACGTGCAGCCGAAGTCCACAGCGGTTCTGTTGACCCTTCTGTGGATAATATGTTGAAAATCACGTCAGATGGCCGCAAAATCGGTCTTGACCAGCGGTTGATGAATTCCGCTCTGCCCGATGACCCCAACAGCAAGTTAAATGCCTGCGTCAACAACGTCCTGCGCATCTGGAACGACACCAAGGAGCAGAAGCTGACCCAGTTGATTTTCTGCGATATGTCCACTCCCAAGGGGGACGGTTCGTTCAACGTCTATGATGATATCCGCTCCAAGCTGCTCAATGCTGGTGTGCCCGAACAGGAGATCGAGTTCATCCACAACGCAGATACAGAGAACAAGAAAGCAGAACTTTTCTCCAAGGTACGCAGCGGACAGGTGCGTGTGTTGCTGGGCAGCACTGCAAAGATGGGAGCTGGCACCAACGTCCAGACGCTGCTTGTGGCGGTGCATCATTTGGATGTAGGCTGGCGTCCGTCTGATATGACCCAGCGCAACGGCAGAATCATCCGCCAAGGCAACCAAAACAAACAAGTCTACGTCTATAACTACGTCACGGAATCGACATTTGACGCCTACCTCTATCAGACCCTTGAGAATAAACAGAAGTTTATCTCGCAGATCATGACGAGCAAATCGCCTATGCGATCTTGCGATGATATTGATGAACAGGCTCTGTCTTACGCAGAAATCAAGGCTCTATGTGCAGGCGACCCTCGCATCCGGGAAAAGATGGACTTGGACGTGCAGGTAGCAAAATTGAAGGTGCTGCGCGGAGACTTCCAGAATCAGAAATATCGTCTGGAGGATAAACTGCTCAAAACTTTCCCGGAGGAGATCCAGAAACAGAAAACCCGCATTGCTGCTTTACAACAGGATTCACAGATTGCAGCAACACACCCGCAGGACAAAGAAAACTTCTGCGGCATGACCATCAAGGGCATGGTGTACGATGACAAAGAGGCTGCAGGCGAACGGCTGCTGCTGGCTCGGCAGGAGATGCCCAATGCTGATATGATGCTGCTGGGCACCTACCGTGGCTTTGAACTGAACATTCGATTCGACAGCTTCAAGAATGAGCATCAGGCCGTACTCCGGGCAGAGTTGAGTTACCCGGTGTCGCTGGGCGATGATGCGCGCGGCAATATCACTCGTCTGGACAATGCCATCGACAATTTCGCTGACCGTATTGCAGATGCCGAAAATGCTCTGCAAAACCTTGAACAGCAGAAGCAGGCCGCAGAGGTCGAAGTGGCAAAGCCCTTTGCACAGGAGGAAGAACTGGCCGAAAAGTCTGCCCGCCTTGCTGAATTGAACGCCTTGCTGAACATCGACCGTGACCGCAGTTCCTCGCAGGATGCTCCCGAAGAATCCGAGGAAACCGAAGCACCCGCAACTCGTCCGTCTGTGCTGGCTGCACTGGGGGAAAAGACCAATCAGCCGGAGCCTGTCAAACCGTTCCGCAGCTACTATGATAAGGATGGTGATGCACGATGAAAGAGAAGCGGGATGAAATCATCATCCTGCGCCTGACCAAAACAGAAAAGAACCGTATCTATGAAAAGATGTTCAGCATGGGCATCCGCAGCCTGAGTGCCTATATCCGCAAAATGGCATTGGATGGATACTGCCTGAATCTCGATCTGCCGCAGCTACGCCGAATGGCTTATCTGCTTCAGAATTGCAGCAACAATCTGAATCAGTACGCCAAGCGTGCCAACGAGTGCGGCAAGGTCTACGCCGCCGACATGGAAGATCTGCGGCAGCGTCTGGATGAATTGATTGACATTGGCAAGCAAATTCTTTCCAAGCTGGCAGAGCTATAAAAATTCCCGCAGTTGGAGGACTGCGGGTGTACATATAATGCTTGACATCCTTGCAACGTAGTAGTCGATACCTTTATAATAAGGGCGAACAGAAAGGAAGTGCTTGATATGATGTCTATGCTGAAGAAAATTGTTCTTTTCCCGATTTCTCTCTTTGTGGCGTTTCTGGTTCTGATGGCAAGGTGGCTACTAACCCTGTCCAGTTATGTAGTTGCTCCGCTGATGCTCTACATCTTCGGCTGCGGCATCTACACTGCTTACCGTCAGACTTGGAATCAGTTCTTTATCCTGCTGGTGGCCGAGTTCATCTGCTTCATCCTCTTTTTCGGTGCAACTGCCATCACCGAGGGCATCGGGCGTTTCAGTGAGTGGCTTGCAGAACTGTGAGGGATGCTATGAGCAAACAGAGGATAGAGAATTGTTATTTTGAACACAACAGCACGATTTTTTCTGAGATGCTGGGTGAGGATGAAGAGTATCTGCGACTGAAAAAAGCCAAAAGAGCAGCTGAGGAAGCCTTGCAGAGCGTTATCAGCAAAGAAGCGTGGAATCAATATCTCGCCTTAGATGAAATCTGCAATGAGTTGGAAAGCGCTAGATACAAGGCAATGTATCTGGCGGGTGCTGCCGATTACGAAAAAATATCCAAATGATCTCAATGCCGCCTCCGGGCGGTATTTTTTCTTTGCAATAGGGGGTGATGATGCTGGCAGCAACACGGTTGATTGCACTGCACAAAAACAAGGGCATGACCGTTGCGGCCTGCCTGAAAAATCGCACGGACTATATTGAAAACCCGGACAAGACCGAGCAGGGGCAGTATGTCAGCAGCTATGCTTGTAGCGCCCTGACAGCAGATGAAGAATTTATGCTTACCAAGCGGCAGTACGATTTCGTAAACGGACGCAGGCAAAAAAGCGATGTCATTGCTTATCAGATACGGCAGTCCTTTCGTCCGGGAGAAATCACTGCAGAGGAGGCTAACAAAGTAGGCTACGAACTGGCCATGCGTTTTACCAAGGGCAAGCACGCCTTTGTGGTGGCAACGCACACGGACCGGCAGCACATCCACAACCATGTGATCTTCAACTCTACGGCACTGGATGGCACCAAAAAGTTCCGGGATTTTTTCTTTTCAGCGTTGGCAGTGCAGCGGTTGAGTGACCTGATTTGCTTAGAGCACCAGTTGTCCGTCATTGAGAAGAAACCCTACCGGGAGCGGCAGAAGCGTGTTCTCTATCCTCCAAAGGAGAGCAACCGTGACCGCCTGTGCGGAATCATCGACACCATCCTTGCGGAAAAGCCGAAGGACTTTGAAGTTTTTCTGCAAAAGCTGGAGCAGCAGGGATATGAGGCGAAGCGTGGCAAGCACACGGCGGTAAAGGGCAAGGGGCAGAAACGCTTTATTCGATTCCGAACTCTGGGCACCGGGTACAGTGAGGAAGAAATCAAGGCAGTGCTGGAGGGTAAAGCGAAACACCAGCCGTACCAGAGAAAGCTGCCCAAAGAACAGACCTTCCAGTTGCTGGTGGATATTCAGGGGAAAATGGCAGAGGGCAAAAGTGTCGGCTACAAAAGGTGGACGACCAAGTTCAACCTGAAGGAGATGTCCAAGACGCTGCTGTTCTTGCAGGAGCAGAAAATCGGTAGCGCAGAGGAATTACGAGAGCGTGCAGCAGCGGCAACCGAGCGCTATCATGCCATGGGCGATTCCATCAAGGCGGCAGAAACGAGGTTGGCCGAAATCGCCGTCCTGAAAACCCACATCATCAACTATGCCAAGACCCGCCCAGCCTATGATGCCTACCGCAAGTCAGGGTACAGTAAAAAGTTTTTGGAAGCCCACCGGGAGGAAATCACCCTGCACAAGGCAGCGAAAGCTGCCTTTGACGAAGCCGGGATGAAAAAGCTGCCAAAGGTCAAGGAGTTGGATGCAGAATACGCCGAACTGCTGATCAAGAAGAAAGCAGCCTATCCAGACTATCGCAAAGCACGGGACGAGATGCAACAATTGATGAAAGCACAGAAAAATGTGGAGTTGTTCTTTGCGGAGGACAAGAGCAATTTCAGACCGCAGCATACCCGATAAGCGAATACCGTCGAGGACTCTTCCCATTGTGGAGGTGTCCTCGGCGGCTTTTTTGTATATAGGGCAGCAATTCTTGACTGTTTTCGTGAACTACTAATTATCGCTGTATTCTTGCTATGAAGGTCTTTTGTCGGTATAATTGGAACCAAGGACGGTGAAACGTAGTGGCAAAGAAAAAGAAGCAGCGTGCTCCGGTTAATCCGAAACTGACAAAAGTGAAGTCTGTGTTTCAGCGAAACGTAGACATGGCCTACAAAGTGCAGCGCACACACAAAAGCGATTTTGTGGAACGCTATGATTTGACGGATGTATACTGCAAACGACGAATCAAGGCCGTTATGAACCTTTTGCCGAAATTCAAAGAGCGCTACGGAAAGCAGTACCCGGAATTGGAAATGGAAGAAGATCTGGCTAATATCGCCTCTCTTCCGGTTATGACCTATGATTCTATTGAACGGAGTACGTCGCTCTGTTTGGGGGCAGCACTCTGGATGCTTGACCGTGCGTGGGAAAGTGAGACCATTCTGGAAGTGTCGGAACTTCTCCCGGAGAGTTACAGCGGCGTTGATTGCGTAGACGTCTATGACACAAGATTCCACCACTCGGTATTTAAGAAGATGCTGCTGGTTATCCAGACCCGGTACGGAAGAGATAAGAGCAAGTATGTGGTGCCGGAGAGCATTTTTGATAAGCGAGATCCAGAGGACGCCTTTCATAAAATAATGGCCTTGCTTCCGCAGAAACGCATAGAATTGGCTGTTGAGAATCTTGAACAAAAATTCTGGGAATGGGCGGATCTGTATTTCGCTGTCTTATCACCGATGGTCAAGGAACTGAACCGGTTGGATGAGGCTATGGACCGGCTGGAAGATCAGATGCGCGAGTATCTTGACCGAAAGCCGAAAAAGCCGGATTTCGCCGCACTGAAAGACCTTGCGCTGATGGATGATAGACCACTGATTGGCCGATTGTCGGAGGAAGAGCAGATGATCCGGCAGATGGATGGGCTTGAAGAAAAGCGTAAGAAGGTTGAACATCGAATCTACAACCTCCATTTTGTGAGTCTATCGGCAGGCGTTCATGGAAAAAAGCAGATCGCAGAATGTGTGGGAGATGATTTTGCGGAAGCGTTTTGTAACTTCCACATTGACAATCCATACGAGATATGCTTTGCGATTCTCTATCTCTTGGATCAGGATGACGACTATGTGTGGGCGTATTCGTTTATGACTGCCGTTGTCTGCCGTGCAGCGGCCATGCTTCCGTGGGGGCTGGAACTTTACAGTGAAATGGATGATGGCATCTGGTTTCAGGACAATGAATGGATCGAACCGAAGCCCTTCGACCCGGAATGGTATGAAACAAAGTATGCGGGAGAATTGTGTGAGGATGATGACGACCCGCATGATGTCAGTCTGGCGCAGCTTGTTTACCAGTATACTGGGGCAGTCTTGCCGCGTGATATGAATCGGTTTGATGGACTGAAAAAAGAACTCCGTGCAAAAGGATTAAAACCATCTCAGGTCAGTACCCTTTGTGTAATGATGAATGTCCTTGGTGAAGTCTCCAGACAGAGATTTGATTTCAGCAAATACGCCGATCAGGATGATTGGGACTATTGGGATGTTGAGGAAGATGCAGTTGAGGACGATCTGGCATCCGAAAACGAAAAGTTAAAAGCCGAACTTGCTAAGCTGCGCAAGCAGGCCAAGGAAGCAAATTATAATCTGAGCAGAGAAAACCGTGAGCTGAAAGACCATCTGGAAAAAATGGAAGTCGAGACAGGAGAAATGCGGCAGGAACTCGCAGATCTCCGGGAAGTCGTGTTCAATCAGCAGAGTGGAGCGGAGGAAGAAATAACAGAGGAAAGCAAGATCTCTTTCCCGTACCACACGTCCCGGCGGTTAGTAGCTTTTGGCGGTCATGATTCTTGGCTGCGTGAGATCAAGTTCAAATTACCGGATGTCCGATTTATGAGTGACGATATTTCCAGCCCGGAGATCATCAAGAGAGCAGATGTGGTCTGGATTCAGACCAACTGCATTGGACATAAATCTTATAACATCATTATCGACCTTGCCCGGAAGTACAGCCGCAAGGTGCGCTATTTTGCCTATGCCAGTGCAACGAAATGTGCGGAACAGGTCGTTGCGGAAGAGGAAAATGTAGTCAAATGAAAAAAGGGCGTGCCGAGCAGGTAGTTGCAACGAGAAACAATGAAAAGCATTTTCCCGATAAACGAACAGCATCGGGAAAGCTTCCCACCCGATTTGCTTAAACTGACGAACAAAAAACACCGACCGCACATGCTGTGCAGCCGGTGTTTTTGTACGCATATCCGGTTACCAATAAAACCGATGGAAAAGATAGAAAATCTATGGTAAAATGAAAGTGTTCTTAGGCTTTTTCATTTGCTGCCTGCATGGAAGCGGTGAGCTTCTTTGCGGTAAAGACGAGAAGAACGGCAGCAGCAGCCAGAATGGCGGAACCGAGATAACCGGCCACGTAAGAACCGGTGCTGTCGTAGAAGCTGGCGCTGATTTTGGGTCCGACAAAGGCACCGATGCCGTAGCCGATAAAGATAAGACCGTAGTTCCGGTTGTAGAACTTGGAACCAAACACCGTCTTGACGATGGGGGCAAACACCACCAGCAGACCGCCAAAGGAGAAGCCCACAAGGCAGATGCAGACGATGAAGTAGGGCAGGTTCTTTGCGACGGTCAGCATACACATGGACAGGCCGTTGAGCACCAGAACAAGGATCAGGGAATTCCAGCCCTTGAGCTTATCGTAGATAAAGCCAAAGCTGATGCGACCGCACATATTGGCAAGGGTCATAATGCTGACGCACATGGCAGCCGTCATGGCAGACTGACCAATCTGATTCTGTGCGATAGGGGAGGTGGCGCTGACCATCATGGTACCGGCGGCATTTGCAAAGATGAACATGATCAGCATCACCCAGAACACCGGGGTTTTGACCATTTCCGGGATGTTGTAGTTCTTGGCGTGGAGCTCCTTCGCCTGGGTTGCGGTTGGCTTCCAGCCTTCGGGAATCCAGCCCTCCGGGCAGGGGATGATCATCCATGCTACAGCACCCACGCCGATGAGGAAGATGACGGCCAGAATGCGGCAGGCCATCTGGGCACCGTAGGTGCTGATGAGCCACTGAGCAATCGGCGACATGATGAAGGGACCGCAGGAGGCACCAGCCTGCACAAGGCCGGAGATGGAGCCGCTCTTATCCGGGAACCATTTCAGCGCAGTGGGCAGGCAGGCGGGGTAAATGGTGCCTGCACCTGCACCTGCCATGACGCCGTAGAACAGGTACAACTGCGGAATGGAAGAAGCAAAACCGGTGAGGAACCAGCCTGCTGCAAAGAAGGAAAGGCCCAGATAGATGGCCACCCGGGGCTGGAGTTTTTCTGCCAGTAATCCGCCGACAAAGCCCATAGCGCAGTAGACGAACATATAAATGGTGTACGCCATGCTGAAGTCGGCGCTGCTCCATCCGAACTGGCTGGTAAGCGGCAGGGCGAACAGACTGAAAAAGGCGGTGGCGGAGGTAAACAGGCTCTGGATCCAGACACCTGCAAACACACGCCAACGTGTCATTTTTGTGATTTTCATTGGTGCTCTCCCTTACTGCTGCAGCGTGCCGAGGTCCAGACCCAGATCCCGGCCGCTGAACTTGCCAGCGGCACGGCTGGTGCCCAGCCAGTAGACCATATCGGAGATGTCCTCCACCTCAAGGAAGGGGACGCCCTCGTACATCTCCCGCCAGTTCTTGAAGTCTTTGCCGGTCAGGTCGTTGATGAACTTGACGTAGCTCTCGGTCTCGCACATGGGGGTCTTGACCTTGGTGGGGCAGACATCGTTGACCACGATGCCGGTGCCCTTCAGCTCCTGTGCCAGCGTTTTGGTCAGACCACGCACGCCCCACTTTGCCATGCAGTAGGTGGCAAGCTGCGGCGTGCCGTACATGCCGGAGGTGGAAGAAATGTTGATGATGCGTCCAAAGCCCTGCTTGCGCATATAGAGCGCAGCGTACTTATCCGTGCGCCAGGTGCCGATCAGGTCGATGTTGATGACCTTTTCCACCTGTGCGTCGGTCAGTTCCCAGGTGTAGCCAAAGTTGATGACACCGGCGTTGGCAATGACCACATCCAGACGACCAAAGGTCTCCCATGCCTTTGCAAAAAGGTTCTGCATATCCTCGTCTGAGCAGATATTGCACTTGACAGCCAGTGCCTTTGCACCGGTGGCTTCGATCTCTGCCACGGTCTCCTTGAAGGTTTCGCCTTCGGGATCCTGCATATCGGCCAGAACAACATCAAAACCGTTCTGTGCAAACTTCAGGGCGTGTGCTTTGCCCTGACCCATTGCGCCGCCCGTGATCAAAACTACTTTTCGTTCCATTTGTATTTCCTCCGGTTTTCTTTTTTTGTTCGTTATTTTTCAAACGAATTGCCGTTGCTCCTAGTATAGAGTTTTCGTTTGATGAAAACAAACGGAACGTATTTATGAAATCCATCAACATTTTTTATTGAATTGAGGAGTGTTACTTCGTGAATTTGGATCATCTGCGCTATTTTGAAGTTCTGGCTCAACTGGAACATTACGGCAAAGCAGCGGAAAAGCTTCATATCAGTCAGCCAAATCTGACCTATGCGGTCTCGCAAATCGAGCAGGAATTGGGCGCTCCGCTCTTTGAAAAAGCCGGACGCAGCATCCGCCTGACACGCTACGGACACGAATTTCTTCGTGTTGTCAAAAGCTCGCTGGATGTTCTGGACAGCGGAACACGGACTGTACGGGAAGCCAGTCAGAACGGGGGACTGATTCTGCTGGGAAGTATCCGCACATTGGGAACAACACTTGTCCCCGACCTGATGCGGGATTTTCAGGCGCAGACAGATCTTGATGTCCGCTTTCAGCTCCGCAGCGAGAACGGATTCAGCGCAAGCCTGCTCAAAGCCGTAGAGGAAAAACGGTTGGATTTTTGTTTCACGTCCTCACCGGGCAACGCCGCCGTCTTTGAGTCCTTTTCCTTTCACCGGAAGCCCTTTGTGGTGATCACTCCGTTGGGACACCCACTGAGCAGCAGACAGAGCGTGGCGTTACAGGATACCCTGCCGTATCCGCAGATATGTTTTGCATCCTGTTCCGGTCTGCGCAAAAATGTGGATGCGCTTTTCAGTCAGATCCATGCAGCACCAACGGTTGCCATGGAAACGGAGGAGGACGCAGTCATTGCAGGGTTGGTGGCATCTGGCTTTGGAATCGCCGTGCTACCGGATGATCCGCTGTTCCAAAGCCTTCCATTGACGGTTTTGCCTCTTATTTCCCCGGACCCTGGGCGCATGGCCTATCTGTCCCGCCGCCGTGGCATCTGTCTGCCGGACGCTGCCGAACAATTCTGGCAGTTCTGCCACAAGCAGCTTGCCCGGTGAGCCGGAGATGCTGAGCGAATGGAACGGTTTTCGGCATCGCTGTATTCTTGCTAGGGGGGTCTTTTGTCGGTATAAGCGGAACAGGTCGTTGCGGAAGAAGAAAACACAGTTAAATAAAAACAGGGGCCAGCCAGCGTAGTGTGATCTACGTTGGCTGACCCCTTTGTTATAGCGAACCGCCGAGGAGCATTCCTGTTGTGAAATAGCTCCCGGCGGCATTTTTAGTTTATGTAGCAGCGGTCCTGTTTTATAAGCCAATCTTCACACAACCGCTGGGCTTCATCTTTTGTGCAGCAGGTGCAGTTGAAAAGCCTGCCACGGAAAGAACAGTAAGTATAGTGTACTTTCGGGATTCCATTGACATCTCGAAAATTAACGCAGCGTTCCTCACCGGGCAGCAGATAGATCGTATCCACGTTCAGCAACTCCTATCTTTTATCTTCGGCTATGCGCAAACGACACAACGCTTGTTATTGTACCACGGACTGCGACCCAAAGACCATTGTCTTTTTGCCCAAAGATACTCACAAAAATTTTCCACCTTGAAATTACCCAAATAGCGTTGAATAAACACAAATGGATTGTGTATAACAAAAATTGCGACAGGTATGCTATTGGTGTGCAACAAACACAATTAGAATGTGAGGTCGCTATGAATACGCTTTTGGGTCAACGAATACGAGAGCAGCGCAAAGAAAAAGGATGGACAATCGAGCAGTTTGCAGAACGGGTCGAGTTGTCAGCAAATTATGTTGGAGACTTAGAGCGCGGAGTAAAAATCCCTAAACTGGAAACCTTTATCCGAATCGTCGAGGTGCTGGACGTATCTGCCGATGTGCTGATCCGGGTTTCGGTTGCATCTGCTTCCCATGTGGCAGATGATGAACTGTGCAAAAAGTTGAGCCAGCTCACGCCGGGGCAGAAGAAAGCCGCCATTGACATCCTGAATGCGTACACAGCCAATATCCCCTATATCACAAAATAACACCTATGTCAAGGAGCGCAGCAAACGTGCTGACGCTCTTTCTTTTTGCCCTCAAATAGTTTATAATCAACACTATAAGCGTGTATATAACACTGATGGCGAGTATTTGAGGTGAACGACATGACGATGCTACCCAATATCGAAGAAGCAATGGAAGATGCCCGGAATGGAAAGTTGAGCCCGTATTGGCAGAATAATCTAAAACGTGAATGCCTGCATGGAGAGCTATCGGCTGAAGAACGGCTGGCTCTTTCGGAACTGAATTGCATTTTGTCCGAGACTCCACAATGGAGCAGCGAAGAAGAACTGTGCCATGACATGGAGAATATCGGCGGCAGGGTTCGCTTCTGCCGCTTTTGGAATGAGCACTACTCCATGGTGCAGTTGACGGAAAATCGCAACGAAAAATACTCCACAGCCTACATTCTGGATACAGAAACCACCCCGGATGTGCGTAAGGCGGCAGCATTGCAGGCACAGAAGGAGCTTGCGGAATGTATACGGGCGTGGGACATTGCACTTCTGGATACGTCTGTCCCGGAACAGATGAAGTATGCTTCTCTTACGGAAGCAGCATCACACCTCATGCAAGTCCTCAACGACCCGGAGCATATCACCGGGTAAAAAGCGTCCCGCAGGGATGCGCAGCCTGCATTGGAACAATGCAGAACAGAGGGGTTTGGGGCATTCCCCAACAAGCATTTTGCAGCGCAAAATAAGCAGATGTATATACGTCTGCACTGCTTGCAGGTACAATGTCATCGATGAAACAAAAACAGTTTCATCAAAGACGGTTATATGGTT
>OGKE01001395.1_pt1 | contig 15872 bp, 15 predicted proteins | sample 1572341 | NCBI WGS metagenome assembly OGKE01 (sample SAMEA2582091, study PRJEB24529) | metagenome | biome: Human gut stool | place: China | collected 2011
AAGATTGAAATTGTCAAACCGGTATTATAATGGAAAATTATCAGGAAAAAGCCAGAGAAAACTTTTACCGTAATCGTCCATACGGCATTCACATTGATTATGTCCGGAAAGGATTTGTACTGTTCAATCACTATACAAACAGTCTCGGGAAACAGGAAACCGGTTCTATTGAGGAACTTCCCCTTGAAAAATTTAAGGATGTGGACGCGATACCATTGAACGGGAAAATTATAAAAAATAGTAACCAGACAACAGATATCTATTTCTATACAGACGATTCAAATCCTTACAAAAACATGAAGCTGGATATGGATGCGTTAAAACAGTATAACCGGTTTATTTATCCCCTGTCACTTTTTTTAGACAGGATATTATAAAATAAATAGTTGTAATACCTTACTCAAGTCCTATACAAAAGAGAAAATATCAAAGATATATTTAATCAAACCAGCTACAACACTAATGTTCAGAAAGGTGATAGTCTTATCAAACTTATGCTTTGGTAAATTTTCTTTGGACAGTAATTGATTTATTGTTTAATTAACTTTTTAACTTTTCTGTTTCAAAATAAGCAGTTGATTATTTTGAGAATGATATCGCTCAAAGGAATGACTAAAACAAATTATTTCACATCATAAGATGGATAATTTGCTACCACCATATACCAACGATATATTTGAAAACGTGGAAGGTCAGTAAATATAAAAACAGGAAGTAAATGCTACTACATGTGTATTTACTTCCAGTTTTGCTACATGTTTTATTTAAAACAACAGATCAAATATTAATTTTTATTTAAAACAATATACTGAAGTATACTTTCTCCATTAGAATAAGGGTAAGGCATAAAACAAATTACTAATAGTAATATCAAAAATATGGCAACAATTATTACTGTACCCCATCTTATAATGGATGGAGGTATTTCCCCTAAAAGATTACGAACTTTTTCAGAACGTAACTCTATTTCTTCAGATGATTTCTTTTTTTTAGAACTTATCATATCTATCGTATTATTAGATTCAAAAAATCAATTTCACAAAACAATTATGTTCCTAATTCAAGTTGATTCTTGACCAAATTAAAGTATGCGCCTCTCTTTTTGATGAGAGATGCATGATTGCCGGTTTCAACTATCTTTCCTCCATCAATAACAATAATTTGGTCTGCATTTTTTACTGTTGATAAACGATGTGCTACAACAACGACTGTACGCCCTTGGTAGAACTCATCTAGATTTTCTACTATTGTCTTTTCATTTTTGGCATCAAGGGCATTTGTGGCTTCATCCAAAAATATGAAATCTGGATTTTTATAAACAGCACGGGCTATTAGAATGCGCTGTTTCTGCCCTTGGCTTAAACCAATGCCGTCTCTGCCAATTATGGTATTATATTTGAGAGGAAGTCCCATCACATAGTCATGTATATTTGCAATTCGGGCTGCTCTTTCAAGCCTCATTACATTGACTTCACCGTCATCGACGGCGATGTTTCTTGCTATAGACTCAGAAAATATTACTCCATCTTGCATTACCACTCCACAATGACGTCTCCACCATTTGAGGTTATATTCGTTAATGTTTCGCCCAGCTATAGTGATAGAACCGGACATAACCGGATAATAACCAAGCATAAGTTTGATTAATGTGGTTTTTCCACTACCTGATGCTCCTACTATGGCAGTCACTTTACCTTCCGGAATGTTGAATGATACACCATTAAGTGTTTTCTTCAAAGCATGAGGATCGTATTTGAAATCAATACTCTCTATATTGATTGACTTTTCATCAGTAAATGTTTTAACCTGATTATCCGTAGATTCTTCGTTTTTACCTTCGTGAATCTCGTTGATTCGTTCAAGGGAAATCTTCACATCTTGTAAAGAGTATATGAATGACATAAACTGCTCTACTGGAGAGTTGAGCTGTCCTACGATATACTGGATGGCAAGCATAGCTCCAAGTGTTATCTGACCGTTTATCACTGCAGTCGCCGCAAAAACTGTAATCAGTATGTTTTTGACCTCGTTAATAAATATAGATCCAGCTTCTTGAGTTTGTTGTAATTTAAGAGATTTCATCTGAACTTTGAACAAGTCAGCTTGTATATCTTCCCATTCCCAACGCCTGCGTTGCTCACAGTCCTGTAGCTTTATCTCCTGCATTGACGTGATGAATTGGTACGTCTTGTTTTGGTTAATCGCTTGCTGCTCAAACATCTCATAATCAAGCACTTTTCGTCGTTGCAGGAATGAGAGAATCCATAATCCGTAAATAATGCTTCCTATAATAAAAACACCGAATATTATCTTATTGTAAATAAACAGGACAACACCGAATATAATGAAGCTTAGAAATGTAAAAACTACATTCAGAACCTGTCCTGTAAGAAAGTTTTGCACGCGCGAATGATCTTCAATACGTTGTAATAAGTCACCTATGAGTTTTGTGTCAAAAAATGCCATCGGTAACTTTAGCAACTTGATAAAGAAATCACTTACCAACGAAATATTTATTCGCATGGAAATGTGAAGTAGCAGCCACCGGCGTATAAAATCTGTTGCAGTTCGTCCAATGACAATCATTAGTTCTCCCAATAGGACAAGCCATATAAATCCTATATTATTATACTTTATTCCAATATCAACGATTGCCTGAGTTAAAAAAGGCATGATGAACTGAAGCAAACACCCAGACAACAATCCGAGTAGAATCTGAAGAAAATACTTTTTATATGTTAGCAAATAGCCAAACAAGAACCGAAAAGAGCGTTTTTTAAATTCAGCCTCAGTAGAAAAGTTTAAAAAACGCTCAGTCGGTTCGAAATACATAGCAATTCCTTTATCTTCTGTATCACTTGTGATACTCACCCAATGTTTTTTAAATTCATCTATAGAAAGTGTGTATTTCCCTTTTTGAGGATCTGCTATCCAAAATCGATGTCCGTTTTTATCAACCTTGTAAAGTACAACAAAATGATTTTGATTCCAATGTATGATACAAGGGAATATATTCTTAGATAATTGCTTTATTGTCAACGTTCCACATAGACTTTTCAGACCAATTTCTTTAGCAGCACATGATATTCCATTCAAAGAAACACCTTCTGATGTAGCAAAACATATGTTATCTAAATATTGATAATCACAATTTAAACCATAATATTTAATTATCATTTGTAGACATGCAACACCACATTGCATAGAATCATGTTGCTGAACAAAAGGAAATCCAAACATATACTACTATTTACTTATTCCGAAGCGAGATTTATTTGTTTCGTATGTTTTAGGCTTAAAGCTATTAAAGCGATAAACAAATGACACCTTAAATTGCCTTGTCATATCATAAGTATCCATTCTTAAATTTTGGTTATACTTATTAACAACCAATTTGGGGCTCCATGTATTCAATATATCACCTCCACTAACTATTAAATCAGCGCTCCCTTTTAATGTTGTCCATTTAAAGCCTAAATCAATCTTCCATATATCACTCAATTCTGCAATTCCCTGTAAGGAAGATGTTAATACAGCTGCATTTAGGGTTATGTAAATTGGATATTTGGAGGATAATCTAATTGAATTTGTTAAATCTGTATATAAAGAGAATTTTTCTCTATTAATCTGTAAATTATGAAAATTATCAACTTTATTATGTGTATAATATCCGTTAATTGTTACGGTTGATTGTAATATTTGGCCAAGATTGAATGGAACCCGCAGCATCATTCCAAACATTTGATTATACTTATAATTAAGGGTTTGATATATAAGGTTCAACGAATTCGCAGACTGATATGGTAATTGCACAATAGCATTATCTGTATAATTATAGTACAGAACGGCCATATATTTTTGATGATAAATGTAGACCAATTGATTTTCATATGTATATGATGGCTTTAATAAAGAATTCCCCATGATAACCATATAATTATTTAGCCATGTTTCTGCTCCATGTATTTCCCAATAGGCAGGATAGTCCTTTGAAGTCGATATGTCTACTTGAAAAACATGGTTGGGATTCTTCATGTATGTAATTGCTACTTGTGGAGATACCCACCATTTTGTATAGTCGTTTATGTGGTAATAGTCACCTTTAACAGATGCTGAAAAACTTAAACCATTTTTAAAGCTACGTTCTATACCCAAATATGCATCTGCTGAATATTCTTGTATTTTCGTGCTAAAATCATTACCATTATTGGAAGAATTAAAAGACTGTGAACTAAAATCATTTGCATAATCCACAGATACTCCATAGTTTATTCCCCATTTCTTTATTTGATGAGATTGATTTGCATAAAAATGATATTTATTAATATCTTGCGATGAATAATAATTTTTCAATGTATTTTCTTGTTGTTCCTCGAACATTAGTGTCTTACTATTTTCCTTATAGTTCGTGTAAGATCCACCTATTGTTAGCCCAAAAGAACTTTTATAATCGATGTTAACATTATTGAATTTATTGGGAGACATATAATTTTTTGATGTTATATATCCACCTAATGTTCCTGTAGAACTGTTCCTTGCATATCGTATCGGATCAAATTGAAAATTATATGATACAGAGATACTGTTATCGTGAATAGGTTCCCAATTAAACCCAATGTGACCATTGTGATTTTGTCCACTTGTTGTAGTTTGCTCATTTTGTTTGATTGACAGATATTCATCATTAAACAAATGATATGAATCTATAAGCTGATGTGACCAATTCTTGCCTAAAATATAATTATACATTACATCGAATGACCATTTATCGGAGGAATAGGTACTTGCTATATTCGCTGCACCGTTTGAATAATGATTTTGGATATAATTAAGTCCAATTTGTCCTTGCAATCCATCAAGTACTGAATTCTTTTTCATTATTATATTGATTGAAGCGCCTTCAACATGGTATTTTGCCGGTGTACTATACATTATCTCCACATCCTTCAGCCTATCAGTTGGATATGATTGCAAAAGTGCTATAAGATTTTCATTTGAGAGTTGCTCCTTTTTGCCATTAATTAATATCGTTAGGTCTTTTGCACCAGCCAATGATAAGTTTCCAGATATATCTTTCGTTATACCTGGTAAATAACTTAAGGATTCATAAATATTAGAAACAGCCTTGCCTTTAATTAGTTTATTTAAGTCGACCGTAATAGCCCCATTTTTGTTCTTAATTTGCGGTTTTTCCCCAACTATTACAACCTCATTAAGATTATATGTATTTAATGTATCCGTTCTATTAGTGAGTGCCTGCGAAAATACAGACATCACATTTAAAAGCACCATACTAAGAATTAACAGACATCGTATCATATGTATTTAATTTATTTCTTCTGCATTAATAATTGTTACTATCTCAGAGCAATCTTTATTACTATATAATAACTTTTCATTTTTCAAAGCGTCTATAACACTTATCAAATCATCTTTTGCTATATTTAATTGTTGGACAAGCTTTTCTAAAGAGTTTATTTGCTTGTTACACAGAGAAAGTACTTTCCAATACAAGCCTTCTTTTTCAAACTCTAATTCATTTATTAACAATCCGTTATACAATTCTCTGTATATTATATCGTTTTTGTTTGAAATAAGTGAGTATGAGTAATTGTTGTCAATATAGTGTTTTTCAATCTTTGCAAATAAATCCCATTTGGAATCGTGCCCAGATTTCATAAAATCTAATATTAGAGAATATTTGTCTTCTTCTTTGATATAGCCTTGGGGAAGGAAATCAAATGTAGATGAATGACACCATTGATTTAGAATACCCTTATTCTTAAAACTATTGAAATATTTAGAAGCTTTACAAATTGCTAAATCCGAATGTGAATGAGTAAATCTTCCTTCATTTAAATAAAATCTCATATAGTATAGATTTGAAATACCTTCATCTATGTGACTTTCCGTTTCTTCAGGAAGGTTTCTAATAATATTTGCTCCACTAATAAATATACCAAAAGTTGTAGCCCATTTAATAAAAAACAAGTTACTTGCAAATGAATTCTTCTTTTCAATCTTTTTTAGAAGTTCAGCACTAGGAGATTCATATCCTATTTGCACACCTTCAAAATTCACTATAGACATTTTGGCAATTGTTTCATAAGTGACCCCTTGGGTGATTATCTCAGCTGATAATATGGAAAAATCATTATAGTCTTCCCTGATTTTAATTAATCCGTCAAGGAGATTGTTAAATCGTTTTATATCTCCGCCAATTATATCATTGTCCAAAAACAAAAACCTTTTAACTCCATACACTTTAATATAGGTTCTTATCTCATCTATGATAACATCGCTTGATTTAGAACGACTTTTATATCCTGTATTCAAAAAACAAAAATGACATTTTCGCCAATGACATCCTCTACCTCCTTCAATAGGAAGTACTATATCTTTCTTTTCTAAGGTATTATCTATTTGCTCAAAATAATCTGTAAAATCAAATTTTAGTTCATCAATATTAGAATATTGAAGAGGTTGGATTTTGGGGCTTATAACATTATCTGATGATAGCGTATTGGGAATTTGATGAATATCTCCACCTTGTGTTAGAATCTCACAAGTTAATCTTAAAGAATGTTCCCCCTCTCCCCAAGACACAAAATCAAAATACTTAAAGTTTTTTAGAAATGCGGATGCTTCATTTTTTGTGCCAAAACCTCCTATTATAAGTATCTGTTTTGGCAGAGCATTTTTAATTTTGCGTGCAATTATTGTTGCAATAATCCATTGATAAAAAAGTGAAGAAAATCCAATTAAAAGAAATTCTTCATGCACTAGGCGTCTTTCTATAAAGTTATCAATGTATTGATTGAATGCATCGTGAAATCTATAGAACTCTGACATTATATCATCTCTTCCTTTTATGTGCAATTGTGGCTTGAGATACAAAATATTATCAATTAATGAGTTTAATAATGCATTCTGCTTATATTCTATCCCGAGATAAGCATAAAATGGTATAAATTTTACCAATTCCCTTTTATATATCTCATTTCCCAAATTTAGAAAAGACTCTAATATGGGACATAGTTTAATATTCCAATATTCAATATTAACATTGTGTCCCAGGCCTTCTAAAGTTTGTTTTAAAACAGAATGAGCAGGTGATGGCATACTTTCCATTGAGGGAGGTAGCCAATTTAATAAGATTTTTGCCATAATTTTATTTATAATAAGGACGTGCTAAACTTGATTAATATCTATAAATGACTAACCATTAATAACCCATCATACTCAATGATACATAATAATTGAATAGTCGTTACTGATAAAGAATTTATTTAGCACACCCTTTTTAATTTACTTGATACTTGATCAATCACCTATAACCTTATTGTTAGAGACTTCGATGCCTCCTGATACTCCCTTGTAGTTCACAGAAGCAGTAGCTTTAACATTAACTTTACTAGATCCACCTTTTACAAGGTCTTTCTCAGACTGTGTAAAACGGTCAATCATAGTAACATTTGATAGAATATTTTTCTTTTTCATCGTAATGCCATTAAAAATTTACTGAAACACCAATTTTAACCCACGGTTCATCTTTTATAGGAAACGTTTGCGAATTTTGGGAAGAATTTTTAGTTGATATTCCTCCCTTGATGGAATGTAGAGATTCTTTTGTGAGAATGTCTATTTCCTGCATACTTAAATTTACTTTTTTTCTTTTCATTTGATTTTTATTTGTTACCGATTATAACGACTTTCGGATTCGCGCCTTTGAACAGTTTGGTCTGTTGGATTATTGTCGACTTTAATCTTTATTGCTTGATATTATTCTATTTCGACTTCTCCTTCAGCATACCACCCGTCACCTTGTATTTGTATGCTGTAGGTACCTAGATTTAAAACCGTAAAATCAGTATTCAATATTGGAGAGTAACTTTCAAGAGTCCCATTTATATTATAAAGAAAAACTTCGGCTTCCAATGATCCGTTTCCGATTACTTCTATTGTGTGCACATCAGAATCATAAATTACCTCTATTGGTAGTTTCATCGGTGTACGATTTACTTCCATGTCTTTTTTAGGATTAATATCACCATGAAAATCCATGAATATTCCACGTTGTTCTGCAAAAGCAGTGTAATTCATTACTAATAGTAGCCCTAATAAAATAATTGTCTTTTTCATATTCATTATATTTTTGTTTTGTTGATGTAAAATTATTGCAAATAATATTTTCAACCAAAGGCAAAAGTTTTACGTATAAACATTTATATTATTGATATACAGCAAATTATAACACATGTAAGAATGTAAAGTTTTACAATGCCCTACAAAGTTTTACGAGATATGTCAAAGTGGACATTTTGCTTTATAATTACTCAATATTCATGATATAATAATACTATGATTTCCTATTAACTGACTTTTTGACTTGATTTAGTCATAAAAAAGGAATGATGTAGAAATAAATTATTGATCGGATAATGATTTTTACATAAATAATAAGAGCGTGAGTCAAAACTCATTTTCTAAAAATATGAACTTATAACTTGAAATTTGAGCATCCTAAAAGACTAAAGAAAGGGCCGTATCATTACCCAATACAGAGTTTGATACGGCCCTTTTAAATATTATAATTAGAATTTGTAACTTTGAGGAGTAGTCATTTTAGTTCTGACACACCCTCCAACTATTTTTCATCATATTTGATTCTGAACTTATTTTTCTAATATTTTCAACTGTCGACGGATATAAAGGCCTATATTGGTCTCATGCTCGTCTATACCTAGCTTCTTTCGGATTTCATGACTTATAATGTAATGACGTTTTAATTGGATATATTCTCCAACTTCTTTACCACGTAACCCAATTGCATACAAACATAAATAATTAATTTCATCAATTGATAGTCCATGCTGTTCAAAATATTCCATAAACTTTGGATGCGATGCAGCGAAAGCAAGACGGGTTGAATCCATAAACTTCTTTTTATCATTATGAACTGTCTCTATCCACTTATTGTATGGTTCCGCATAGCTATCATTATTTGTTATCTCTTTTGCCAATAAGCCATTGAGCATATCAAGTCTAATCTTGATGACATCTTGTATTGGTTGTGAAAATTCTGATAGTTTACTCTGCAGTTCCTTTAAATTATCACGTTCACTTACTAATTGAGAAATCTCTAATTTGAGATTTTCTGTTTCCAATATTTTCTTGTCACGTTCCAACTCTACTCTTTCTTTTTCTTTACGCAGATTGTCTTTTTCAAGTGTCAAATTAGCATTCTCTTTTTCAGTCAGAATGCGTCTGGCCTTACTACGGTAATCCTGGTAATATAACCAGCCAACAAGTATGAATAAGCCCAATATACTACATAAAGTTACCCAAATAATTCGGTCTCTATTATGGATCTCAATTAAGTTTTCAATCTTAAGTTGATGTTTTTTGTCAGAAAACAGTAAATCGTGTGAAAGCAATTCGCTTTGATAACGTTCCAGCATGACAGAGTAATCCTTATACAAACTTAAAGCTTGCTCATAATTACCTTGTTTCTCCATAATTTCAATTTTAATCGAGACATATTTAAGAGAATCTAAAGACGAAGTATTTAAATTGATTCTCGATAGAAAATTTATAGCTTTATCACACTCACCAATTTTTGCATATCCTTTGGCAAAATTCATCATATCATCTGATGTCAACTCTATATTATGATATTCATCTAAAAAGGACTTGATGTCATCTGGTGAACTGAATTTTATAGTATAAGAAAGTAAAGAAGAAAATAGATATGTTTTTCCACTAGAATTCTTTTGTACCAAAGGTGCACAAATAGATAGAAGACTGTCTGCAGCTGATTGGTTGTTCAACATAACATAACCATCAAGTGCATTCGTATAACTTTTAATCTCAAGAATATCTTTGCCGAATGCTCCGTACAATCTTGCAGCTTCGATATTATTACGAACAAATTCATTTATCTTGTACTGTTTGAGATACAAAGCACCTTGAGCCACCAATGTATGAGCTAGTAGTAACGAGTCAGTCACTAATTGTTTTAAATCACATCCATTCATGAAAGAATTCATAGCAGATTCATCATCGCCCCGATTTTGGTATATTCTGCCTTGATAGTAATATGTCCAAAGTTTCTCGTCAGGAGTACCCTTCTTTATATAGTAATCAATAGCAGGTTGAAGAATATCGAAAGTTGTTGTGTCAATGTAATTCTTGTCCAATGCCATTGACTTGAGTAGAGCATATCTAGCTTCTATCTCTTTACCGTTAATATTATAAACTGTAATGTCTTCCAATATGGCAAGGGCAGAATCAGGCTTTATATTCATAAGATTCTCTGCCATATCCATCTGTTCTAATAATGTAGTATATCTGTCACAGGCTGATAATAACATAACAATCATCAGCGTAATGATGGGATAAAGGAGTTTATGTATAAACATATTATTACGGTATTAAATATCTATTATTTTTATCACCATTTAAACGAATTAATTATACAATGATGTAAAAAACTCCACAAAATTAGTAAATTTGTTTATATACTATACTTTATCATAAAAAAATGAATTTACATTGCCTTTTGATACATAAATTGTAGCAGAACTATTATATAAGAAATAGCAGTAATAGGCCTGTTGCTGATTTCATTTTTACTCCGAGTTTGTTCAGTACATCCTTGACCATATCCTTCACATACAAGAGCGTGAGTCAAAACTCATTTTTTGAAAATATGAACTTATAACTTGAAATTTGAGCATCCTAAAAGACTAAAGAAAGGGCCGTATCATTACCCAATACAGAGTTTGATACGGCCCTTTTAAATATTATAATTAGAATTTGTAACTTTGAGGAGTAGTCATTTTAGTTCTGACACATCCTCTGCTCTTTCATCCCATAAATTAAGCATATAAAATTTTGGCAATGGTTATATCCGGCTTCTTCTTTCTTTATTTCTGCCATATCGAAATCCGTTACTGAAACCCTTTCGATTTGACTTGACACAAAAGTGTATTTTTCCAAGAAACAAGAAAGTATAAACTTGCTATATTGCTTACATAAAATAACTCAAAATGCAAATTATTAATTCACATAAAGAACTATAATATAAAAAGTGATCTGTATTCTTCTTTTCTTCTCCTTTCAATTGACGGAATTTTCTTTCCCTTATAGTGACAATATTGTATGAAGTCCACATAAATGTCCCGGTTACCGGCTTCCAGTTTCCTTATCAACGTGCTTTTGGGCATCCTGCCATAACCGAGCAACTTATATGGTCCCACCTGGTATGCCAGACATGCAACCAAAAGCGAATCCTTTCCCAGATGACGGAACAATGCACACATTTCCTTCAGGTCTTTTCTCAGAATACTGTCTCCCTCACTTTCTGTCAGCCTGGGGGGAAACTTTTCCCCTTTTCTGATACGATGACCATATGCAACATACGGATGATGTTCCGGACCATGCCATCCTTCATATTTCTTGATACACCTGACAGCCGTTTCCCAACGTGAGTCTTCCACATTCCCCTGTGCACGCAGGGAAGTTACCGTCATGACCAGTACCACCAATGGCAGTACTGACCTTAGAAGTCTAACGGTTATTATAGGGCACCTCCTTCCTGAACTGACAAAGAATCTTCCACGGCATCCGTTTCTTCATCACCTGCATCGTTGAAGTCAAATTCCATTTCCGTCATGTTTCCCCAGTTGTCCTCGACAACGACAATGAAGTTCTGCGTCTCGTCACATAGTGAAGTATAATACAGCCTGAACTTCCGGTTCTCCAGCAGATAACGGTCATTCGGTTTGAATTCAAGACCGTTGTCCAGTTTCAGGGAACCTTCCCCGTCATACTGGAAATAACGGATCGTATAGACCGTACCGTCAAAATCGCCCTCACTTTTGAGTTCACACCGTATTTCAGCTGTCTCATTCCTGTTCAGTTCCTTGGGAACTGGCATTGTTTCCACGGTAAACGGATAACTCTGCTGGATTTCCAGCTCGGATTCGCACGAGGTCAGTACAAGACTGACCAGACCTATGCAGAACACGGCAATCTTGCCTGCCAGCCCAAATCCTTTTCTCATATTCTTTTCTGTCTTCATTTGTTTTCCTTTGTTTTCGTCAGATATTCATTCAAGTCCTTAAATTCATCATACAGACCGGAACAGTCCGTAACCTTATTTCCGAAATGTATGTTCAAAGTCTCCAGTGCGGTAATCCCAGCCCGGTCACGGTCAAGAAAGCACCGGATTTTGCTGTAACCCTCCAGAACGGCATACGACCGTTCCAGATTGGATACAGAGTTCAGCACCAGGCAGTCCTCGTCCTTCACGGTCCGCAATACCAATGCCGAAAGGAAATCTATAAACCCTTCGAACACACAGCACGTATCCTGTTTCTTTCCGGACAGGGACACACAGGAAATGTCCTTGGGAGAGATACAGCCCTTGAACATCGGGTTGCGCAGTTCATAACCGCCGCTCCGGTTCATGAAGCCTATGGCAAAATACCGCTTGCCCCGTATTCCATATGCCACTTCCTTGCAGAACCTCCCGGCTACGGCCGGATCAATTCCTCTCTCTTTCAGGTAGCTTTTCAATGCCTCATGACTCAGTTCCGTCACTTTCACGTCCTCGAATCCGGAAACGCGGGGTATCTTCTTACGTTCCAGTAAAGGCCGGAGGGGAAGGATGCCGGATTTCCCTGAAAGGAACTCCAGCTGTTCCATGAAACCGGTGCTTCCGGTCAGTTCTCCGGCAAGATGGAAGATGTCACCTCCCTTTCCGAGGCCAAAATCAAACCAAACATTCCGCTGCGTATCCACCTTGAAGGATGCGGTTCTCTCATTTCTGAAAGGGGATCTGAACCAGACATCATTTCCTTTACGGGATACAGGCATATGCCCCAAATCTTCAAGAAAACCGACAAGAGAAATCCGTCTAATCTGTTCCAGTTCCATAACCCGCTAATTTATCATAAAACGAATGCCGATTCCATATTGGGTATGGCAATGTCCGAGACTTCCGCCCCACAGGAAACGCTCACGCAAGGAAGCCGTCAATGCCACACGGTCGGCAAGGTACAGTTCCATCTCCAGCGTCAGGGCACAGCCGTACACAAAGGCATCGCCGTTTTTCAAGGTAGCCCCGTCATAGAGCTTTTTATCGGACCAGTTTACCGTCTCATATCCGGCCAGTGCCGATCCTCCCAGATTGAGGAAGAACACTTTTCCCGCATCGGAAAGGAAATTCAGGTAATATCCGCCTTCTGCCGTAAACTGCGCCGAAGGGATGGTCACATGACGGTAACCGTGTTTCATATGCAGGTATTCTGCTCCATATACCCATTTGTTCCCGCCTTTGGCATAGCTTGAAAGAGTCATTCCCATATAGTACCCGTTATCGGAAGCCATACCTCCACGCATTTCCATGCCCTGCATCCTTGGCAGAATCCGCTGGGCGTCTGCCTGCCCTACGGAAAGGACAAGCAGCAATGCCAGCATATACAATACTTTCGTTCTCATCGCACCTTCAGTTCATTGATGGTTTCTGCACGCACCAGGTCTTCGTTGACCACCTCAAAACTCTGGTGACGGCCGCCCTGTTTCTCATACATCTCCACAACCAGTTTCTTGTCGTCCGGTATCGTAAACTTGGGAAGGGCGAATACCGTGCATTCCGAATCACTGCCGTTTACACGTGTCACATAATTATAGGCACGCAGCGGATAAATCACCTGCTCCTGCATGGCCGTACGCTTCATCACCTTTTTGTCCACCACCTTGAACGTAATGAAATCCACGTCAAAGGGCACATTCGAGGAGTTCTTTACCTGGGTATGGAAATAAAGCAGGTCATTATGGGTGTACAGCCCTTTGAGCAGATACTGGATACCGAAACGCTTACAACCGATATGACGAATACGGCGTTTGTCATTCTCATACACGGATTTCATAATAAGACGTACCAGACGGGGGGATTCGTTATCCAGCTCGGTCAGATAGATTTCCATGGCATTGTTGGGACGGTTCACCGATTCTCCGTCATGGATGAAATCACACATCTCCACATTCAGCAGCAGCGGCTCGTCGGCATACTTCACGTTGAATGTATAGAAGTTCCCGTCTTCGGTTATTACAGACATATTGGTCTCCTCCCTGAAATTGCGTGTCGTGGCCTTTATTCGGATTACATTCTCGGCACCGTCGGCCTTGCCGGCTATCAGGTTTGTAGAACCGAGATCCACATACTTGACCGGAGCCGGGAAAATGACATGGACGGTCTTGTCATACGTTATTTCCAGTCCGTGCGGCGGAATCATCTGGCTGAAACCGATCTTGCGGGTCAGCCCCTCATAATAATCACCGCTACTCTGCTGCGCCCAGGCAGCCGATACGCCCAGTAAAAGGGCAAACATCATCAGAATCTTCTTCATGTGCTTTTGTTTAATGGTTGTCTTTTCTTTCATAGTTTCCTGTATTTCATTTCTCCGGTGAATGGAGCAGTACCCGGTGTCCGGCCTTCAAAGTAATCTTTACCGTACGCATCCGTTTGGATATGTACTGGGAAACGCCCTGTATCACACCTTTTCCCAGATCGGAGGCAATCTGCGCCCCGGCATCGGTGGAAATGTTGATGCTGCTGTTCATCGAGGTTCCCATGTTGGCGGCAATCTCTCTGGCAGCGTCATATTCCAGTGAACCCGGCACCAGGATTCCCTGCTGTCCGTCCAGATCATAGACTTCCAGCTCCACCGGCAGGATAGTTCCCTTATATTCCACGGCATTGACCATGATTTCCAGCCGTTCACCCTGTATGCGTGTGCCACCTACCAGTACAGTCCCTTTCGGTATGAAACGTCCGGCAACGGACATAGGCTCGGTAAGCCGCAGGCGCAAGGCCTGTCCGTCGGATACGGTCTGTGTTCCGTGTACACAGGCAGAAATGGTATTGCCTTCCGTTACTGTCTTCCGGCCGACAGCCGTATTGAAACCGGCATTGCGTTCTCCCGAAAAGGCGGATATGAACTCTTCGTCGCTCATGGGTCTGGAAAGCGAGGATACCACCTCATTGTGAACCTGTTTCACCGGTATGACCTTTTTGTCCTCCGCTTTTCTGACGGGAGAAGGAGTTTCCGCTGCCTGACGGTTATTGTATTTGGCAGCCAGTTCATAGGATTTTTCCATCAGGGCCATCTTTTCCTCCATACCTGACAGTGGCTCCTGCTTCTGCTGCTGTTGCTGCATACGTTCCAGTTCCTCAATCCTTTCCAGAAGCCTTTCCTTTTCCGGATCGGTCCGCGGTTCATAGATGCTTCCCAGCGTACGGTTCATCTCACGGTAGGCTCCGGCAGAGGAACTGACCGGTCCAGCATTGCCTTTTTCAGTTTCCGTTCCCGTGTTCGTTTGCCTCTCCGATGGAATATCGTCGGGAAGATGGACACTGTCTTTCCGTTCCTCTTTGGCAAACATGGACTCCGCAGCTTCAAAAAATGTCTTCCTTTTCCTGCTTTCCTGTTCCATCAGAGCCTTTTCATAGGCATCCTTCTTGTTCCATTCCAGACGGCTGTCCTCGGGAGAAGGGATTTCTGTATTGAATCCCTGTCCTTTATCCTGCCGCTCCCGTTCTTGCCCGGAAGGTGAGAATATCAGATAGAAACTTCCCAGACACAGCAGGAACATCAGCGGATACACCAAAAATCTGGCGCGTTTACGTTTCTGTTCCTCACTCAACGGCTTCCTGTCCTTTGAGGACCGGAGCCTGAACGGTTTCATAAGCCGTTCCATTACTTTCTTGACTTTTTCTTTCTCCATTTCTTACAATAGATTGAATGAACGTAAGCATTCGATAAACTCCCCCTTTCATTCTAAAAATGTGATATTACTTTTGT
>OGKE01001417.1_pt1 | contig 15633 bp, 10 predicted proteins | sample 1572341 | NCBI WGS metagenome assembly OGKE01 (sample SAMEA2582091, study PRJEB24529) | metagenome | biome: Human gut stool | place: China | collected 2011
ATAATGCAAACAATTGAAAAATAACCGCTTATATTGTCTGTTTTATAGACTTGGACAAGGTAACGATTAGGTAACGTAACTCATGCTCAAATGTGCTTTTTGTAGCATCGTTTTTCAAATGGAAGTGAAATACAATCCCATTAATTCGCTGAATTCAAGCGGTGTGTCGCCATTATGCAACTATTTCTAAAAATCTCCGACTTTTTTGGGAAAGCTCTTGGTCTTTTTAAAAAATGTCCTTGTCTTTTTGGAGGTACATGCGAACGTACATGTAAAACATGCTCCCTGACGGGGTAGATTTTGTGTGAAATGAACATTATCGGTCTCCTTTCACACCGAAACATTGATAAACAAAAGGATTCAATACATGCAATGCGTGAAAGCAACTTTTATCAACTTCCTTTTGAAGCCGAAACAACTTTTCGGATTGCCCCAAGTTTTCAAACTGAACCGCCCCCCCAGAGCCCTTTTCAAACTGAGCCCCTACTACAATAAAAAAGAGGAAATTCTTATCGAACTTCCTCTTCTATCGGGGTGGCAGATGGGACTCGAACCCACGACATTCAGAACCACAATCTGACGCTCTAACCAACTGAACTACAGCCACCGTATTGGCTTTCCTTTCAAAAGCGATGCAAAGGTAAGGCTTTTTTTTATATCTGCAAACTTTTTGCCGAAAAATTATTCAAAAAAATATTCTTTTATTCCTCTATTGTATGTATCAAACAATATTCTAGCTCTCATAAGAAAACGTTTCATCGCACTAACCTCCTCATTTTTAATCGGTTTATCAAGAAAAGAAGCCGGATAAAGCTCAAATCCTTTTTTTCCACTTAAATTGGGACGTGAAGTCCAAACTAGAGAATATTCACAGTTAATCAAACGAGTTATTCTAAAAATACGCTGCAATTCCAATTTCACCATAGCTCCCCCATCCGTATCTTCTTTCGACATGTTTGATATAAAATTACCCAATGAATACACAACGACATGTTTGGCAGGAGTATGCTTATCTTGTATGACCTCCATGGGTTGAAGTACATGGGGATGAGAACCTATCACATGATCTACCCCCTGAGTTATCATCCAATCTGCCAAGTCCCGTTCCGAACGCTCAGGCAACGAACGATATTCTATCCCCCAATGCATACACGCTATAATGACATCGGGCATCATGCGGCGCGCCTTAAGAATATCTTTCTTAATTTGTTCCCGGTCAATGTAGTTCACCACATTGGGCGGAGTGACTTCAATGCCGTTTGTTCCATAAGTATAATTGAGCAGAACAATACGAAAATGATTCTTTTCTATCAACAAGGGATAACCCTCATCCCGTTTGCCCTTATTTACATAAGTGCCCGCATGTGGAATATGCAAGGAGTCCAGCATCAGGATGGTGCGTTCCAATCCTTTTTTCCTTCGGTCAAGACAATGATTATTCGCTGTAAGCAACACATCAAAACCGGCCTCTTTAACAGCATACAAATATTCATCGGGAGCACTAAACGCCGGATAACCGCTATAGGGCTTGCCACCCAATGTCACTTCCAGATTGGCAACAGCCAAGTCTGCCGCACTTATCTCATCTTTTACATGCTTGAAACAAGACGAATAATCATAGGATGTCCCTACACGGGCAGCCTCTATTTGTGCCTGATGCTGCATCAGGTCTCCCACAAACAACAAGGTTATTTTCTCTTGCGCAGTAAGCGAAAGACTAAAGCACAAGCTGAACAGTATAAAGAGCTGCCGCATATTAAAGGTATGATTTACAACGTTAATAATCGGCAAGATAAAGAGAATATTCGGAAAAGCCAAAGATACCGGTGAAAAACGATATTACAGGCTTACTATTTCCTGCAAGATGCCGACCGCTGTTTCTACTGTTTCCACATTCTTTATCACCATACTGCGTTTACCATTCTGCTCACGAAGATTGCAATAACGGGGATTCTTTCCCATGTAATCAATCACTTTTCCAAAGGCTGCACTCTGATAGTAAGGACTGTCAGGATTACTCACAAAGAACAGCGTCATTCGTCCGGCTTTCAAGAAAACTTTCTCTGCACCCAAGCGTTTTGCCATCCGGCGCAAGGGAACAATGCGAAGCAGTTCCTGACCTTCGCGCGGAACTTTCCCGAAACGGTCTTCCAAACGGGATTTGAATGCCAACACATCTTTATCCAGCTCCAAGCCATCCAACTCACGATAAAGCAACATACGTTCGCTGCTGCTGGGAATGTATTCATTGGGAAACAATAATTCCAAATCACTTTCCACCTGACACTCATCCACAAAGTTTTCACCACTTATTTTTTCCTCACCTGCCGCTTGCAGCTCTTCAGCATAAAGGTCTGCAAATTCATCCTCTTTCAGCTCTTTCACAGCCTCAGCCAAAATCTTCTGATAAGTTTCGTATCCCAAATCGGCAATGAAACCACTCTGTTCGGCACCCAACATATTACCTGCTCCACGGATATCAAGATCCTGCATGGCAATGTGGATTCCACTACCCAAATCACTAAAGTTCTCTATGGCCTGCAGACGACGCTTAGCTTCGGGAGTCAACGAAGTGAGTGGAGGAGCCAATAAATAGCAAAATGCTTTCTTATTGCTACGTCCCACACGTCCACGCATCTGATGCAAATCGCTCAATCCGAAATTCTGCGCCTGATTGATGATAATGGTATTGGCATTGGGGATATCAATTCCACTTTCGATAATGGTAGTCGCCAGCAGTACATCATAATCATAGTTCACAAAGTCGAAAATAATCTTCTCAAGTTTTTCCGGCTCCATCTGTCCATGACCGATGCAAACACGGCAGTCCGGGATGTTTCGTTTAATCATTGCTTCCAGCTCCACCAGGTTCTGTATCCTATTGTTTACAAAAAATACCTGACCGTTACGACTCATTTCGAAGTTGATAGCCTCAGTGATAATTTCTTCATTGAATGTATGCACCTCGGTCTGGATGGGGTAGCGGTTGGGGGGAGGAGTCTGTATCACAGAAAGGTCGCGCGCACCCATCAGTGAAAACTGCAAAGTACGCGGAATAGGGGTAGCCGTCATGGTCAGAGTATCAACATTGACTTTTATCTGGCGAAGTTTCTCTTTTACGCTGACTCCGAACTTCTGCTCCTCATCTATAATCAGTAGCCCCAAATCCTTGAACTTAATGCTTTTGCCAATAATTTTATGCGTACCAATCAGAATATTAATCTTGCCTTCTCCCAATTCTTTCACGATGCGGGAACTGTCTTTGGCACTACGAGCCCGACTCAGATAATCCACTTTACACGGAAAATCCTTCAATCGTTCACGGAAAGTCTGAAAGTGCTGATAAGCCAATACGGTAGTCGGTACAAGTACCGCCACTTGTTTGTTGTCCGTCACAGCCTTAAAAGCAGCACGCACTGCTATTTCCGTTTTTCCAAAACCAACATCCCCGCACACCAGACGGTCCATCGGACGTTCGCTTTCCATATCAGCCTTTACATCCTGAGTTGTCTTCAGCTGGTCAGGAGTATCCTCATAAATAAAGCTGGCCTCCAGCTCATGCTGCAAAAAGCTGTCGGGAGTATAGCTGAAGCCCTTCTCCTGCTTTCGCTGAGAGTATAACTTAATCAAATCACGGGCAATATCTTTAATCTTGGTCTTGGTGCGTTCCTTCATTTTCTCCCAAGCACCGGTACCCAGTTTATTGAGGCGCGGAGTTTCTCCTTCCTTCCCTTTATACTTGGAAATCTTGTGCAAGGAATGAATAGACACAAAGACGACATCCTCATTTTGATAAACCAACTTGATAACCTCTTGCGTGGTATCGCCGTTGGGGATACGCACCAGCCCGGCAAACTTCCCTACTCCATGGTCAATGTGCACAACATAATCTCCCGGTTCAAATTGGCTCAACTCTTTTAATGTCAGTGCCACTTTGCCGCTACGGGCCTTGTCACTCCGAAGGTTATATTTATGAAAGCGGTCGAATATCTGATGGTCGGTAAAAAAACAGCTCCGAAGAGTATTATCGCTAAATCCTTCGTGCAATGTCTTATTGACCGGAGTGAATGCTATTTTATCTCCCCGCTCCTCAAAAATATCTTTCAACCGCTTAGCCTGTTTTTCACTGTCCGTACATATATATAATGTATAGCCCTGTTCCAGATAATCGGTAAACGTACTGCTTACCAAATCAAAGTTCTTGTGAAAAATCGGTTGCGCACTTGTATCAAAGGGCAAGGTGGCCTGCGGAGTACCCGTAGGCTTATTCCCAAATTCTATTCTTTTGAACTCTAACGCACGAACTGCAAACTCTGAACCATCAATCAACTTTGTCTCCAAACTCATCAATCCTGTCTTCTCCCCTTCATAAGCAGCCAAAGCCTGTGGAGAGAGCGCCTCATCTCTGACGGATTGGATTCTTTCGCGTACCCACAGGAAATCTTTCATTGCCAATACGGTATCCTTTGGTATAAACTCAAAAAAAGAAACACCGTTCCTGTCCGTCGCCTTTGTCAGTTCCGGCACAATGGCTATGCTTTGCTTCTTTTCCTTCGAGAGCTGATTCTCCACTTCAAAAGTGCGGATACTGTCCACCTCGTCACCAAAGAAATCGATGCGATAAGGATATTCAGAAGCAAAAGAAAAAACATCGATAATGCTTCCTCTTACTGCATATTGCCCCGGCTCATACACATAATCCACATGCTCAAACCCATAGCCGGTAAGCACTTCTGCAATAAACTCAGTATCCACATGTTCACCTACACTCAGCTTCAATGTTTTATCAGTCAGTTCTTCTTGTGAAACAACCTTTTCGGCAAGAGCATCGGGATAGGTTACAACACACAAAGTATCACCTTTCTGCAAACGGCTCAATACTTCCGTGCGAAGAATCTCATTTGCCGCATCCTTTTGCCCGTATTTGATGGCACGACGATATGAAGAAGGAAAGAATAAAATATTCTCTTCTCCATTTACTTGCGTCAAGTCATGATAAAAATAACCTGCCTCTTCCTGATCTCCCAATATAAAAACAAACGTCTGTTTATTTTCTCTGATAAAGGAGGAAATAAATAAAGGTGTCGCTGAAGCATGTAAGCCTCCCAGGAAAATAGTCCTCACCGAGGAATCTTCCAATAACGCAGCCAATCCCGCAGTATTCGGGTGTCCGGCATATATACGTTGTAATTCCGAAATGTCCATATCTTCGTTTAAGATGGGAACAAAATTAGAGAATTTTCTTATTACTTCCTCTAATTATAGCCAACTATTTAAGATTTTACTTACTTTTGTGACTCAATGTTTAAATCATGGAAACAAAAGTAATAAGCACAATTAAAGGACACGCACGTGTAGATGTAGCCGATGTGCTACGCGGATTGGCAGTAATGGGAATCATCATTCTGCACTCCATTGAGCATTTTAATTTCTATTCATTTCCAGATACAACCACGCAGAGTGACTGGCTCAACTTTACGGACAAAGCAATCTGGAATGGATTATTCTTCATGTTCGGCGGAAAGGCATATGCTGTATTTGCCCTTCTCTTCGGCTTTAGTTTTTTTATTCAGAACGATAATCAGCGCATGCGCGGCAACGATTTCCGATTACGTTTCTGCTGGCGGCTCATCCTGTTATTCTTAATAGGCAATATCAATGCCAGCTTCTTCACCGCGGAAGTGCTGGTACTTTATTCACTGGTAGGTTTTATCCTGCCCCTCACCTGCCGTCTGAAAGACAAATGGGTATTCCTTCTCGCTTGCGTGCTATTGATACAGCCTTTGCCACTTTACTATGTAATACGTGCCTGCCTGGACCCGTCTTTCATTACTCCGGCCATTCCCACCCGCAGCTTTTGGGATGCCACCTTTGCCGTACAAAGTCATGGTTCGTTTTTGGAAACAGTCCGGGTGAATTTATGGGAAGGACAAATAGCCAGTCTTGCCTGGGCATGGGATCACGGACGTGTATTCCAAACGGCAGCTTTGTTTTTGTTGGGTATGTTAATCGGACGACGCGGACTATTCCAAAAAGAGAACTTGAAGGTATGGAATAAAATACTTGCCGGTGCACTTATCGCATTCTTTCCTTTATACGGATTAGGCAATATGTTGCCGGCATTCATTGTCAATAAATCAATATTGACCCCTTTATCACTTATCATCACCTCGCTTTCTAACTTCTCATTCATGTTGGTATTGGTTTCGGGAGTTATCTTTGCATTCTATAATACAAATATGCATTATCTTTTAATGAAAATCACTCCATACGGAAAGATGAGTCTTACCAACTATATTACTCAAAGCATAGTAGGTTCTATGTTATACTATAACTGGGGATTTGCTCTTCACAACCAATGTGGCATCACTGTCAGTTGCCTGGCGGGTATCGCATTCTTCATCTTGCAGTTTACATTCTGCCGCTGGTGGATGAGCCATCATTCACACGGACCGATGGAATACATATGGAAACGTGCCACTTGGCTGAAATGAGAACTTAAAAGGGCTTCCGGTTGTTTTACACATAAATAGAAATATAACTTATGGCTAATATGCATAATGAAATAGAATACGTTTTCAATTTACTCGAAAATCATCGTTTGAAAGAAGCATTGGTACAAATCCATGCCATGGCCAGCCAATGTTCCAGCTGGCAGCTGCGTACTGACGTAGAAACACTGCAAACGACATACGATCTGATGTTGCAATACAACGCAAAGGGCATAAAAGATCCAAAACAAAAGGATATGTATAATAAAATATTCCGATCGGCTTACGAAATGGCAGAACGGACACATATCATGAAAAACAGTACATCTTCTTTTGCTTTATATTATGATTTGATACGCACTTATGAGCACGCTAAACCGCATACTCTTTCCGAACTGCAAATGCAATTGGAAGCCTATACGGAAGATGCTGCGACAGCTCCTCTGATTTACAGTGATGCCAATCGCTGTAAATCAGAATTGGCAGGAATACGCGAACGTCATGAAAAAGCACTCAACGAGTTATTCGAAAGAACCTGGGTTTCTTTATATTGGACGGAAGCCGAAGCACAGGAAGCCCAGACACTGCTCAAATCACTTCTGGTACCGGTCAATGATCTTTGCGTCTTCATCAGTGCCGTCACGATGAGCCAATCCAGGATTTTTGATATACGAAAATATATGCTGCTCCTCGAAGCGTATAATCACCCTGATCCTATGGTGAACCAACGTGCTATCGTAGGTATAGTGATAACTGCACTTTTTCATGAACATCGTATCATGATGTATCCCGAAGCACGTGCAAAGCTCTCACTGCTCAATGAAGATGCTGATTTTATTAAGAACCTGCATACCATACAGATTCAATTGCAGCTTTCACGCGAGACACAGAAAATAGACAGGAAGATGCGGGAAGAAATCATTCCCGAAATGATGAGAAATCCGCGAATTGGGAACTCCAACAAAATCGGGTTCGATGAAACAGAAGACTCCGATGATCTTAACCCGGAATGGGAAAGCTGGATTGACAAATCGGGCATTACTGACAAATTACGTGAAATGGGCGAATTGCAAATGGAGGGAGCTGATGTTTATATGAGCACATTCTCTCAACTAAAGCAGTTCCCCTTTTTCCGCCAAATGTCACATTGGTTCTATCCTTTCGACCGCCAATTTCCCGATATTGTTACCATATTTGGAGATAATGAAGAAAAGAGAATGTCCTTATTGGACATTATACTCAATAGCGATTCCTTCTGCAATTCAGATAAATATTCTTTCTGTTTCAGCTTGATACAAATGCCTGAATCGCAAAGAGAGCTGATGATACATCAGATGAACGAGCAAAGCTCTGTATCGCAAGAACAGCTGGAACAGATAACAAAGATGACGAAGTCCACCTTGAAAAAAGAGAATATCAGTCGCCAGTATATTCATGATTTATACCGCTTCTTCAAATTATGGTCTCGCCGTTCCGAAGAAAAAGACATCTTCGAAAGCCGCTTTGAACTGTGGAAATATAACAGCCTTAAAAAAGCAATAACCCAACCTGAAGAACTGAAAAAGTTGGCAGATTATTTCTTCCAAAAAGATTATATGGAGGAAGCATTCCAGCTATACAGCATCCTGCTTGAAGAGAATAAAACCAACTCCGAGTTATGGCAGAAAGCCGGTTATTCCCTCCAGAAATTGGGAAATTACGATAAAGCGTTGAGTTATTATAAACAAGCTGATATCATTGCCCCGGATGCCTTATGGACTAACCGTCATCTGGCCTTGTGTTACCATAAGCTGGGCATGCCTGAACAGGCATTGCAATACTTCAAAAAAGTAGAAATTGTTCAGCCCGACAATTTAAACCTGTCCTTACAGATTGGTCAATGTCTGGTAGCCTTGAAAAGATACGAAGAGGCTTTGGGGTACTTCTTTAAAGTGGAATACCTGGAAAAAAATCCCAATAATGCACGCCGTGCTATCGGCTGGTGTTCATTTGTTATCGGCAAATATGAAGAAGCACGTAAATATTATGATCTACTGCTTCAGGCTACCAAGCCCAAAATGCAAGACTGGATGAATGCAGGACATTTATACTATACATTAGGAAATATCGAAACGGCTATCAACTATTATCAAAAAGCACAGAATATGTGCGAAGACCGTAACATGTTCCTTACCTTCTATTTGGAAGACAAAAAATACCTTATTGAAAAAGGATTTTCGGAAGAAGATATCTATATTCTATTGGATGAACTACTTTAATGACTTATAAGACAATTCGATACGAGAGAGAAGTTTTGTATAATTATACAGGACTTCTATCTTTATCGGAGATTCATCATCCAATCTATAGTTAGCATGCACGTTATAAGTCTCAGCACCATGATTTACACAACGTCCGATATCATTGGGCAAAACTGTATCTACCCTGAAATCTCCCAAGTTTAGTAAAAAATAGAAAAAGCCATCCAAGCCATCACTATCCATTACATAAGCCTGTATATTCAAATTTGCCCGATAATTAATATGATTATCATAATTATAATAACTATGACACACATAAGTACTGTCATTTAATTCATGATGGGAGGTAATGGATTCCATCAGTTTTCCATCATCACCAAATATATATTTCGTACAGACGCGTTTTAAGAAATCATTTCCTTCCACTCCAAAATAGTCCGACTTGATACACAATGTATCAGCTCCGTATTCATAAGTCGAAGTCTTAAAAACATCCCACGTTTCCGAACCTCTTTTCAACAAACAACGTGTACGACTTTCTATCGCCTTGCCTTTAGCCATTTTAAAAGTTACCGAGCAAAGCTTATTTCCCGAATGAAGGCAATCCATTTTTCCTATGGTTACCTTATCGCCCGCATACACTATCGGAGTATCACCATAACGTATTATTCTGCCGTCACCATCATACTCTATATCCGATATAACCTCTTCTTCTTCTGTCAGGTCAGTTACTTTTGCTATAAGTGTTTCGTCTTTATTTTCTTTACAACTCAAGTTTGCAAACAGTAAGAAGCTCACTACAATATATTTTACAATCGCTTCAATTTTCATACTTCAATCATCCTATCTGTGCAAATAAAACAAAAAATATTAGAACTATGCACAATTTGGATGATTTTAACTCAACTTCTTTTTATCCCTTCTGTTGTAGATTGCAATTATAAAAGAAATAAGAATATATGGAATGGGTAATACATCTATTAAGACAACATTCAGAACTGGCTATTTTTCTCACTATTGCCGCAGGATTCTGGATTGGTAAAATCAAAGTAGGACAATTCAGTCTGGGAATCGTCACCAGCGTACTTTTGGTCGGAGTACTGGTAGGTCAACTCGACATCACCATTGAAGAGCCGGTCAAATCGGTTTTCTTTCTACTATTTTTATTTGCCATCGGTTACAAAGTGGGACCGCAATTCTTTCGTGGATTAAAAAAAGACGGCTTGCCACAAGTGGGATTTGCCGTCTTAATGTGCGTTGGCTGTTTGATTATAACCTGGATTTTAGCACTTATAATGGGATATAATGCAGGCGAAGCAGCCGGATTACTGGCAGGTGCACAAACCATTTCTGCTGTTATCGGAGTAGCAGACGACACCATCAATGGCTTAAGCATCAGCACAGAGCAGAAAAACAATATGATAAATATTATTCCCGTAGCTTATGCTGTTACCTATATCTATGGAACTGCAGGGTCAGCATGGGTGCTCTCTTCTTTGGGTCCGAAAATGTTGGGCGGACTAGAAAAAGTAAAAGCTGCCTGTAAAGAACTGGAAGCAAAAATGGGAACGAGTGAGGCTGATGAGCCCGGCTTCGAACATGCTCGCCGACCGGTCGTATTCCGTGCTTATACCATAGAAAACAATTGGTTTGGAAACGGTAAAACGGTAGAGCAACTCGAATCTTACTTTATTTCGCAAGGGAAAAGGCTGTTTGTTGAAAGAATGAGACATAATCATACCATTATTAACGAAATTCTTCCGGGACAATTATTACAAAAAGGTGACGAAGTAGTATTAAGTGGACGTCGTGAATTTGCCATAGGAGAAGAAGATTGGATTGGCGAAGAAGTGATAGATCCCCAGTTGCTTGATTTCCCTGTAGAGGTATTGCCGGTCATGATACATAAGAAACCATATGCCAACCAAAAACTTGAATTCATTCGTAAGCAACCTTTCATGCATGGAGTGAGTGTAAGACGCATCAAACGTGCGGGTATTGATATTCCCGTGTTTGCCCAAACCATGGTCGATTCAGGTGATACATTAGAATTGGTAGGACTGAAGAAAGAAGTAGAAACAGCTGCTAAGCAATTAGGATATATCGACCGGCCTACCAATGCTACCGATATGGTATTTGTCGGCATCGGCATCTTAATAGGAGGAGTTATCGGCGCCTTGGCCATTCACATAGGCGGAGTTCCCATCAGTCTCAGCACAAGTGGAGGAGCACTGATTGCAGGTCTGGTATTCGGATGGTTGCGCAGTAAACACCCCACATTCGGACAAATTCCGGAATCCTCTCTATGGGTATTGAATAATGTAGGATTGAATATGTTTATAGCCGTCGTAGGAATCTCTGCAGGTCCCAGTTTCATCCAAGGACTGAAAGAAGTAGGACCGATGCTTTTTATTATCGGCATCCTTGCCACTTCATTGCCTTTATTGCTAGGACTGATATTGGCCCGATATGTATTTCACTTCCATCCTGCACTGGCATTGGGATGCACAGCCGGAGCGCGAACTACCACTGCTGCACTGGGAGCTATTCAGGAAGCAGTAGGCAGTGAGACCCCATCGCTCGGCTATACCGTGACCTACGCCGTGGGGAACACCCTTCTCATTATTTGGGGAGTAGTCATTGTTTTATTAATGTAATCATCTAAACCTTATAACATTATGGAATATTTAAGCGATAAGAGCAGCGTAGCGAAAATGGACAAGAACTTGGAAAAAATCAGTCCGTTTGAGCTCAAGAACCGTTTGATAGAAATGGCAGATGAAAGTGTGAAGAAGATGGCACACGTCATGCTGAATGCCGGCAGAGGAAACCCCAACTGGATTGCCACCGAAGCTCGTGAAGCCTTCTTCATTTTGGGTTCTTTTGCCATTGCAGAATCTCGACGTGTCATGGATATGTCTGAAGGAATAGCCGGTATTCCTCAGAAAGAAGGTATTGCCCAACGGTTTGAGCTGTGGCTGAAAACCCATGAAGGCGAACCGGGAATCGGTCTGTTGAAGCGTACTTATAATTATATGTTGATGGAACATGCAGTCGATCCTGATTCCTTAGTACATGAGTGGGCCGAAAGTATGGCAGGCAACCAATATCCGATGCCTGACCGTATCCTGAAGTATACGGAAATACTTGTACGCGACTATCTGAATCGGGAAATGTGTGACGGACGTCCCCCTCAAGGCAACTTTGACCTTTTTGCCACCGAAGGCGGCACGGCAGGCATGTGCTATGTATTCGATTCGTTAGAAGAAAACTTCCTATTGCACCGCGGAGACAGCATCGCTTTGATGGTTCCTGCCTTTACTCCATACATCGAAATACCCGAACTGACTCGTTACGATTATGACGTACTGAACATCAGCGCTGACACGATAGACGAAAACGGCTTGCACACCTGGCAATACAAAGTAGAAGATATCAACAAGTTGCGTGACCCGAAGTACAAAGCCCTGTTTGTAATTAACCCGAGCAATCCGCCCAGCTACGAGCTGAACAAGGAATGTGTAGATGCCATCAAAGACGTAGTAAATCGTTGGAATCCAAACCTGATGATAATAACAGATGATGTCTATGGAACTTTTGTTCCCGGATTTAGAAGTCTGTTGGCAGATTTACCGTTCAATACCATCTGCGTATATTCATTCTCGAAGTATTTCGGAGCTACGGGATGGCGCATAGCCGTCAATGCCATCCACGAAAATAATGTATTCGACAAGCTGATTGCCGCTTTACCCCGTAAACGCAAAAGTGAACTTGCCAAACGATACGGTTCTTTGACTACAGATGTAGAAAAGATGAAATTCATTGACCGCATGGTGGCCGACAGCCGTCAGGTTGCTCTAAACCACACCGCCGGACTGTCACTTCCACAACAAATGCAAATGTCATTGTTTGCTGCTTTCTCATTGCTTGATAAAGAGGATAAATATCGTCATGCCATGCTTAATCTGATCCATAGCAGACTGAAAGCATTATGGGATAATACCGGATTTATTTTACCCGATGACCCGCTTCGTGCCGGATATTATTCGGAAATAGATATGCTGGTATGGGCAAAGAAATTCTATGGCGATGATTTCGTCCATTACCTGAAATCAACATATAATCCACTAAATGTGGTCTTTCGTCTGGCAACAGAAACCGGATTGGTAGTGCTGAACGGAGGGGGATTCGACGGACCTGAATGGAGCATACGAGTCTCTTTAGCCAATCTTAATGAGAAAGATTACATCAAAATAGGGCTGAGCATTCGCAGAATCCTGAATGAATATGCCGAAAAATGGAAGAGTGAAAACAAGTCTTAAGGCTAATAAAAAAGCGAGGAAGGTATATCACAAATGCACACCTCCCAGCGACTTGACCGGGCTCATCAAATGGGGTGACGGGAAGCTGGAAGAGTATGCCGATGGCAGCAGCCATACTTATACCATCCGCCCCATACCGTGGTGGTGGAAATGAATGGTGTGGAAGAAGTGGACTTTTTAAGTTCTGATGCCATACGTAACTTATCCTTCCTGCACAAAAAACATATGCGCAGAAGGGTTATTCCCAATGGCTCGGTAGTCTTGTCATTTTGTCATCCTGAGCGTAGTGAAGGAAGTGTTTACATCTACTTTATGTTTACAGATTCTTCGCAAAGCTCAGAATGGCAGAACTAAATGATAGCATTGTCAATGTTTTGACTTTACCCTATAGCCTAAACTTGCAGAAGTTCCCCTATGATTATCAACGGAAACACTTCCCGGAGTATAATGTTACTTCAATCTTCCTCTAGATTTTTCAAAATCTATCATTGGAGTATCTATTACTTTATTCTTAAATCCATTAATGTAAAAACTATTACAATCATTTAATTTAATAATAATTTTATTTTTATTCTTATTTATATTCCACCCATCAACATGCAAAGTATTCAAAAACGACTTATTCTCATTTTTCGTAAAGAAATCAAATAACCATTTATCCAAATCCATTAATTCAGCATAAGAATAATCACATTCCACAAATGAAACATAATTCAAATCAATTCTTTTAGATAAATCCTTTTTAACGAAATCCTTATCGGACTCTTTAGTTAAAAAGTAGTCCTGTCATTTTGTTAACCGTAGGGGTGAGGTTATCCGGAAAATTGGGCTTTTAGCGAAAAGCGGTCATGTCATGCTCTAGATTGTGCTGATGCAAGATGAAAATGTGATAATTTGGACAAATAAATTCTGTTTTTCTTGCTTGTGCTGTTTTTTTTTATAAGATTGCAACATCTTAAACTAACATGGGAAAAATAAATCCTCCTCATTTAAATTAAGGTGGCTTTATAGATGAATTAATAGAGTATCTAGATTATTTTATTATGAGGAAAAATGAACATATATCATATTTAAATAATGAATATCCTTCTGTTAGGATAATGAATGTTTGTGGAAAAATATTTGTCTGCAATTGAAAAAATATATCATGTTATTAAATAGAGATGAGCTATATGAGAAACTAGAAACTGCTATACTTAATCTTCCAAAGAGAACTTTTTTAAATTATCGTGAACCATTAAATATTAGATTGTATGAAAAAGATTAAGACTTTAGAAAAAATTCGTTTGTCTGACAAGACAATAAAAAAATGAAGGAACAGGCTTCTTCCCTCCTTCATGCTTTTATGAGACAACAGGTCCAGAAGGATGCCTTTTCCCTGATCCTAATATGAATTATGGCAGTGGTTCCCCACTTCCACCGAGTTGTACATGTGGGTGCTCTGGTTGTATTTGGGATGATGGTGGTACTGGCTTTTCTCTTGGCATGAATATGAATAAAATCGGATAAATTATGAAAAAGACATGGTTGATATGCTTGGTTCTGGCTTCGTTTGTATGCGGATGTCAGAGTAAGAAGGAAAGTAATGCTGTCCTTTTTGAGAAATTCTTAGATAAGAATGTTGCGTCATTCGCCAAGGTCATGGCAGAAAGCGGAGTCGATACAATACAGGCCAAAAAGTATTGCAGATGTGTGTTTACCCAGCTGTATGGCATTGACTCTACATTCTTCAAACTTCCTAACGATAGTATCAATAGCCTAATCGATAAACATAGTCTATTGATAGAAGAGAAATGTGGAAATCTGAAGAAATGATTATCACTATTATTCCGCTCTACAGTCGGAAATCGGTTTCTCTCGTCATCCTTTCATTATCCGTTGAAACGTCCTGTTGATGGGAGGGGGACCGGTAGTGAATAGGGACCCTACATTGTCCCCTCAGTCTCCTTTCAGCCTTCTTTCATTCGTAATACTTTTGGGGGCGTAACACAAATACTGAAGGCAGATTTGAAAGGACGTGATAAGCCTGGCTGAAAGGAGGATGAAAGGGTATCCTTACATTCTTAACCGTCTGATTATATGAATGTTCTGATTAAAATGTAAGGATGAACGGAGAACGAGAATAACTGACTTGGTGAGGGGGAGTGATGCAATCTACCCTTACACAAAAAGATGCCGATCTTTGCTTAAAACCTCAAGGCCTTTTGGCAACGCGTATATACGCATCGGGTCACGCGTATATTCGCGTTGGGCTACACGTACGTACGCATCGGGTCACACGTACGTACGCGTAAGCCTATACATATATATGGATATCCGATGGTGTGGCTGTCTTTTCTGCACGACATTATGTAGTATTTGACATCTTTCTGCATTTATGAAATATAAGGAATCTATTGTTAACTTCTTAAATACTGTTCTCATGAAGACATTTTTTAATTATTTATTTGTGTTATGTCCGTCCATTGTCATATATGGGTGCAGTAATAACGACAAAGATATGGTAATTTGTCCATATCCTTCCTTTGTATTTATAACCATAGAACAACCAAAACTAATCAGAAATATCCGAGTGTAAAT
>OGKE01001427.1_pt1 | contig 15506 bp, 8 predicted proteins | sample 1572341 | NCBI WGS metagenome assembly OGKE01 (sample SAMEA2582091, study PRJEB24529) | metagenome | biome: Human gut stool | place: China | collected 2011
GGCAAGCCGATCCTGCTTTTTGGAAACGCCACTCTCCTGTACTTTTCCCGATTGTAGGAAGTGTGTGGGAAAACCAGTATCGTAATGAAGGTATCGCTTATACATTGAGTCAACACGGCTTTGCCCGTGATATGGAATTTACTCTTGTTTCAGAGAAAGATGACGAAGTACGATACCGCCTTGTCAGTAATGAAGAGACATTACAGAAATATCCTTTCCCGTTTTGTCTGGAAATAGGTTATCGTATTCAGGGTAAGCAGATCGAGGTTATATGGGAAGTTAAGAATACCGGAGAAAAAGAAATGTATTTTCAAATCGGTGCGCATCCTGCATTTTATTGGCCGGATTTTAATGCGGATACACAGAATCGTGGTTTCTTCGGTTTTGACAAGGAAGAAGGATTGAAGTATATCCTCATCTCAGAGAAAGGATGCGCAGACCCTTCCACTGAATATTCTCTGGAACTTACAGACGGGTTATTGCCATTGGATACACATACATTCGATAAAGATGCTTTGATAATAGAGAATGAGCAAATCCATAAAGTGACTCTTTATACCAAGGAAAAGAAAGCTTATTTAAGCCTGCACTTTCATGCTCCCGTAGTCGGTTTATGGTCTCCGCCTGCAAAGAATGCCCCTTTTGTCTGCATTGAACCGTGGTATGGCCGCTGTGACCGCGCACATTACACAGGCGAATACAAAGACAAAGACTGGATGCAACACCTGCAACCGGAAGAAACTTTCAGAGGAGGGTATACGATTGAGATCGATGAATAAGTAATGACAGCCTATTCTGCGAATAGACTGAAGAAACACAGAACAGCTGCCGGACCTCACGGACGGCAGCTGCCAAACACCTAATCTACAAAACCTAACTTAAAAACTAACTCATAAATCCAATCTATGAAATACTGATTATACAAGTGATAAACAATTGATTATATCCTTGATAAATACCTATTGAAAAATAAATCCATCCTTTTATAAACCTAATCTATACACACTAAATGAATCGACTGCGAATGTACCGCCCTTACTGTAAAAACACATACGATTGTATGGCTCTGTAGGGAAAATCAGATTAGTCATCGCTATCTTCCCACCATCCAGAAATATTTCTACCGAACACTTATCAACAAAGACATCCAGTTTGTATTCATTTTCCTTTTGGATAGGCGCCCATGTAGCCAATGCGAAATCATCTATATAATTGATAGAAGTCGTCTTCCGTCGGTCGTGCGCCTCGATCTCGTGCGGAGAGCTGTTCTTCCCAAAATCTACGATGCCGCTTTTCGTACGGTCCATCACCAGCTTCTTTTCCGGAAGATTAAGGTAAATATCCACTTTCTCTCCCTTGTCATTGAAAAGACTGAATCCCATAATTTCCGCCTTTCCAGCTATGATATTCAGAGAAAGCTCATAAGCTCCTTCATTATCAGTCAATAAAGATTCGATGTGATAATCCTTGTCTACCGTGAAGGACGGAACATCCTTGCTTTCTTTTCGTAAGTTCTTAGTTTCCGCTACCGGTGCGGCGGAAAGATAAATATCATTATCCTGTGTATAGAGTCCCAATTCACGGGGCAGTGCATTGGCACTACGGAACTGCCGGGTCGGAACGATATTGCAATACTGCCAGTTGCTCATCCAAGGCACTGCCACCACACGGTCTCCCGTATTTGAGAAACAGACGGTAGCATAGTGATCTTTCCCCCAGTCCAGCCATTTCGTGACATTCGGCAGATTGTCACAAATAAATTTTGTGCCGTCAAAGTCACCGATAAAATATTGAGTAGCACTTCCTCCGAAGTAACATCCCGGATTTACATTGACAATCAATGCCCATTTCTTATGGTTGATATCGCCGTCTACAGGAAGTTCCACCATATCCGGACATTCAAACTGACAGGGTTGCACACCGTATCCTTCGCCAAAGCTACTCAGGTAGTTCCAGTCTTTCAGATTATGGGAGTCATAGAAACGCATTTCCTTATCGGCAGAGACAATCATCACCCATTTACTCTCCGGTGCATACCAGAAGACTTTCGGGTCACGGAAATCTTTCAGACCGTCGGAAGGACGCAGGACAGGATTCTTTTCGTATTTAGTAAATGTTCGTCCATTGTCTTTGCTATAAGCCAGACACTGAATCTGTCCGTTCTTATCGCTGGCAGAAGTATAGTAAGCGAGGATGGAACCTGCTCCGTAGCCCGCCACATTCTCCTGATCGACAATAGAACTGCCGGAAAAGATATGCCCTAATGTATCACGGGCAATGGCAGGAGCCAGATGTTCCCAATGCATCAGGTCCTTGCTGACCGAATGCCCCCAGTGCATATTTCCCCATTTGGAGCCATAAGGGTTATACTGATAATACAGATGATACTCTCCGTCTTTATATACCAATCCGTTTGCATCATTCATCCAGCCATAAAGGGGAGTATGATGGTAGACAGGACGGAATTTATCCGTATTGGCAGTATCAAACGGATCGGATAATTTGATTTCTTCCCAGCAGAGGGCTTCTTTTGAATGCGCAGAGTGACTGTCTTTGCATCAGCCGGCAAAGCAAAGGGAACAAAATAATCGACCTTTGTCTGTGCCAGACGGATATCCATATCGGTATCCGTTGCGTTCCCCGTATCAAGACGCACCTGACTTTCGTCGGCTTCTTCTTCGATGGGGAGTAATATATAATGGGTAGGATGAACGATGTGGACAATTGTCAGGCTATCCCCCTTCTGTTCAAGAGTGAACGTGCTTTTGGTCGACTGGCAATAGGTCAGTCCAAAGGAAACAGTCAGTGCGAGTACGGCACCTTTACACAGTTTTATCCAAGGAGTTGTTTTCATGGTAACAGGATATTCAGAGTTATACTAGTGTTAATCAAAAATTGACGGAGGCAAAGATAGGGGGTATCTTCACCTTCGTCTATAAACTTTGTTTCAAAGAGTAACATTTTTGATACATCATTGAAAAAAGGGAGCTACAGGCGTACAGAGTGTGTTTTAAACTACATGACCAACTGTGTGACCAGCCGCCAAGACAGGATTTGAACCTGTACCTCAAGTCTGTAAAGACAAGCGTTCAACCGAATCGTTAACAGCGAAGTATCTCTATACTACGGCATCCCTTTCTGTTTTTTAAAAGCAGAAGTAACAGGCGAAAAGAGAAACGGGGCACGTCAATGCCGGAGTCGAACCGGATAGTCTTGCTGATTTTACAACTTCACTATTCCTCCCCTAAAATGAGACGAAGTAACTCTTCTCTACGACATTCTGCTTATGTCAAAGTAAAAAACAAGGTAACAAACGAAAAGAGACTATAACCTGCTCTATCCAACTGAGCTATGCTTTTCCTTAAAGAATAAGGAGAGCAGCGGGAGTCGAACCCGCGACCTATGGTCGTCCCAAACGAAGTAACTCTTCTCTACGACACTTGTTTCTGTTTTTTTCCGTAAACCGGAATCCTGAGAACTCCGGTTATATCACTATCTTTTTTATCTCCTGCAACGCATCATTTCCCTTGTCGATTGCAGACAAAATATCAAATATCTTATCCGACCATCCCGCTATTAAAAATACATCGTCACGAGTGATATCCAGCGGAGTGTTGCCATATCCGCTTAAGTCAAACAGATACAACTTGGCTGCCGGACAAATTTTCTTGTACTTCCTCCACAAATCCGTTATCTGCAAATCACTATGGCTATTCCACAACTGACAGTCGGTGAACATCATTATCTTATCCATCTGCGCCTTCCGGTCTATCAGGTCTTTGATAACCAAATACCCGTTTGTAGAGTATCCCACTTCACCTTCCCTTTTATAGAAAGCATCGACATTGGACAAGATACCCGTATCGGGCAGATTGATAATCTTCCATCTATCGCCAAAGATACCCGTCATCACCTGCTTGCAACGTGACTTCAATAACATTCCCAGCAGCAAACCGATGTCATAGTACAATACTTTACTCTTTGCCGAAACCGGACACTGCATGGAACCGGATACGTCACAGGCTATCAGCACACGGATAGATTCATCAAATCCGGTAATATTGCGAGCAGATACCTGCACGGCACGTTCCAAAGCCGTCATCAACATCGTAGCATAGAGCGAAGGAGTCTTCGACAACTCACGGTAAGCAGCCAAAAAGCGGAAAGGCAACTGCCTGGAGTTCTCAACCGCCTTTTCGGAAGACAGCCTCTTCCCTACTGTCAGAATATGATCTGCGGAAACTTCCGCTTCCAATATATTCCTCAGATTGCGCAGCAAAGCCATGTATCCTAGTTTACCACTGTCTATCAATTCTTCCCATTTGGCACGGAAAGCTTTTCGCCGTTCTTCTTCCGTAGCAAAGGTACGCTGACCTAAAGCAGACAATTCTGTCTCCCAAGTATAGGGAACCGGAAGATTATCGTTAACTATTCCATTGAAAATTTCCTGTTGCCGTTCATCTTTCGCTTTCGGGTGCACAAGAAACAAGGCATCTTTCAGACAAACTTCTGCCGAACGGTTATACTTGGCAAACTGGTACGCATCGAATGTATTGAATGCATCCTGTAGCCCTGCCTGCAACTGTTTGGAAAGACGGTTCAGTTTCTTTGTCCCCGTCCGCCGGTTTGCCTGCTGATAACAGGCCAGCAGTTCGGTGATTTCATCGGCACGCCGAACGGTACGGGCAGTTACCCGCTTCACCAGATTGTCGCCCTGGTGGATACGCGCCAGTTCTACCGCCATCACCAAAGGGATGGAACGCAGGTTCATCGTTTCCCTTGCGTACGCCGCCAGTTGCGCCACAAACAAAGGGTTACATTTTCCGATGAGCGTACGGACCCTTTCTATTCTCTCTTCCTCCTGCTCATAGAAACTGTTGTTCAATGAAGTAGTTACCACGGATGTGTACAATTCCCATTCGGGTGTCAGCCGGTAAGCCGGTGCCGATTCTTTGTTCAGCACTTTATTCATTCCTTTATTTATCCAGTTAAACTTCATCATTTATACTCTTTATTTGTTTTCTTTTGCAAAGATACGGGGGTGGGTACGCAGCCTTTTTGCGTACCTCAAATTATTTTTCTACTTTTGGAGAAAATCTTTATACTTCCGCCTATGCCGGTCAATAGAAATGCCTTGATTCGTTATAAAACGATTGATAACTGTCTGCGTAATCCTTATCGTCGCTGGACACTGGAAGACTTGGTAGATGCCTGCTCGGATGCCCTTTACGAATATGAAGGAATCGACAAGGGAATCAGCAAACGTGCCGTACAAATGGATATACAGATGATGCGCAGCGAGAAGCTGGGTTATAACGCACCGATTGTGGTATACGAAAACAAGTATTACAAGTACGAAGACCCGGAATACAGCATCACACAAACCCCGCTGAACGAACAGGACCTGAAAACGATGTCGGAAGCCGTGGAAGTTCTGCGGCAGTTCAAGGGTTTCTCCTACTTCACGGAGATGAGTGAGATTGTGAACCGGCTGGAAGATCACGTAGCCTCCGCCCGAATGAAGACGACTCCGGTCATCGACTTCGAAAAGAACGAATCTCTGAAAGGGCTGGATTATCTGGATACCATTTACCATGCCATCGTCAACGAACATCCCCTGCAACTTAAATACCGTTCGTTCAAGGCCCGTTCGGCAAACAGCTTCATCTTCTATCCTTATCTATTAAAGGAATATCGCAACCGTTGGTTCGTATTTGGAGTCAGAAAAAGCGGACGGATATTGCAGAATCTGGCTCTGGACAGAATCCATTCGTTAGAGGTGTTATCGCGGGAACCCTTTATAAAGAATACATTCTTCGACCCGAACACATTCTTTGACGACTTGGTAGGGGTGACCAAAAACTCCGGAAGCAAAGCCGAGAAGGTCGGTTTTAAAGTAGCCGCCAACGAAGCCCCCTACATCCTGACCAAACCGATACACCACAGCCAACGAACCATAGAAACATTGGAAGACGGAAGTGTGATTCTTGAAATAGAAGTAGTCATCAACCATGAACTGGAACGGGTATTCTTCGGATATGCCAACGGAATACAAGTTCTTTACCCGCAGACACTGGTGGAGCTAATAGAAAAGAAATTAAGGAGGGCGGTAGAACAATACGAAAAGCCCAAGTGAGTTACATTCGGATAAAAAGCAAGTAACCGGACCATTTTCATCCTTTCCGGAGAGAAAAAGACATTTTATGATACAATTAATTCCATTTTAATGAAGAATTAATTTGCTTTATCCTCTCTTTTTAATGGTTCGACCTTTACTTTGCCCTTGATAATACCGAAAAACTCATTAAATTATGAATATGAAGAGAAGTTTAATTTTACTATGCGGTCTGCTGACCGGCTTTACCTTGCAATCTACAAAGGTAAACGCGCAGACACAAACAGTGGCTAATGACCAGAAACTGGTCTATCCCTACACCTTTGCCCCCAGCGAAGGTCTGGTGAACCAAACAGAAAAGGAACATCGACAAGAGATTTGCATCAACGGTTATTGGGATTTCCAGCCTGTCCGCTTGCCGAAAGAATACGTTCAGGGAAAAGGTATCGCTCCCGAACTACCCCTGCCGGAAAACGACAGCGAATGGAGCAAAACACGTATCAAAATCCCTTCACCGTGGAATATCAATGCTTTTGCTTACCGCGACCTGGAAGGTCCCGACCACCGCAACTACCCTTCATACCCCAAAGAATGGGAACAAGTGAAAATGGCATGGATGAAGAAGAATGTCACCATCCCTGCCGACTGGTCGGGGCAACAAATCAAACTTCACTTTGAGGCCGTAGCCGGATATTCTGAAGTCTACGTAAATAAAGAAAAGGTAGGCGAGAACTTCGATTTGTTCTTACCGTTCAGCTTTGACATCACCGATAAAGTGACTGCCGGCGAAAACATAGAGATACTGGTAGGCGTACGAAGCCAGTCGTTATTCGAAAACAATGCGACCATCGGACGCCGCATTGTTCCGGGCGGATCGATGTGGGGGTATCAGATCAACGGTATCTGGCAGGATGTATATCTGTTGGCTTTGCCGAAAATCCATCTGGAAGACGTATACGTAAAACCGCTGGTATCAAAGAATACACTGGAAATAGAAGTAACTCTTCAGAACCGGACAGAGAAGAAGACTGATGTACAACTACAAGGTAATATCTGCGAATGGGTGAACTGCGCAGGAACAGACGTCAACTCCGCTCCCGTTCCGAACTGGACGCTTGGTAATGAAGCATTGAAAGTCGCTCCTACGAAACTGTCCCTGCCAGCCAAGGCTTCACAGAAAGTGACCTTGCAAGTACCTGTCGACAAGGACATATTAAAATACTGGACTCCGGAGCATCCCAACCTGTATGCCCTGTTACTTTCCGTCAATAACCAGAAACAGACTGTCGATACCAAATACGAACGTTTCGGCTGGCGTGAATGGACATTGCAAGGTACTACACAATACCTGAACGGCGAACCTTACGCATTGCATGGTGACTCCTGGCATTTTATGGGTATCCCGCAGATGACCCGCCGTTATGCGTGGGCCTGGTTCACCGCCATTAAAGGGATGAATGCCAACGCAGTCCGTCCGCACGCGCAAGTCTATCCCCGCTTCTACCTTGATATGGCTGATGAAATGGGGATCTGCGTACTGAATGAAACAGCCAACTGGGCCAGCGACGGTGGTCCGAAACTGGACTCCGACCTCTTCTGGGAAGCATCCAAAGAACATCTGAAACGTTTTGTCCTGCGCGACAGAAATCACGCGTCCGTTTTCGGCTGGAGTATCAGCAACGAAAACAAACCCGTTATCCTGCACGTTTACAATCGCCCCGAACTGATGCCGGTACAAAAGAAGGCATGGGAAGAATGGCGTGACATTGTACATCAGTACGACCCTACCCGCCCGTGGATTTCAGCAGACGGGGAAGATGACGGTGACGGTATATTGCCCGTGACCGTAGGCCACTACGGAGACATCAACTCCATGAAACGCTGGATCGAAATCGGAAAACCTTGGGGAATCGGTGAACACAGTATGGCTTATTACGGCACCCCGGAACAGGTTGCCAAATATAATGGAGAACGCGCTTACGAATCACAGGAAGGCCGTATGGAAGGGCTGGCTAACGAATGTTACAACCTCATCGTCAACCAAAGACAGATGGGAGCCTCTTACAGCACAGTCTTCAATATGGCATGGTATGCCTTGAAACCGCTTCCACTCGGCAAGAAAGACAAAAGCAAAGCTCCCACCGTTGAAGCTGACGGAGTCTTCTTCGGTGATTACAAAGAGGGAGTTCCGGGCGTGCAGCCCGAACGGGTAGGCCCTTATTGTACGACGTTCAACCCCGGTTACGACCCGACCTTGCCGCTCTATCAGGAATGGCCGATGTACAGTGCTCTACGCGCAGCCAATGCTCCGGGGCAACCGGCCTGGTCTCCTTATGCTGTAATCGACAAACAACAGTACGATCATCGCAAAACAACAACTCCTTCCAAAAAGTATAAGGAAGTCATCTTTATCGGTAGTCAGAACAGTAAATTAAAGCAGCTGATGGATGCGCAAGGAGTCATATTCGCCAAGAAGGCAAACACTCCTTCCCTGTTGCTCTATATTGTAGACGGTAGCCAAAAGTTGGATGCTTCTACCAAAGATGAGATGCAAAAGCAAATCGCCAAAGGTGCGGATGTATGGATATGGGGACTCACACCGGAAACGGTAGCCGCATACAATGAAATTCTTCCGCTTCCGGTGTCCTTGGATAATCTGCAGCGTTCTTCTTTCCTGCCCGTACAAAAGTCATGGATGCACGGACTCAATAATTCCGACTTCTACTTCTGCGAACTTCAGAAGACCAACGCTTCCAGCTACTCGCTGAAAGGAGCTTTCGTAGAAGAAGGCGAGGTCTTGCTGAACGCCTGTAAGACCGACTGGAGAAAGTGGAACAAACGCCCGGAAGAGATCAAGACTGCCGGAACGATCCGCAGTGAATACGAATGTACAGCCGCCACTCCTGTATTTGTAAAATGCCAGCAGAACGCTTCCACTTTCTATCTGAACACATTAACCGAATTTGCCAACTCGGAGAAGGGGTTCAACACTTTGAGCGCTATCCTGAAGAATGCCGGAATAGCCTTCCAAAAGCCGGAAGTCAATATCGACGAGGTCTTCTTCCTGCGCGACGAACAGATCAACTTCCCCGTAGCCACCAAAGAGAAACTGGTGAAGGACAGCGACGGTGAATGGACACTGGAACTTTATGTATTCAGTCCACGCCCTCTGGACGACCTGTTGATAGAGCCGAACATGCCGAAACTATCCCTCTTTGTGAAAGCAAAGAAACGTGCGCTGCTCATCAACGACAAACCTTATACGGCTGTATCCCACGACGGACGCAACGAAATCATCTACAAAGAATTGCCCTTGCTGCAAGGATGGAATAAACTGGTGATCAAACTAGGAGCCGGAGACCGGAACGACTTCACCGGCTATTTCAAATGCGATAACAAGAAAGATTTCCTTCCGTTGTTGAAAGCAGCTTTCGTGAATCCGGAAACCAAATAATAGTAAATAAATATATGATGAAACTTACACACATTTTAGCCTCGGCGGCTATCATTTCAACGCTGAGCGCATGTAACGGTAGCCTGCAAACAGCGGATCGGACACCGGTCGATTACGTCAACCCGTATATCGGCAACATCAGCCATCTGCTGGTTCCCACGTTCCCCACCATCCAGTTACCCAACAGTATGCTTCGTGTTTACCCGGAACGCGCCGACTACACCTCCGAACTGCTGAAGGGGCTTCCATTGATTGTCACCAATCACCGGGAACGTTCCGCATTCAATTTCAGTCCCTATCAGGGAGAAAAGCTGCGTCCGGTCATAACGTACAACTATGACAACGAGCACATTACTCCTTATTCTTTCGATGTGGAACTGGATGACAACCGTATGAAAGCGGAATATGCGCTTTCCCACCAGTCGGCTATCTACCGGATAACGTACGAGGCAGACAAACCGGCTTACCTCATCGTAAACTCCCGCAATGGCTCTATCCACGCCAACGAGAACTTCATCAGCGGCCGCCAGCAACTAAATGACAACACCAATGTCTATGTATATATAGAAGCACAGGAGAAGCCGATAAGCGCCGGCATCCTCGAAAACGGCACTATTGAAACAAGTAAGGATAATGCCGAAGGCGCAAACGCCTGCGCGGCATGGCGCTTTGCCGATGGAACCACAACGGTCAACCTCCGCTACGGTATTTCTTTTATCAGCGAGGAACAGGCCGAAAAGAACCTGCACCGCGAATTAAAAGACTATAACATCAAAGCACTGGCAGAAGCAGGACGCCAAATCTGGAACGAAACGTTGGGACGTATCCAAGTAGAAGGAGGAACGGAAGATGACAAAACCGTATTCTACTCTTCTTTCTACCGTACCTTCGAACGCCCTATCTGCATGAGCGAAGGCGGCCGTTACTTCAGCGCCTTCGACGGAAAAGTACACGAAGACAACGGTACTCCTTTCTACACCGACGACTGGATTTGGGACACTTACCGTGCCGCACATCCTCTCCGCACACTGATCGACCAACAAAAGGAAGAAGACATCATCGCATCCTACCTGCGCATGGCGGAACAAATGGGCAATATGTGGATGCCTACTTTCCCCGAAGTAACAGGTGACACACGCCGTATGAACTCCAATCATGCCGTTGCCACGGTAGCCGACGCACTGGCAAAAGGGTTGAAAGTAGACACGGCAAAAGCCTACGAAGCTTGCCGGAAAGGGATTGAAGAAAAGACGCTCGCCCCGTGGTCGGGAGCACCGGCCGGCTGGCTGGACAATTTCTACCGTGAAAACGGTTATATCCCCGCCCTCCGTGTGGATGAACCGGAAAACGACCCGAACGTACATCCTTTCGAGAAGCGCCAGCCTGTCGCTGTCACTCTGGGAACCAGCTACGACCAGTGGTGTCTCTCCCGTATCGCCCAAGCTCTGAACAAGAAGGAAGAGGCCGAATACTATCTGAAATGTTCGTATAACTACCGGAATCTCTACAATAAAGAAACCGCTTTCTTCCATCCGAAAGATAAGGAAGGACAATGGATTGAGCCATTCGACTACCGTTTCCCCGGAGGCATGGGAGCCCGTGAGTATTATGGAGAAAACAACGGCTGGGTTTACCGCTGGGACGTGCCACACAATGTAGCCGACCTCATCAGCCTTATGGGAGGAAACGAGCAGTTCATCGCCAACCTTGACCGCACTTTCACCGAACCGCTGGGACGGAGCAAATATGCATTCTACGCAAAACTGCCCGACCATACGGGTAATGTAGGCCAATTCTCGATGGCGAACGAACCGTCTCTGCACGTTCCTTATCTTTATAACTACGCCGGACAGCCGTGGAAAACACAGAAGCGCATCCGTCAAATGCTGAAAACATGGTTCCGCAATGACCTGATGGGTATTCCGGGAGATGAGGACGGCGGAGGTATGACTTCATTTGTGGTCTTCTCCTCCCTGGGCTTCTACCCTGTCACTCCGGGATTGCCGGCCTACACTATCGGAAGCCCGCTTTTCACAGATGCCAAGATTACACTCAGCAACGGAGCTGTCTTCGAAATCGAAGCTAAGAATGCTTCCGATGACAACAAATACATCCAGTCCGCCACGCTGAATGGCAAAGAATGGAACAAATCATGGTTCAGCCATGATGACCTGATGAGCGGTGGCAAGCTAGTATTGGTAATGGGCAACAAACCCAACAAGACATGGGCCAGCGGAGCAGAGGATGTTCCTCCATCATTAGAAATCAAGTAGCTATATTCTAGCGATTAAGCGCAAGAGGGTTGTCGAAGAATCATCGAAATAACATCTGATTCTTCGACAATACCTCTTGTCATATTCTCCGGACGACAGCTATCATATACGAGTATTCCAACACTTTGGTTATATAAAATAAGTCCCCGATTCTTATGAATATCATATTGTTTTTCGTACTTTTGCCACATAGGAACAGATTCAAGTAGAAGTACTATGAAATATCAACTGCAATTATTGATTTTTATCCTGCTTTGCCTGGCGGGCAGACTGGATGCGTCTCCTTTATATGATTACGGACTTTATCTTAAGTCTCATGCCGTACCGGCACCGGAAAGGTCTACCTTATATTTGGATGACAACCAACCTTTCTCCGTAAAAAACGACTTAACCATTTCTTTTCAGATATATATACGTGCCAATGAAGCCGACTATGGCTCCATTCTTCATCTGAAGACAGACAAAGGCCAGATAATACGCTTTTCGTTTGTTGCAGGCGAGCAAAACCATGCTCCCGCTTTAATGCTCAATGATGAGATTATCATCATTGACAAACCCATAGAACTGGAAAAATGGATCAATGTCTCGCTGAATCTACGCCAAAAAGACAATGTGATCGAAATAGAATACGACAAAAAAAAGATGTCGTCCACCTTCCCCCTGCAAGAAACAAACAGTGTAACGATTACATTCGGACAGATGTTAGGCTATCAGGCGGAAGTAGCCCCTGTCAACTTAAGGGATATCAACATCATACAGGACGGCAAACTGACAAGAGAATGGAAATTATGGAAACATAACGACAATCTCTGTTATGACGAAAAAGAGGGAGCCGTTGCACGTGCTGTCCAGCCTCTCTGGCTGATAGACAACCATATCGAATGGAAAACAATCAATAAGATCACGACTTCCAGCAGAGTAGGCATAGCATTCGACGCCCGTTGCGCCTTATTCTATGTAGTCAGTCCCGAATCGGTGAAAGTGCTGGACGAAGACGGAAGACTCAAACAAGAGACTGCCGTACGCGGAGGATATCCTGCCGTAGAATATCCCAACCACCTACTGTATGATACGCTGAGCAATGCACTGGTATCTTACTCGCTGACAGAAAACATCATCTCCCGCTTTTCGTTCGCCGACGGCATGTGGAGCAACGAAGTGCGGAATACCAAAGAGCCCAACAACTATAACCATGCCAAAGCATTTAATCCCGCCGACTCCTCATTCTACTTTTTCGGCGGATATGGCTTCTATAAATACCGTAATGACCTGTTCCGCATGAAGTCCGGCAGCGAAATTATGGAGCAAATTAAATATGATCATCCGCTTTATCCCCGCTATTCGGCTGCTATGGCAGTAGTGGGCGACGAACTATATATCTTTGGAGGCAAAGGAAACAAATATGGTAAACAGGAATTGAGTACCCACTACTACCTCGGCCTGTATGCCATCAATTTAAAAAGTAAACAGTCCCGCACCATCTGGGAGAAAAAAGACGATAACAAGGAAACTATCATGGCTTCCTCCATGTACTTCGAGCCGGCAGACAGTTCTTTCTATGCCGTATCTACGGACAACGGGGGAACACTGTGGAAAATTTCCATGAAAAGCCCTGTTTATACAGAAGTTTCAAAACCAATCAATAACCGACTGGATTATCAGGACTGCGATTTTAACCTTTACTATTCACCGACTCACAGGAAACTGTTCCTTGTATTGGACAAGATACTGAACAATCGTACGCACGATATTAAGATCTATTCCATCAATATGCCTTTAGTCAACGAGATAGATATCCGGCAGTCAGTGGATGAAATGGGCTCCGGCAAATGGTGGAATCTGCTGTATGTCATCGGTGTCCTGGCAATACTAGGTTGCGGTGCCTGGTTGTTCTATCGTTCAAGAAGCAAACGTCAGCCAATCCAATCGTCCGCAATCTCAAAAGAAACACCTCAATCGGTTACGGCTCCAAAAGCTATCTCTGAGAATCAAGAGAAAGTTACTCCGACAATGCCGGAACAAGAAAACGAGCCCGCACCGAAAGAGATAGTCCACTACTACGATCGTAGCCGTTCTTCCATCTCATTGCTGGGGTGCTTCAACGTACGCGATAAAGAGGGAAATGATATCACCGCCAATTTCACTCCCCGTCTGAAGCACTTGCTTATTTTGCTGATATTATATACGGAAAAGAATCCGAACGGTATCCTGACCTCCAAAACAACGGGAATCCTATGGCCGGATAAGGAAGAGACGGCTGCCCGCAACAACCGTAACGTAAATTTACGCAAACTGCGGGTATTACTGGAGAGTATCGGTGATGTAGAAGTCGTGACGGAAAACAACTTCATGCACATAAAATGGGGCGAGAACGTATTCTGCGACTATCGCGAAGTACTTGCACGCATCCAGCAATTCAAGGAGAAAGAAAACAGCGAGTTACTCAACCGGATCCTGGAACTTCTGCTGTATGGACCATTATTGCCCAACACTATTCTCGATTGGTTGGATGACTTCAAAGAAACATACTCCAGCCACTCCATCGACTTGTTGAAGGATCTGTTTGAAATCGAAAAGCAACGCAACCATCCAGACATGATTCTCCGCCTGGCAGACATCATGTTCCTGCATGACCCGCTGAATGAAGAAGCATTGGCCGCCAAATGCGCTGTATTCTCCGCACAGGGAAAGAAAGGGATTGCACGAAATCTGTATGACCGTTTCTGCAAGGAGTATCGGGACTCGATGGGAGAAGATTATAAAACACCATTCGCCGATTTATAACTGTATAGCTTTACTTCTTTCTTCACAGAAAGGAACAAAACAGCAGTAACTTCATTCTCCTCCTTCGGGAAGGAGGAGTACCCGTAGGGGGAGGTGGTAGGTGAATACACATGGCTGATTATTAAGTTGATGCGCTCACCTACCACCCCGGCTTTCAGCCACCCCTCCTTCCCGAAGGGAGGGGAATTGAGATACTATTGACTTCTTAGTCAGTTTCAATTGGGAGGGCTGCTCCAGTGTTTTGTACTGCTCTTTCCCAAAAAAGTCCTGTTAAACTGTCGGGTCCGGAGCTTCTTCATCGCCTCCGCTGTTTCCTCCGCCTCCGCTATTTCCTCCGCCTCCGGTGTTTCCTCCGCCGGCATTTCCGCCTTCCGTGTCACCTTTGCTTGCTAGTACGAATTCCACGTTGTTTTCGCTTCGTGTGCTGGTGTGACTTGCGTTCACCAGATGCAGTGCTTTATCCGCTACAAACCGGACATTCACCTTGCGGATGCTTCGGACCGTGCAATCTTTTTCCTTCTCTGTCCCCTCGCTGCACAGTGTGATGTGAAACGTACCCAGACCGTCGATCTTCACTTTGTCACCTTGGGTGAGTGACAGGCGGAGTTGCTCTACAAAAGCTTCGATGGCATGTTTTACATCTCCTGCTGTGAGTGAAGAGTTGGCTTCGATGGCATCTGCCAGTTTTTCGACGTCCATCACTCTTACTGTACCCGATTTCTGACGTACGTAATACAGCATCGGGGAATTCTCCTGACTTACGTACTTTCTTCGCTGATAGCGTTCTACTGAAACATTCATAAATTTAAAAAGTTAAGGTTTAAGTAATAATTATTTTGTTTCTCTATGACATTACAAATATACGAAATATAAGAGGCGA
>OGKE01001428.1_pt1 | contig 15501 bp, 8 predicted proteins | sample 1572341 | NCBI WGS metagenome assembly OGKE01 (sample SAMEA2582091, study PRJEB24529) | metagenome | biome: Human gut stool | place: China | collected 2011
TAGAGACAGAACAGTCGGATATTACTGTTGCACAGGCATATCTTCAAATTGTGTTGGCACGCTGCATAGGAAAATTAAATTTGGTAGAAAAGAGTAATGTGGGGAGCAACGATCTTATTTACCAGACAGTTTCCTATATATCAGCAAATTTTAAGAAGAAGTTTTCTCTGGAAGAGATGGCAAAAGATCTGGGGGTGAGCAAATATGTTTTATCCAGACTCTTTTCCAAAACATTCCATAGAAACTTTAATCAATATCTTAACGATGCAAGGCTGAACTATGCATGCCATCGTTTGGAAAATACGAGTGATTCTATTACAAACATTTGTCTGGATAGTGGATTTGAAAGTCAGAGAACATTTAACCGAGTATTTAAAGAAAGATATAAAATATCACCGAGTGACTACCGGAGTACATGTCTGAAAGATATGTTGTCATAACATATAGATTAATAAATTCAATAAAAATCTGATTATCAGTCTGAAATAAGTATCTCTGGGTGTTATTTATAATATGGGGTAGTGGTTAATTATTATGTCATGTATGAATGGAGAAGAAACAAACGGAGAACTGCTTCAGAAAAAGAAGTAGACAAACTGTAAATAAAGAAGTTAAGAGAGGCTGTTACTTTAGAAACTATTTAAAGAAGTAACAGAAGTCGGGGAAGCGTTAGAAAAGATACAAGAAACATAAATCAATATTGTTCGTTCTATTTTCAGTAACACATTTCGCAATGCGAAAAATAGGTTGCTGAACAGTCGTTGCCTATATTATAATGAAGCTATAGCACCCTGTTAAATAATACATTTGAGAAAGTTCAACTTTCACGCTCTGTTAAGCCGGATCAATATACATTATTTACGAGGAGTGCTACAGGTACAATAAAAAACGGACAAGAGGCAGACTGATATGGAAAATAAACTGGAACATTTAAAAGAATATCTGAAGGGACTTGGCAGTGTAGCAGTTGCTTTCTCAAGTGGAGTGGATTCTACATTCTTATTAAAAGTAGCTCATGATGTGCTGGGTGATAAGGCGATTGCGATTACGGCTCAATCCTGTTCTTTCCCGAAAAGAGAGCTGAATGAAGCGAAGGCATTCTGCGAGAAAGAGGGGATTCAGCATGTGATCTGCCAGTCTGAGGAATTGGAGATTGAAGGATTTTCAAAGAATCCTCCGAACAGATGTTATTTATGTAAAAAAGAACTGTTTGAGAAGATTGGCGATATTGCAAAAAAGAATGGGATTGAATATATTGCAGAGGGATCAAATATGGATGATAACGGCGATTACAGACCAGGTCTGATCGCCGTAAAAGAACTTGGAGTTAAGAGCCCGCTACGTGAGGCGAAGCTGACGAAAGCGGAGATCAGAGAATACTCAAAGGAACTGGGGCTTCCGACTTGGGACAAACAGTCATTTGCCTGTCTGTCCTCCAGGTTTGTCTATGGAGAGACCATCAGTGAGGAAAAGCTTGGAATGGTTGAGAAAGCAGAGCAGCTTTTACTTGACTATGGATTCCATCAGGTACGTGTCCGTATTCACGGTTCACTTGCAAGAATTGAGATCATGCCGGAGGAATTTCCGAAACTTCTGGAAAAAAATGTCCGAGAGGATATTGCAAAGAAATTTAAGGAGTATGGATTCACTTATGTGACCATGGATATTCTGGGATATCGTATGGGAAGTATGAACGAAACACTTGGCGAAAATGACAAAACGACTGCAGATAGCAGCCTTAAGGGTAAAAACGAATGACAGTAAAAGAGAGAATAGCAGCACTTCGTGCACGCATGAAAGAGACAGGAATTGATGCATATCTGATTCCTACAGATGATTTTCATGGTTCAGAATATGTAGGTGAATATTTCAAATGCAGAAAATATATCACAGGATTTACCGGTTCTGCAGGCACTGCGGTGATCATGCAGGATATGGCAGGATTATGGACGGATGGACGTTATTTTATCCAGGCTGCAGATCAGCTGGAGGGAACAGGAATTACTTTATTTAAAATGGGTGAACCGGAAGTTCCCACAGTTCATGAATTTCTGAAAAAAAATCTGACACAGGGAAGGTGTCTGGGATTTGACGGACGTACTGTCAGTGCAAAAGAGGCAGCAGAATTGGAGAAAATGCTGGATGAAAACGGTGTGTCTCTCAGTGTTGATCACGATCTGGCAGGCGATATATGGGAAAACCGTCCGGTACTTTCCTGTGAACCGGTTACAGAGCTGGATATAAAATGGGCAGGAGAATCCAGAGCTGATAAATGCGCAAGAATCCGCAAAGCAATGGAGAAGAAGGGTGCAGATTTATTTGTACTGACTTCTCTGGATGATATTGCCTGGCTGTTAAATATACGTGGGGGAGATATCCACTGTTGTCCGGTGGTTCTTTCTTATCTTGTAATGACAAAAACAGAGATCAGACTTTTTGCAAATGAGAAAGCCTTTCAGACAGACGTACTGGAAGCGCTGGAAAAAGATGGTGTGACCCTTTTTCCCTATGACAGTATCTATGAGTATGTGAAAACATTTAAAAAGGACAAAAAAGTTCTTCTCTGCAAAAAGAAAGTCAACAGTCGTCTGGTTAGCAATATTCCGGCAGACACCCGGATTCTGGATGAAGAAAATCTTACACTTCTTCCCAAAGCAACGAAGAATCCTGTTGAGGTGGAAAATGAACGCATTGCGCATATCAGAGACGGAGTTGCAGTTACAAAGTTCATATACTGGTTAAAGAAGAATGTTGGAAGGATTCCGATCACAGAATTAAGTGCAGCAGAAAAGCTGTATGAATTCCGTTCGGAACAGGAGGATTTCATAGATAACAGTTTTGATCCGATTATTGCCTATGGAAAGCATGCTGCTATTGTACATTATTTTGCAACACCCGAAACGGATATTCCTCTGGAACCATCCGGCTTTCTTCTGGCAGATACAGGAGGACATTATAAAGAGGGAACCACTGATATTACCCGTACTATTGTCATGGGACCGACTACTGAGGAAGAGAAAAAGTACTTCACAGCAGTTTTGCGGGGAACTCTGAATCTGGGAGCTGCCAGATTTCTTCATGGCTGTACCGGTGTAAATCTGGATATTCTGGCGAGACAGCCGCTGTGGGAAATGGGAGAGGATTTTAAACATGGAACCGGTCATGGAGTAGGATATCTTCTGAATGTCCATGAAGGACCCAATAGCTTCCGATGGAAAATTGTTCCGGGTGGAAATGCAGTGCTGGAGGAGGGAATGATCACCTCTGATGAGCCGGGATATTACAGAGAGGATGGATTTGGAATCCGTCATGAAAATCTGATGGTCTGCAAAAAAGCTGAAAAAACAGAGTATGGTCAGTTTATGTGCTTTGAATTTCTGACTATGGTACCTTTTGATCTGGATGGAGTGGTGCCGGAACTGATGAGTGTCCGGGAACGTAACCTTCTCAATGATTACCATGCACAGGTATATGAGAAGATTTCTCCGTATTTGAACGAAGAAGAAAAAGAATGGCTGAAAGATGCTACCCGGGCAATCTGATAAAAATAAAAAAACATTTTACAAAATCAAAAAGAGGAACAGCCGTGATGGACAGCTGTTCCTTTTTGATTTATTATCTGGCTTGTTTTATTCAGAAACTTTTGCAAACTGGCTGTTATATAAAGTATGGTAAAATCCACCTTTTGCAATCAGCTCATCATGAGTACCCTGCTCAATGATACTTCCGTCTTTCATAACAAGAATCAGATCTGCATTTCGGATGGTTGAAAGCCTGTGAGCTACGATAAAGCTTGTTCTTCCCTCCATCATTCGTTCAAACGCTTCCTGAATTTGTAATTCTGTTCGTGTATCAATACTGGAAGTGGCTTCATCCAGGATCAGCATCGGAGGCAGACAGAGCATAACTCGTGTGATACACAGCAGCTGTTTCTGTCCCTGGCTTAAGCTGTCTTCGTTGAGCATGGTGTCCAGTCCTTTAGGAAGCCTCCGGATAAATTCCCAGCTGTGGGTAAGCTTGGCTGCTTCGATGATTTCAGTATCTGTAGCTTCCGGTTTTCCAATCGAGATATTGTCGCGGACAGTTCCGTTTTTGATCCATGTTTCCTGAAGCACCATACCATAGCTGCTTCTGAGAGAATGGCGGGTAATGTCTCTGATCGGTTTGCCGTCAACGGAAATAGATCCGAAATTTACATCATAGAATCTCATCAGAAGGTTGATAAAGGTTGACTTACCGCATCCGGTAGGTCCTACAATGGCAACGCGCATACCTGGTTTTACATGGAGATTAAAGTCCTCAATCAGTTTCTTTGATTCATCATAATGGAAGCACACATTCTTAATATCTACTTCACCCTTTACATCTTTCAGTGTCTCAGAAGCCTCTGCAACTTCCGGTTCCTCCTCCAGCAGATCGAAGATTCTGCCTGCACAGGCAAGAGCATTCTGAAGTTCTGTAACAACGGAACTGATATCATTGAATGGTTTCATATACTGGTTGGCATAGGAGAGAAGTACGGAAAGTCCTCCGACTGTCAGTCTGCCTCCAGGGATAATGAATGCACCCACCAGTGCAACACAGGCATAAATAACATTATTGACAAAACGGGTGGAAGGGTTTGTCAGGCTGCTGTAAAAAACAGCCTTCAGACTGCATTCCTGTAATTCTTCGTTAACCTTTGCAAAGCGTTCAGAAGATTTTTCCTCATATCCAAAAGCCTGAACAACCTTCTGGTTTCCAATCATCTCTTCGATGAGAGCAGTCTGACGTCCTCTGGCATCGCTTTGCTTCCGGAACATCTGGAAGGTATGGGAAGAAATAAATTTGGCCACCAAAAAGCTTACGGGGGTCAGGACAATGACCATCAATGTAATCCAGAAATTTTTGGAGAACATGAAGATCAGTGTTCCGATGATCGTTACGATTCCGGAAAAAAGCTGGGTAAATCCAAGCAGCATACCATCGGATAGAATATCTGTATCTGCGATAATACGGCTGATGATATCTCCGGTACTGTGTCCGTCAAGGTAAGAGAGGGGAAGTACCTGAATGTGTCGGATGGCTTTGGCACGGATATCCTTTACTGTCTGGTAGGTCATGCGGTTATTGATCACATTCATAAGCCACGTGGCAGCAGAAGAGAGGATGACCATTACAAGGATACGTGACAGGTAATACCACATCATTTCGAAGTTTACCTGATGTTGGGCAATGACCTGATCAATGGCATTTCCGAACAGGATCGGGACATACAGCTGAAGGATAACGGAAACTGCTGCCAGTGTGATACTGAGGATCAGCAGAAAACGGTATCTTCCGATGAAACGCAGTACTTTAAAAAAAGTTTCGCTGCTTTTGCTTTTAGCAGGATCTTTTATTGTTGATCTGCTCATACAGTCACCTCCTTCATTATATTACCTGCAGATACAGAGGAGTATCTGGCTCTTTCTTCCGGAAACTGAGAGAAGTAGATTTCCCGGTAAGTATCACAGGTACGCAGCAGTTCAGCATGAGTACCCTTACCTGCCAGAGTACCGTTATCAAGGACAAGGATTAGGTCTGCCTGCTGAATGCTGGAGGAACGCTGGGATACTAGAAATGTAGTTACTTTCCAGTCAAGTCTGTTGAGAGACTTACGCAGTGCTGCATCAGTGGCAAAGTCCAGGGCACTGGCACTGTCATCCAGGATCAGGATTTCAGGTTTTTTTACCAGGGCACGGGCAATGGTAAATCTTTGTTTCTGGCCGCCGGAAAGGTTTTTACCGTTCTGTTCCAGCATAAAATCAAGCTGTCCCGGTTTACCCTCTACTACCTCTTTTCCCTGTGCTGTGGTAAGTGCCTGCCATAGATCCTCGTCAGAGGCATCTTCCCGGCCCCATTTCAGATTGTCTCGGATAGAGCCTTTGAAAAGAGCTGCCTTCTGTGGAACAACGCCGATTCTGGAGCGGAGATCACTTCTGGTGTAATTTTCAATATTCTGACCATCCAGCAGAACAGTTCCTTTGCTGGCATCATAGAATCTGGAGATCAGATTTACCAGAGTGGTTTTTCCGCTTCCTGTACCACCGATAATACCTACGGTCTGTCCCTTTTTTACAGAAAAACTGATATGGGAAAGACTGGGGGCACCGGCTTTGCTGTACTCAAAGGTTACGTCATTGAATACGATGGCATTTTCAGAAAGTGATGCATCAGCAGTTGCTGTTGCAAGGTCCTTCGATATCTGAGCAGAATATGTGGAGGAAGAGGGGTAATCCATAGTAGATTTCACTTTCAGGATATCTGCCACACGTCCTGCGCAGGCTGCAGATTTGTTCAGGGTGATGATCAGGGAGGCAAGCTTGATCAGTTCCACGATCATCTGAGCCATATAGTTATAAAGGGCAACAACCTGTCCCTGCTGCATACCGCCAAGATTTACTTCTACTCCTGCTTTCTGGATCAGAATAACGGTAGCAATATTGATCAGTACGTAAGTGACCGGATTTAACAAAGCGGAAAGCTTTCCTACAAAGAGATTTAACTTTGTCAGCTCCTGATTGCGGGTATCAAATTCTGCAACTGCCTCTTTTTCGCGGCAGAATGCACGGATAACGCGGACGCCTGTAAGGTTTTCTCTGGTCAGTCCGGTTACTGTGTCCAGTTTTCCCTGTACTTTTTTAAACAGAGGAATACTGAGAAACATAATGACAAAGACAACCAGAAACAGAAACGGGATCGCAACAGCAAAAACCAGGGCACATTTAAAGTCAATGGTAAATGCCATGACCATGGACCCAAGTACGATAAACGGACTTCGAAGAAGAAGACGAAGCCCCATGTTCAGTCCGTTCTGGACCTGATTGATATCGTCGGTAAGTCTTGTGATCAGGGTGTCTGTTCCCAGGGTATCCAGCTCTGTAAAAGACAGATGCTGTACATGGTCATAAACTGCCTGTCTTAATTTAGTGGCAAAGCCCACGCTGGCTTTGGCTGCAAAGAACTGAGCTGTAATGCTGCTGGCAAGACCAAGAGCTGCCATTAAAATAAGAATAAAAAATCTCTGGACAATGTATTTGTTGTCATGGTTTGCAATACCTACATCAATGATCTGTGCAATGACGATAGGCACGATCAGGTCAAATACAACCTCCAGAAATTTAAAAAATGGCGCCAGGATGCTTTCTTTTTTGTAGTTTTTTAAATAAACTGCCAATGAACGCATTTTAAAAATTCCTTCCTTTCGTAAAAAATCTTTCCTATATTATTTCTTCCTTTTTTTGAAAAATAATACATTCAAAAGTGTATCATTTGAGACTTTTTTGTCAAGAAGAATGTGCAAAAACAGCTGAACTTTGGAGAAAATTCGTTACTGTTCACTCCGTTCACAGTAACTTAGCCAAAATTCATTCGGGATTTTGGCATGTTCATGCCAAAACACCTCGCAGAATAGTGGTGTGTGAACAGTAACGAAAATTCAACTTGACTTCCCAAAAAGATATTATTAAAATATTCCGTGGCACTATTTGTGCACTGACAATTGATAAATTATTATTACCATAATGAGGAAGAGACAGACTATGGAGATTATTGAGACATTTGGTCATTATGTGGAAAATCTGACGGATAAAAAGCCTCAGTCAGCCCGCCGGCTGCTAAAAACCGGCTGGGAAGCACAGAATCTGAAGTTCCGTTATATGCAGGACAAGAGACTGATGCCTGCAGACAGGCATCTTGCAAATCTGATGATGGATACCATGCTGCGTCCCCTTCAGAAACCGGAAGATTCTGTTATTGTAAGTATTTTTACTCCCTGCGAAATGATGCAGGAGGTGGGATTACATCCCTATAATGTAGAGGGATTTTCCTGCTATCTTTCTGCAAGCAAAGCGGAGAGAGCATTTTTACAGCAGGCAGAGAATCAGGGAATTGCAGAGACATTGTGCAGTTATCATAAGACATTTCTGGGTGCAGCGCAGAAAGGACTTTTGCCAAAGCCCAAATGTATTGTTTATACCAACCTGACCTGCGATGCCAACCTGCTTACATTCCGTACCCTGGCAGATTTCTACCAGGTACCTGTATTTGCCATTGATGTACCATGGAATCAGACGAAAGAGAATGTACAGTATGTGGCAGATCAGTTAAAAGTATTTCTGGAAAAAAATACAGGAAAAACAATCTCTGAGGACAGATTAAAGGAACGCCTTGTCTGCAGTAAGCGGACTCTGGAAAATTATAGGAAATATCAGCAGCTGCGTGCGGACAGATATGTGCCCTCTGATCTGGTCACACCGTTATATGCAGGAATGACCAACAATATCCTTCTTGGAACAGCAGAAGAAGAAAAGTATACACAGATGCTTCTTGAAGATATTAAGAAAGCACCGGCAGCGAAAGGGAAACACATTTACTGGATGCATACCATTCCGTTCTGGTCGGATGCAGTGCGCCAGGAGCTTTGCTTCAGCGAGAAAGCCCAGATTGTGGGATGTGAACTTGCAGAAACCTGTGAGCCGGACTTTGATCCTGAGAACCCCTTTGAAGCGATGGCGAGGAGAATGGTATATCATGCACTGAACGGAAGTGCCCTTAGAAGGATTGAAGCCGGCATCCGTCATGCGAAACAGGCAGGAGCAGACGGTGCTGTGTGGTTTGGACATTGGGGATGCAAGCACACCCTTGGTGCAGCACAGCTTGCAAAGAAGAAGTTCGAGGAAGCCGGTCTGCCCCTTTTGATCCTGGACGGTGACGGGTGTGATCGAAGCCATGGAGGAGAAGGACAGACTTCCACCAGGCTGGGAGCTTTTCTGGAAATGCTGGGAGGTGCCGAAAATGAATAAAACATATTATGTCTGTAAATATACCCCCATTGAGCTTCTGGAATCTCTTGGCGGGGAATGTGAGAACTTTAACCATATGCCGGATGGTTTTGACTTGGCTGATCAGGTTTCACATCCCAATATCTGTGGCTTTGGAAAAACACTTCTGGAAGGAGTCATGGAGGGAAAAATCAAGGAACTTGTTCTGGTGAGCTGCTGTGATACCATCCGAAGTGTTTATGACATTCTGCTGGAAAGTGGTAAGCTGGATTTTCTTTATATTTTGGATGTGCTTCACTGTGACAGTGCCTGCAGCAGAGAGCGTATGGCTGCACAGTTAAAAGGTCTGGCGGAGGCTTATGCGCAGTATAAAGGTACAGAGTTTGATGCCGGAAAATTCCGGGCTGCTTTCCATGTACAGGAAAAAATCACAAAGCCTCATATTGCAGTGCTTGGTGCCAGAATGGGGCAGGAATTATTTGAAATGACCAGTAAAGCTATGCCCCTTCCAGTAGAGAATGATACCTGTGTGCATAACCGCTCTGTGGGAAATATACTTCCACCGGAGGACGCTTCTTTTGATGAACTGATGGACTGGTATGCAGGTGAGATCCTGGGGCAGATTCCATGTATGCGTATGATGGACCCCACAGGCCGTAAGAAGCTTTATAATGATCCGTCTGTTGCAGGAATTATTTATCATACAGTGAAGTTCTGTGATTTTTACAGCTTCGAATATGCAGATATCAAGAACCATACAGAAGTACCTCTTTTAAAGATTGAATCAGATTATACCATTCAGAGCAGTGGTCAGCTTCTTACCAGACTGGAAGCTTTTGCAGAGAGTATTCAGCCTGAAACACTGGAGCAGACCATAGAGGTCGACACAAAAGGAGAGAGAAAAATGGGAAAAGGCTATTTCGCAGGGATTGACAGTGGTTCTACCAGTACAGATGTGGTGATTTTAAATAAAGATCATGAGATTGTGACCAGTATTATCCTGCCTACAGGAGCAGGAGCTGCTATTGGAGCAGACCGTGCCCTTGCAGAGGCATTGAAAGAGGCCGGATTGCAGAGAGAAGATATTGATGCGCTGGTTACTACCGGATACGGACGTACAGCTATTAAAAATGGTGATAAGAGTATCACAGAGATCACCTGCCATGCAAGAGGTGCGCATTTCCTGAATCCGGAAGTCCGTACTGTTATTGACATTGGCGGACAGGACAGCAAGGTGATCCGACTGGATGAGAACGGTGCAGTTGCAAACTTTGTTATGAATGACAAATGTGCGGCAGGAACCGGACGATTTCTGGAAATGATGGCACGTACCATGGAAATGAATCTGGATCAGATGAGCGAATGTGGGCTGGAATTCAAAGAAGATATTACAATTTCCAGTATGTGTACAGTGTTTGCAGAATCAGAAGTTGTATCTCTGATCGCCCAGAATAAGGCAACAGATGATATTGTCCATGGTCTGAATAAGGCGGTTGCTGTAAAAACCGCAGCTCTTACCAGACGTGTGGGCGGTGAGGAGAAATATATGATGACCGGTGGTGTTTCTAAGAATAAGGGTCTGGTAAAGACACTGGAAGAGAAGCTTGGAACAAAGCTGGTAATCAGTGACAAAGCTCAGCTTTGCGGTGCACTTGGCGCAGCACTGTTTGCGGCTGATATGGCTGATGCGTAAATTTTTAGTTACTGTTCACTCCGTTCACAGTAACAATTTTTATACTTTTTTTATAAAAGTTTAATTTTCTATTGACGAGTTCAAATTTAAGAGCTATAGTATACCACAGTAACAGCAATTAACGAGGTGAAGTTTGCAGGAAAGAGGAAGCCACACAAAAGGCTATACCCGCCGAAGGAGTAAAACTCTCAGGTTCCCTGGATGCAGGGAAGAACTGCAAATGGATCGTTTCTCTGGAGACACCCGTTAGATCGGGGGCCGAAGGTGCAAATAACATGGAATGTGGATAACTTCCCACAACTGGTTATCTGATCCGTGTTTTGAATCTCTCAGGCAAAAGGACAGAGGATGCTTTATCATCCCTGCTGATTCATTTTAAATATATGAACAGTATTTTCTGAACTTCTGATTTTTGAAACGGTCTGTTATTACTTTGTTTCCCAGCTGTACAATATATTACACTTTTTAAAAGAAAAAGGAGATTTATTATTATGTGGGAAGCGATCAATTCTTTTTTGACAACAGTAGACAATCTGGTCTGGGGCGTACCCCTTATGGTCCTGATCATGGCAGGTGGTATCCTGTTAACTGTCAGACTCGGACTTCTTCAGATACGAAGACTCCCCCTTGCATTAAAATGGATGTTTAAAAACGAAGAAGAAGGCGATGGTGAGATTTCCAGCTTCGCAGCTTTATGTACAGCACTGAGCGCTACAATCGGAACCGGTAATATAGTCGGTGTTGCAACTGCTGTCTGCGCCGGTGGTCCCGGAGCTTTATTCTGGATGATTCTTGCAGCATTCTTCGGAATGGCAACAAAATTCTCTGAAGGTCTTCTTGCAGTGAAATACCGTGTGGTAGCAGAAGACGGTCACAGCCTTGGCGGTCCTTTCTATTACATTGAGAAAGGTATGGGAACAAAATGGAAATGGCTTGCAAAGATCTTTGCATTCTTTGGCGTATGTGTAGGCCTTTTCGGAATCGGTACATTCAGCCAGGTAAATGGTATTTCCAGTGCAGTTCAGAATTTCTTTGATCCGAACAAATCAAACTGCGTGAATATCCCATTCCTTGGAGAGTATTCCTGGGCAGTTGTAATTTCTTCCCTGATCCTTGCAGCCTGTGTTGCAGCAATCCTCATCGGAGGTCTGAAACGAATTGCAACAGTCAGCCAGATTATTGTACCGTTTATGGCGGTGATTTATCTGATCTTCAGTGTTGCGTTGATTCTTTTAAACATTACAGAGATTCCGGCAGCAATCGTTACAGTTGTGAAGGGAGCCTTTAATCCGTCAGCAGTGACAGGCGGTGTGGTAGGAACAATGATCGTATCCATGCAGAAAGGTGTGGCTCGTGGTATCTTCTCAAATGAAGCAGGTCTTGGTAGTGCGCCTATCGCAGCGGCAGCAGCTCAGACAAAAGAGCCTGTACGTCAGGGCCTTGTAAGTATGACTGGTACATTTATTGATACTATCGTAATCTGTACAATGACAGGTCTTTCCATTGTACTGACAGGTGCATGGCAGGTAGAAGGTCTGGAAGGTGTTCAGGTAACTACCTATGCATTCCAGCACGGACTTCCGATCCCTGGACAGGTTTCTGCATTTGTATTAATGATCTGTCTGGTATTCTTTGCATTTACTACGATTCTTGGATGGGATTATTACAGTGAAAGATGTCTGGAATATCTGACAAACGGACATAAGAAAACAATCCTTACATACCGCTGGCTTTACATTCTGGCAGTGTTTATCGGACCGTATATGACAGTAAGTGCTGTATGGACGATCGCAGATATCTTCAACGGACTGATGGCGATTCCGAATATGATCGCATTGTTCGCATTAAGCGGAGTGATCGTAAAAGAAACAAAAACATTTTTTGCAGCAGAAAAGCATAAAATGTAAGAAATCAAAAGTAATAAAAGAACAGAAAACAGTAAATCCTCTGATTATGGAATTTATAGCAATCCTGATCAGAGGATTTTTTTGCTTGCGTTTGCTTGATTATGACTTTATTTTGTGCAAAGTTAACCAAAATCAGTCATTATTTTTATGAATTAGTTTGATTGACTTTGAGCGAATATGACATTATACTAAGACCGTAAACAAAAAACAGTCACGAACACGCAGAAAAGACATGACAATATGTGCTCTTGGAATCTTTTTGGGCAAGTGCAATAAAGAGTTCGAAAGTATATCAATATAAAACGGGAGGGAAAGAAGAGATGATTTACACAGTAACTTTTAATCCATCTCTGGACTACATCGTTTCGGTAGATGATTTTAAACTGGGACTGACAAACAGGACAAGCTCAGAACTGATGCTTCCAGGTGGTAAGGGAATCAATGTTTCGACAGTCCTTATGAATCTTGGGATTGAGAACACTGCACTTGGATTTACTGCAGGGTTTGTAGGGAAAGAAATTATCCGTAGATTACATGAGATGGGAGCGAAATCTGAGTTCATTCAGATTAGTGAAGGGGTTTCAAGGATCAATCTGAAACTGAAATCTATTGACGGAACCGAGATCAATGGTGCAGGACCGGTGATCAGCAAGGATAAAGTAGAGGAACTGATGAAGAAGCTGGAGGAGCTTGGAGGAGGCGATGTACTTTTCCTGGCAGGTAGCATTCCATCTTCTATGCCGGATGACATGTATGAACAGATCATGGCAAGGCTGGATGGAAAAGGTGTGATGATCGTAGTTGATGCCACAAAGGATCTTCTGGTCAATGTCCTGAAATATCATCCATTCCTTGTAAAACCAAATAATCATGAACTGGGCGAGATCTTCGGTGTAGAATTAAAAACAAGAAAAGATGTAATTCCTTATGGAAAGAAACTTCAGGAAAAAGGTGCAAGAAATGTGCTGATCTCCATGGCTGGCGAAGGTGCGGTTCTGATAGCAGAGGACGGACAGGTATTTGAAGAACCTGCACCGAAAGGCAGACTGGTCAATGGTGTGGGTGCAGGAGATTCCATGGTAGCAGGATTCGTTGCAGGCTGGATGGAGAAGAAGGATTACGAACATGCATTCCACATGGGAATTGCGGCAGGAAGTGCAAGTGCATTTTCTGAAAATCTTGCAACAAAGGAAGAAATAGAAGCGGTTTATGGTCAGATAACCGGAAAATAATAAAGGGAGAAGAAAAGATGAGAATAACAGATTTGCTTGACAGACGAAGCGTATCGCTGACAGCTGCTCCGAAAACAAAGTCAGAAACTCTGGATATGGCAGTTGATCTGATGGTAAAGAGTGAGAAAATCAGCGACCGTGAGGCTTATCGTAAACAGGTATATTTAAGAGAAGAAGAGAGCACGACAGGTATCGGCGAAGGAATTGCCATTCCTCATGGTAAATGTGATGCAGTTAAGAAGCCGGGACTTGCGGCAATGGTCATCAAAAATGGTGTAGAGTTTGAAGCACTGGATGACGAACCTGTAACCTTATTATTCCTGATCGCAGCACCGAATACAGAGGATAACATTCACCTGGATGTACTCAGTAAGCTTTCTGTGATGCTGATGGATGAGGAGTTTACAGAATCTCTTCGCAACGCATCTTCTGTAGATGAGTTTATGGACATTATTGACAGGGCAGACAGTGAAAAGAAAGATATTGATGAGAGACTGGCAGATACCGGATCAGCAGAAGGAACACAGGCGAAGATCCTTGCTGTTACTTCTTGTCCTACCGGTATTGCACATACGTACATGGCAGCAGAAGGAATTGAAAAAGCTGCAAAAGCAAAGAACTGTTTTATAAAGATCGAAACCCGCGGATCCGGCGGTGCAAAGAATGTGCTGACAGATCAGGAGATTGCTGATGCAGACTGTATTATTGTCGCAGCAGATGCCAAAGTTCCCATGGAACGTTTCGATGGTAAAAAAGTGATCGAATGTCAGGTATCCGACGGAATCAGTAAAGCAGATCAGCTCATTGACAGAGCAATCAATGGGGATGCACCGGTCTACCACGCAGCAGCCGGTTCCCAGACATCTTCTGCCGGTAACAAATCCGGCGGCAGTGTAGGACATAAGATCTATATGCAGCTGATGAATGGCGTATCTCATATGCTTCCGTTGGTTGTAGGCGGTGGTATCCTGATCGCCATTGCGTTCCTGATCGATGGATTAAGTGTAGATTTAAGTGCGCTTCCGGCAGATCAGAGAGCAAACTTCGGTACCATTACTCCGGTAGCGGCTCTGTTTAAAGGCATCGGTGGTACAGCATTCGGATTTATGCTTCCGATCCTTGCCGGATTTATTGCAATGGCAATCGGTGACAGACCGGCACTTGCACTTGGTCTGGTAGGCGGTATGATGGCAGCCAACGGTAAATCTGGTTTCCTTGGAGCTTTGCTTGCAGGCTTTGCAGCCGGATATATTATTCTTGGACTTCGTAAATTATGTGATAAACTTCCGGAAGCCCTGGAAAAGATCGCTCCTGTTTTAATCTATCCTGTAGTTGGAATCCTTGTTATGGGACTCCTGATGACATTTATTGTAGAGCCGGTTATGGGCGGTATCAACACAGGTCTGAATAATGCCTTGACAGGAATGGGAAGTTCTAGTAAAGTAATACTTGGCATTGTGCTTGGCGGAATGATGGCTATTGATATGGGTGGTCCGTTCAACAAAGCAGCATATGTATTTGGAACAGCTGCAATTGCAGCAGGTAACTATGATATTATGGCAGCAGTTATGATCGGCGGTATGACACCTCCCTGTGCAATTGCACTGGCAACACTGCTATTTAAGGATAAGTTCACAAAAGAAGAGAGAGATGCAGGTCCTACCAACTTTATCATGGGTCTTGCATTTATCACAGAAGGTGCGATTCCATTCGCAGCATCTGACCCCCTTCGTGTACTTCCTTCCTGTATCGTAGGATCTGCGGTGGCAGGAGCGATTTCCATGGCATTCGACTGTACACTGATGGCACCACACGGTGGAATTTTCGTATTCCCTGTGGTTGGAAACGCAGTTATGTACCTGGTC
>OGKE01001433.1_pt1 | contig 15443 bp, 12 predicted proteins | sample 1572341 | NCBI WGS metagenome assembly OGKE01 (sample SAMEA2582091, study PRJEB24529) | metagenome | biome: Human gut stool | place: China | collected 2011
TGAGTATCGGAGTTCGCACCATTGCGAAGACCGTTCGCATACTTGAGAGAAATCATTCTGCCAAAAGAAAACAGCGCCATTTCCACCAGTTGTCCGAAAAGTTTCAATTCCTTTTCCTCCAACTCAGAACTTACCCCTAATTTGTCTATTAACTGATCGCTTACCTTCGAGATGACTTTGCAATAATCATCATAAAATTCTTTGGCGTTTTTTAGACTGAGTTTTCGCTCATTTACAAAAATTTCTTTAAAGCTCTTGTAGTCATTAGAACGACCTTCCACAATAGGGAAGTAATCAGGGTCTTCATTTTCCCAAAGATTTGCAAATATCAAAAGTGCCATAGAGACCCTTGAATCGTAGATATATTGATCTTCAGGCTCAGTATGAGCATAAAACTTTGATCGGCTTGCAATAATCTCAGAGTCTTTTTCGAAATCCTCCGAACTTACTCGATCGTAATAGCTTTTATCGTCTTTAAAACGTATTCCACCCCAGTCTTGGATGACCTTTCTTGCTAACTCCTCGAGGGCGCTATGGTTTAATTCCTCTTTGTTCTTCTTTTTTCCATTGCTATCTTCAGTGAGAGATTTATACTTATTTTGTGTTTTTACTCTTTGAGCGATCAAGCATCCAGGCTCAATAATTTCATTCCGTTTGAGAAATTGTTTTAAATTTTCCATCCCCACTTGTGCCAAATCGTCTTCAACTTTGTTTTTCCCGCAGTGAGTCCAGCAGTAAGTCCTTAAAAGATGGTAAAACAAATTAGAATCCCAACGGGCGCTTGCGGCTGTGTTTTCCATCTTAGTCGGCGTCTGTTCATCTTCTAACTGTATTGAAAGACAAACGTTTGTGTTTTCCTGTTCTCCCTTCACTGGAAATAATTCACCCCTATTTCTTTGAATGAAATCATCTAAGGAACTAAATAATTAATCGCCAATAAACTTGGCAAATCCCTCAAGATCTCGCATTCTTAATTCTCCTTTAAATCTTATGTTGAGATTTATACCTTGAATTTTAGGAGAGAATTTAGAGGCCAGGTAAAAAAGGGTGACTTTCTTCAGGTCTGACGCATCACATTAATAAAAAATCTGAATAATCTCTGCGAAAATTTTAAATAATTGCATGAATTTATTAGAAAAAGTGCTTACATTATATCGTGGTGTATAGTATAATACTAAATATCATTATTAGGTGATTGCTATGCCGAGACCCAGATCTGATAACCCAAAAGAGCACACTTCTATCATTCGTGCGAAACGAAAAGACGGCTGGACTTATGTTCAAAGAGTCGTCAGTGTTTACGATCCAAAAATTAAAAACAGCAGAAGAATTTCAACGGAGACTTTAGGAAAGCTTCCGCCCGGTGAAACTGACTTGGAGAAATTGGTTCCTCTGGAACCGCGCAGAAGAAAAGGTTCACTAAAAGCCGCTAAGATCGCCGCACCGGCCCAAGAAGTGATCGATCCCAGAGATCCCGGACGGATCGTTTACCCATTGGATATTGTCTTTTGCGTCATTCTTCTGGCCGCGATGCAAGGCAAAACTTCCTGCACGGAAATTGCCGAATTCTGGCATCAATGCCGACCCTTACTGAGCAAGACCTTCCCCAACTTTCCTGATGAGGAAATATCTCACGATACCGTCAGGCGTATCACGATGATTATCGGCAAAGACAAAAATGCCGCTCTGATCGAACGCTTCGTAGAGATGCTGCGCAGCAGACTGTCTCACCCGGTAATTGCTGTCGACGGCCAGGCTGTCAGAGCTTCTCGGAATTCTTCTGAGCACTCCCCATATGTTTTAAATATCATGGATGCAGACAACGAGTTGATTCTGGCCCAACAGGTCATCGGTGAGAAGAACAACGAAATTACTCATGCCTCAAAGCTCATCGATACTTTAGACATTCGAGGGGCAATCGTTACAGCAGATGCCTTAAATACACAAACCGAGTTCGCTGAAAAGATCATTGCCGAAAAGGCTGACTACTGTCTGGCCCTGAAAGCCAATCAGGATCTTACTTATGAACAGGTGCGCGGATTCTTCGAACTTGGAACCCATGAGTACAAAACTGCGCGGCCTTCAGTAACAGACCAGGGCGGCAAAATTACGAAAAGAAAAACTCGAGTTCTTCCGGGAACTCTTTTACCGGAAGAAATTCTTAATAAATGGGTTGGCCTCGATGAAGGATCGATCGTGGAAGCCGTCACTGACACTGTTAAGAAAACTACCGGTGAAATTCTTGAGCCCCAGGTTCGTTATTACATCTCATCATTAAGGTACGATGCTCCGAATGTGGAGCAGGTTCTGCATCGTGCCATTCGTCAGCACTGGGCAATTGAAAACAAAGGCCATTGGGCGTTAGACATGGCTTTTAATCAGGACCGGCTGCAGTGCACAAACGCTCAGTATCTGGCCGGAAGAACACTGCTCAACAAGATCGCCCTTAACTTCACGACGAAAATCCAAACACGCTTGGAGGAAGCAACGGGCAAAGAGGCGCCCTCCAAACCGGTGATTAGAGCGAGGCTGAATAAAATTGAGGATATGTTGGCGGCAATGAATGATTGCATACGCATCTAGCAGACTCTTGAGCTAGGGTCTCCCATCAAAAGGAGACCCGTATCGTGGTCTTTCTTTTAATTTCTGACGTGTCGGACCTGTGACTTTCTTCGACCTTATGCTGATAAAAGCTTTATCAATCCCAAATAAACGGGAGATATGGATAAAAATTAAACTAAACCCAGGCCGACAGAAAAACATTTCTTGAATTCGCAGCCATAGATAATATTTCCTCAAGAAGTAGTTGCAATTATTTTGAAGCTAACAAAGAAAGGTCTGTTGGGCTAGATATTCTCCTTGTAAACTCTAATCCTCACTCAATTCCTAATATAGAAAGAAAAATCATGAGCGAACAATCTAACGTAACGGATTTACCGCTGGCTCCGAATCTTCAAGATCAACTCGGCCTCTCTAACTACATGATGGCTTTGTGCAGTTTTGTCAAAACCGCACAAACACCCATGACTATCGCGGTGCAGGGCGAATGGGGCTGCGGAAAAACTTCCTTGATGAATTCCCTTTATGCGCATTGTTGCGCAAACTTTAAATCGTTGCTCCCTCCTGGAGAAATACCGCCGGAAAACATCCTTGAAGAAAATGAACCACGCCCGTATCTGGGCGTTTGGGTGAATACCTGGCAGTATTCAATGTTAAAAAATGACAGCGACGCCCAAGTAGCCGTCATTAAAGGGGTCGCCCGAGAGATGAATGCTCAGATGGACAAGCTTCTGGGTTCTTCTTCCAACGCCAAAGAAGTCGGCAGAAGATTGATGAACTCCCTCGGAGGAATCGCACTGACAGCTGCCAAAGTCGGTATTCATTCTATTGGCCTTAATCCTGAGTCGTTAGACGACTTTAGGGAAACCATGCAAAGCGAGCAGGAAGGGCCGGAATACGTTAGACGAAAATTTAAAGAATCTGTAGAAACGTATCTGAGGGAATATAACGAACGGCAAAGGGCTAGAGGTAAGGTTAAGGGCTTCATTTTCTTCATTGATGATCTTGATCGTCTTGATCCTCCGGTTGCGGTACAAATCCTTTCTCTCCTTAAGAATCTCTTTGAAGCAGAGAACTGCATTTTCATTCTCGCAATCGACTATGAAGTCGTCGTTGAAGGTCTTGTGAGTCGGTTTGGCAAAAAGACAGAAAGCAATGAAAGAGAGTTCCGGTCATTCTTCGATAAAATCATTCAACTTTCTTTCCGAGTCCCGATTGAAAGTTATCAGATCGATACTTTCTTAAAATCTCTCTTGACCGACATCAAGTTTTGTAAAAGAGCAAAAACACTTGAAAACCAAGAGTTCCTCTCGGACATTACGAACCTCGTTGTGAATTCTTGCGGGAAGAATCCTCGTTCGATTAAACGAATGGTGAATACACTTTCTCTTGTGAGAAAGATCCACGAATTCAATCCTTCAAGGATTGAAAGAGAATATCCGGAGACATTCTTAAAGCTCTTAATGGCTGTGGTTTGCATGCAGTCTGCTTACCCCAGAATCTATGAAGAGTTGCTCAAACGTCAAAATCTTTTTGAGTGGATGGACAACGACGAAATCGCGCCCCAATCCCTTGAAGATGTTAAAGCTGAAGTTGAGGATATTGGTCCAGGTAACTTTATCTTAGGAAACGCTCTTCTTACAGATCCGTGGGTCAACAAAAGGAGTAGGAACGTTCAAAACCTTTTGAACATGCTTTTTCACCTCTGCATGGAAGTCAAATTTAAGGATTTAGGCAACGGAACTTCAGCAGAATCAAATCTTAGAACGACAAAAGGAGTTCTTTCTCAAGTCCTTCAGGCTTCCAAGCTAACGTTTGCAGAATCAGACCAAGACGAAGATCTTCAATTTGAAAGTTTCGAAGACTTTGCAGGATATTGGACTTCTACAGACCGCCAATCTGAAAGAATAGAAGAAGAGACAATCTCTGAACTCTCCGACTTTTGTGAAATCTTTAATCGCATGTCAGAAGGACGAGTTGAGAATAAGTTCCTCAATAACGAAATTAGATTCATCGTTAACAAGTCGAGCGGCGGCAGTAGAGAAATCTTTTGGGTGAAGGTCGTGCCCACGGGCTTTGCGATCCAATGCGGATTCAGCAAGATTCTTATCAGGGAGCGGAAAATTAAAGGTGTGAGGAACGCTGTCTTTGTTGATAGCGTACGACATCTCCGCGGTGACTATATGAAACTCATAAGAGAAAGACTCAAACGTTCGCTTAGGAAAAGTAAACTCAAGCAATGGCATGTCATGAGAAATGAGTTTTATTCCATAAACGACAATGAACAAATAGATCCAGAGCAGGCTGAACACGACGACTCCGAGGAAAGCAATGATGTAACGCTTGAAGACCAGGAGCAGAGAAGTCCTGTTGTAAACGTTGCAGATAATGAATCAGAGGAAATGGAACTAACTGAAGAAGAGACACTAAGAGGAGAATTGGAAGAAAAACAGAGTTCTCAATAGCCTATAAAAAGCCGTCGGTTTGCAATTTGTGTCTTAGATGTTGAACGGATGGCTTCTTCATTCCTTTAATCATCTTTCTCGACTATTCGATTGCCAAAATCGAGGATCCAATTTTGCTCGCCTAGCGTTTTTATGCAATTGAAGTAGAAAATTAATCCTAACGTCGTGAAAGAATCTAAAACTAAAATAGCAAAGACGAACGAGGTAGTGATTATCTCATCTTTACAAAATTAATCAATAGAGATATTCTCAACACAATATTTTGAAAGTTTCATAAAATACAAATAATATTTTTCCTTAAGTGAAATTATTTTTCTCAGAATGACGACTGAGTTTTTAACCTATTCACACTGCGGTTCTGGTTATGAAGTTTAAGTGGCTTATTTCATTAAGAGATAAAGTAGTTCCAGTTTTGGTTCCCTTGTATAAGCCAATTTGCGCTTTTTCGGCGACATTATTATTTCCTTTCCTTTGTTTCATTAAACGACTTGGTGCGGGAACAATCTACCCTTACGCTGATGTTGTTAGTTTGCTGAATACTACTTTTAATTTTTCTCTTCCAGTAGAACAAAAAACAACATTTTATGATTGGGCCTTGGTTATCTTTATCTTTTTCTTGATGAATAAATTATTAATTTGGCTTTCAAAGAGGTTGACAATCGAAAAATTCGAAAAACAGTGTGAAGGGTTTACTTTGAAAGAAATAGGGGCATCTACTTCGTCATTTTTTGGCTTCTACCTGGCTTTTTATTTTGTGGCATTTGGATTGCCTACCGATAGCCTGGGAGTTGACGTTGTTTGCTATCTCTTACTTTTGGCATTAGTTTATTTCTCTAATGATTTTTATTTCAATCCATCACTTTTGATTGATAATTATCGATTTTATAAGGTTAAAACAAATCAAGAAGTTGAACTTTGCCTTATATCTAAAATGGAGTATCGCACGATTGAGACTGTAAATAAAAGAATACAAGAAGCAAACAAAAAGGACGAAAGTGCGTTAGAGAATAAGACAGGTCGATTGGAAGAAGAGAAGAAAGAGGGTATAGGAAGGACTAATACACAATTTTATAGAGTGGCCGATTTCACAATATGGGAAATTGAGAAATGAGATCTTTTATTTTCGCCTTAATCAAAGATAATTTTTACTATGTGGTATGTCATGAAGAAACAGAACTCCCAGAAGAGGTAATAAAGGGATTGACTGCAATTAAAGATGGCGACAAAGATAGTTTTATTGATTACGACCCAAAAGATAAAATCGACTCTGAGCAATGGTTTATATTGAAGGAGTTTTCGAAGATAAACGAATCTCAGATTGTGTTGCCCGAGCAAACAATAAGTTTTAATAAAGTTGAACCCTCCAACTACAAAGAAATCGAATTCATTAGCAGCTTTCTTCCAAACTATGGCACCTTCGGTAAAGTTTTTCTCTTAAACCGTGTCACTCCTAGTTTATGCATTAAGGGGAAGTCAATCCTTAATTTTGAAACAAAGATACCTACAATCACAGACAATCCTAAGATTCTTTTATTAAAAGATATTCCGGATGGTATTTATGTACCTGAATTGGATGTTTTAATTTTCAAAAATATTGATCCTCTTAAACCAATATTCCCTTCTCTCGAAAAACTTTACAGAGCTGCATCCAGAGAGGAGGTAGAGAAAATTTTTAATTCGCCGTTGATCGATTTATCAATCCCATATGAAGAAATTGGGATAAGTAATCTAAAAAGGATTAATGGAGAATTTAGTCGAAAAATTGAAGATTTAACGATCGAGGAAATTAATAAGAAAAATAAAGACTATGGCTTAGGTCTCCACTGTGAAAATGGCAAGGTTAGGTTATGCACATCTAACGACGTAAAAAATTTGTTATTTATCCTGGATGAGAGACTCTATGAGGGAGAGGCTTCTGGTCAGAAAAGAATCGCAACAGCAATCCGGCCGATTAAAAAGTCTCAAAAAAGTTAGCAGTTGCTGTCTGACAATTTAAGATCTTCGGAAGTCGGTGCTCTTAATATTTATTGTTAGACAGCCTTAAAGCGATCTCAGCTGGAGTCTTAACCCCTAATTTTTCTGCAATCCGGGCCTTGTGAAATTTCACCGTCCTTTCCGAACAGCCAAGCTTCTCGGCGATTTGTTTGTAAAGCAAACCTTGCGCCAAGAGCTGAGCAACTTCACGCTCTCTTTGTGAAAGTGAACTCGTTGCTTCTCTCTCGGCTTCTTCCTTCTGACTTCTCAAGAAGTGGAGAAGGTCACTCTGGCACGCCTGAAAAACTGCTCCCTTTAACCTCTGAGGATCAACCGGCTTCAGCATGAAATCCTGCGCACCGCGTTTAAGCGCCAGCACAGCCATGTCCACGTCTCCGTGCCCCGTCACGAAAATGATAGGAATCTCGCGCTCAAGAATCTCTAGCTTTTGCTGCAATTGCAGTCCTGAGAGACCCGGCATACGAACATCAAGGATCAGACATCCGATTTGAACGTTTTCAGAAGCCAGATAATCTTCTGCACTATTAAAGATCCTGCAGCGCCAGCCGGAGCAGCGAAGCATAAATTCATAGGATTTAGCGACAGTCTCATCGTCGTCCACAATTCTGACCAAAGATTTTTGCTGGACTAAGCGTAAAACTGAGGGATCTATTGGCTCGGAAGAAGAATACATGCGATGACCTCTTTATTGTGCTGACGAAGGCTGAGCTGACCGCCCCAGCGTTCAACGACTCTTGCCGCAATAGCCAGTCCGAGTCCGAGACCGTTGGCTTTTGTGGAGTTCTTAACGGCAAAAAGATTATTAAAGGATTCTTCATGTTCTAAAAATCCTTCATTGGAGACGGAAATTGCGACTTCACCGTTCTTGCAGGAGACTTCAACAGCGATGACCGGTTTCGTTTCTTGCTGCGTGATCGCTTCTGAAGCGTTGTTAAGTAGATTGAGTAGAACAATTTCAAACTGCGTGGGATCGATTTGTACCGTTACCGGAGTTGCAGCTGACGTGACGAACTTGATTTCGTATTTTCCGCCTAATTCTCTATAAGTATCGATAACAGACGGAACGAATGAATTCAGATCGACTTCCTTAACTTTCGATTCTTTCCCTTTAATCAACCCGCGCATATGCTCAATAATCGAGGAGGCTCGGATGGACTGCTCATCAACGACCTTAAGGGCTTCCTCTAGAACCTTTGTGTCGTAATCAGAAGAAAGCGTAATCTCTTTAAGACCTTCGGCATAGTTTCGGATAACGGTAAGCGGTTGTCTGAGTTCGTGCGCGATCATGCTCGACAGCATGCCGACAAGATTGATCTTTTCCATGTCATGTAAGTGACGATTGGCACTGACGGCAGCTTGATGCTCGGCAAGCTTTTCTTTCATTGTCTGTCTCAGACGTTCCGTCCTTCTTTCAACTTGCTGCTTCAAGATGAGGTTGTGAAGAAAAACCGCAATCATGACAACAAAGACAATGAGAATAAAGCTCCAGTAGTTCCGAATGAATTCTTTCCAGTCCCAATTTCTTAAATATTCGTAATGTCCAACCTTTAAATTTTTATAGAGATTGTCCAAATCGGCGAAGTTCCGCGGAACACTCCATTCATTGCCTTGAACGGCGGGAAGGGAGAACAAGATTTTGGTGGTCTCTTTTCTTAATGCTTCAGAAGTGTTCTTGGTCGCGGCAAAAACCCAGCCGGGATAAAGCTCTGTAGATCGAATGCAGTACTCCTTCGAACCGGAGGGCCTTGGTTCAATCACACGGAATTCATTCTCTTTAATCTGTCCCGAAGCAGAAAGTTCTTCAAGAAAGCAGGTTCGAACAATGGCGGCTTCACACTTACCCGCCTTAAGCTCTTCAAGAACTTTAGGCATGGGATAGCCGGAATAGTGAACGGAACTAAAAAATTTATCCGGATCAAAGCCTCTTCGGTTGAGTTCGCCTAATGCAATGTATAAACCACCGTAAGCATTGGGCGCAACGGCGCAGACGCTTTTCCCTCTTAAATCTCGAAGAGAAAAGATATGGCTGTTCTGCTTTGGAACAACAAAAACCGAACCTAACGCTCGGTCAGGTCTCCCAAAAAATTGATTGCTTTGAGAGGCTAGGGCAGTGGTATCGAGCTTCTGTCTGCTCGAAACATAGAAACCCGGATTGGAGATAAAGAAATCGAGTTTTCCTGCCGCAATAGCTTTCTCTAATCCCGGCAAATCGTAAGTCGAAACCTCCACATTCCTCGGCTTTAATTTGTCCTTGAGGACGGAGGCCGTTTCGGCATAAAGAACGTTTTCTGCTTCATTGCCGGATGTATTCAGAATGCCGAGGTGAATCGTCTCAGCGTAAAGCTCGGAAGAAAAAAGGAGCAGCGGAATGAACAAAAGCTTGATATTCATAACTGCTCCTAATCGTTTTAATTTATCGTTTCCTTAGCAAGTCTATTCGCTACAGAAACAATATTCGAATAGAAATTACCCGCATGCCGGTCCGAAATCACATCGGCAAGAAGTCGAGTCCATTCTAAATGCGATACCGCCTCTCTAAGAAGGTGCAAATCCTCTGATTGGCTTAATGTTTCTTCTTTCGATAATCGTCTTTCGAGAAGCATACCGATACAGTAATAAATGAAGCCGATATGATCCTCCGGTTCATTCGAATCTGTGTTCGGTTTTAAACCGCAGGCTCTTAAGATTGTCCTTAATTCGTCTCTCGGTTCCTGCATTGCGAGACCCGTTAACCAGACGCTCTCATAAAGAGAAAGGCTGGAACTTCCGAGACAAAAGAGGGAGCCGTAATCTCGTCCGAGAGCCTGCAAGTCGAGCTGCTTCGAAAGCTCTTCATACTCTTCTTGAGAAATTAATCCGCACTGCCGGCAATTCTCTAGACCTAAAGTTAAGAGCTTCACATTCTCTTCACCGGGGCCGTTTAAAAAAAGGAGCCCCAGTGTTTTGAAGAAGAGCTCTGAACATTGTTCGGAAGAATGATTCAATTCAACCTCGCTTTGTTTAATGCTCACATATTAATTAGAAGAAGAGTTCTCGGGACTCAAAGTAAATGTTCGGTTTCGTACGGTTGACATCCTCTTGCTTAAATCCGAGAGCAGTGCGTGTTGCATTCGGATGAAGCTTCAAAATTTCTTCTACAGGAAGAAGCTCCAATGCTCGTCCCGGACAAGAAGCAACACAGGCAGGTTTGAGTCCTTTCTCTAATCGGTCATAGCAAAGGTCGCATTTGGTCATCGGAGGTCTCGGTCCTTCAGCCTGCAAATCTTTGTAGTACTGGGGCGCATTCCACGGACATGCGGCGCGGCAGGCGCCGCAGCTGATGCACTTGGAAGAGTCCACTCGGACAGCGCCGTACTTGTCTTCCTTAGAAATGGCCTTAACCGGACAAACCGGAATACACGCCGGTTCAGAACAATGATTGCAGCCGATCGATAACGGAACAATGGCAATGTTCGGAGCTTTTGTGCCGAATTCAAAAAACGTCACCCGTCTCCAGTTTTCTTTCGCATCAAATCTGCGAAGAATATCTTTAGAGTGTGCGCCGTTAAGGGTATCTGGTCTGGCGCCTGCGCCCCAAGAAGCGGGTGTGTCAAAGGTCCCGGCTGTTTCCTCCGTTAATGCTCTGTTGAGATTTGCGTCACCTCGTTTGCTCTCATTCCATTCTTTGCAGGCGATCACACAGGTTTTGCAGCCCAAGCAGCGCTTCTGATTGAAGAAAAATGCATATTGAGTCATGGTTTATTCCTTTTATCTTTGTCGATGAACTTAGGCTGGTTTCTGTTTGCTGACTTCGCAAAGATTGCCGCCTGCTGCAAATCCGCCTGACTTGTTTGTCTGCAGGTGAAGCACAGGATCTGCTGCTCCGATATCACGGTCTGTCGTTAATGTATTGACGGCTCCGCCGACATCCACTGCGACAATGTGTTTCTCGGGTTTTCCATCGCCGTCTAAATCAAACCATGCCTCATATTCTTCCGTCGGGCTCGGCTGGTACCATGCGCCTTCACCGATGGAAACCACACCCGGAAGTTGACGCAAAGTAATTTGCGCAGGAATCTTCATGCATCCTGCATCGTTGTAAACATATACTTCGTCTCCGTCGGCAATGCCTCGTTTTTGTGCATCTTCCGGATTGATGAAGACACAATGCGGGAAGGCATCCATCAAAGAAGTCGTGTTGTCAAAAGAGGAGTGGCTTCTGTTGGGCATATGAGGTGTCGTGAACTGCAGACTGTAAGCAATTCCTTTCGCTCCTTTCTTACCTTCAAGCAAATCCTCAATACCTTCCGGCGGTCTGACATACTGAGCACGCGCTGCTTTCTGTTTTAATCGTCCTCTTTCCGCAAGGAAAGGAGAGTAGAAGTTAATCTTGCCGGTATCGGTCGGGAATTCTCCCGGAGCAAATCTGGCCGCGTCGATGACAGAAGTTTCCGGTTTCACAAAGAGCTGAACGTTGCCTTCCTTCTGCATTTCTTCAAAGGTCGGAAGTTTGAATTCAGGATTAAGTTCCTTGTATTTTTCCGGAACCTTAGCGCCTGCCCATTGAATCTTCATGACGTCAACGTCGGACTTACCGTCACGACCCCAGTTAATACCGAGACGCTGAGCAATCAATTCATTAATCTGCCAGTCGGTCTTGCATTCATACATCGGATCAAGGATCTGATTAACGAAGTTCGTGTCGGTCTTGACTCTGGAACCCGTGATAAAGCTTTCTTCAAAATGAGTGACAACCGGGAAAATAATGTCCGAGTACCTGGCCGTGGTGCTCATGAAGCGGTCATAAGTAATGACCGAAGTTAATTTATTCCAGGCTTCTAATTTCGGATTGATAGCGGCACGCTGATTGAACACGTCTCCGCTTCCTGCTCCCTTGATAAACATTTCAAGATGGAGTCTCGGATCTTCGCCTAAATCGATACCGTTCAGAAGCTTAACGTCTTCTCTTAATTGTTCCGGGGTGCGCGTGTCGCGCCCCGTCATAATGACTTGGCTGGAGACGTGGGTAGAGAACAAAAGCGGTTTAAATGTCTTGCCGTGCGCCATACCCGGAGCTTTGCCGAGTTTCACGGACATACCTTCATTCGGAGATAAAGAACCGATACCGCCGCCGCGAACTGTGGCATTTCCTGTCATGGCTGCTAATGCCAGCATGAGCCAGGTGTAGTACATACCGTTTCCGGTTCTTTGTGCACCACCGGCTGTCCAGGCTGAATAAATACAGGCAGGTTTTGTTTTGCCGTAAGCAATTGCCAGATTCTTAATCGTCTTAGCAGGAACGCCTGAAAGGAGTTCTGCCCATTTCAATACGCCTTCCTCTCCGCCGTGTGCTGCATTCAATTCATCTAAATATTCAACAAAACTTTGTCCCTGAGGAACGGTGAAGCTTTGGCCTTTCCAAGGATGACCGTCAATCGGGCTCTTAGCCGGAGAATTACTGATGACGGAATCTCCGGGGAAGAATCCGAAGGTGTATTCCTTGATATAAGCGGGATTATGCAGATTTCTGCGATAGATCGTGTTGGCCATTGCAGCAAGAATTGCGGAATCCGTTCCGGGTCTCGGAGCAATCCAAGCCGGAACGCCCGGGATTCCTGTTGCCATCGCACCTACCGTACCAGTGTATCTGGTATCAATCACGACAATCGGAATACCTTTCTCTCTTGCCTTTGTCATGATGAAAGGTAAGTGCGGAGAAGTAGTTTGAGGATCAGCCGACCAAACAATGATCAGTTTGGAGTTCAGCATGTCGATGGCCGGATGGCCTTTAACGCCTTTTCCTAATGCGTTATAAAGGCAGTCGTTTTGGTTGCCGGCTGAATGGTGGCCGTAAGCAGAAAGGCATGGTCCCAGCATATTTAACGGAGCACAGCCATTGTTCCAAATCGGCAGGTAGCCGAGTTCCTTTTGGCGATCCTGCATTTTACGGATTGCCTCGCATGCTCTGTCTAATGCTTCATCCCAGGAAACGCGTTTGAAGCCGGCTGTGTTTCCTCTTTCAATCGTTTGGATCAGAGGATATTTAAGGCGGTCGGGAGCGTAAAGACGTTTTCTTTCTGCATAGCCTTTCATACAGGCTCGACGCTGAATCTTTCCGATGGACTCATCGGAAGGAAGGCAGTCTTTGGAAGGGATGTCGCCGGCACTAGTTAAGGCAAGCAGTTTTCCGTCTTTGACGTGTGCTTTGAGCATACATTGTCCGTGACAATGGATCTCGTGATATGTGTTAACAACTTTGACGCCGTCTTCCAGAGCCGGAATCGTTCCGTTGATCAAAGGTGATTTTTGATTGTTAACGGCTTGAGCCCAAGCATTCAAGCTCAACGAAGTTGTAGCAGCGCCCACGGCTGTCGAACCTAAGAAAGTCCGACGTGTAATCTTTTTGGTTGTCATGTGCTCTCCTTATTACTCGAGAAATGAGGTGATGCATCAATTTTGATTTCTTAGGATGAACAGAGGAACTGTCTATTAGTGCAGTTATTCAACTTTGGAATAACGATCTCTTTCCTAATCCTCATTGATCCTTCTTAATCCTCAGCCAACGACCCGTAAGAGTTCAGTCAGGTGGGTAGGGTAAAGAGAGATAAAGGACTGGCAACAAAACATTTGTTTGATGGAAGTTAACCTCTTAATGATTGTCATTCAGGTGGAAATTAGCAAAGTAATTAAATTAAAACTCAAGAGTCTCAACGCTTCTTGTTAAATTTGAAGGCTATTAGAAGTATTGACTTTGATTAGCGTGCTTTCGATAATTGATTTGTTCTAACCAAGGAGAACAAAATGACCCCGATCTCTAAAAGAAGTTTTCTTGTCCGTTCAACAGCAATGGCATGCAGCCTTCCGGCTTTTGCTTCCGAACCGGATAACAAGTTTGATGAATCTGCCGATGTAGTAGTGGTCGGATTAGGTGGTGCCGGAGCAGCTGCAGCAATAACTGCTGCGGACCATAAACCTCTGTAATCATTCTGGAGAAACAACCTTTAGCCACCTTACGTTCCAACACCCGTATGTCCGGTGGTTGGGTCCATTGTCCGGATAAAGACGGAAATAAAGAAGAACTGCGCAAATACTTCAGAGCTTTATTCTCCGCGAAATACGATGACAAACCGGCGGTCGGAGAAGAAGACGACATCTCCAACGGGATGGCGGAATATTGGGTTGAATACACTCCTAATCTGATGGACTGGCTTAAATCTCTTGATCCTGAACTTACAGGTCAAAAATTTAGCGGACCGGCTCAATAGGTCAACTTTCCCGGAGCCAAAACCAGTTCATATGCTTCTTATCACTTAATGTATCCCGCTCGGATGGGCAAAACGTCTAGCTATAACGGCCCCAAGAGTGAAGCGACAGAAGGAGAGGCTCTTTGGCGCGCATTAGAAAAAAGCATTCAAGATAGAAGCGGCCTGATTAAAGTCATTGATAACGCTCCTGCAGTTTCTTTAATTCTCAATAAAGAGGGCCATGTCGTAGGTGTAGTAGCAAAGAAAGACGGTAAAGACATTCGTATTCAAGCTAAGGAAGGTGTGATCCTTGCGTCCGGAGGTTATGAGTACAGTGCTGAAATGCGCAAAGCATTTTTGCCAGGGCCTTCTGTCGGAGGTTTTGCGTTCTATGAGACTCCTTACAACGAAGGCGAGGGCATCCGTATAGGCATAAAAGCAGGAGCAGCTTTATCTAAGGTTTCTACTTGTGCAGCCCGAATGATCTGGGGTCCTCCGTATACCACAACGGAATGCGCTTAGGTGTCACGACAGTGGGAGTCGGAGCTCTGGGTTCCTTTGTTGTTAATGCTCTGGGAGATCGATTCATTGCTGAGAACAAGATCATGGGCGGAATTACGAATAACAGCGTCTATGGAAAAGCCGCCGAACAAATCTAGACACGATGACATACGACAATATGCCGGCGTGGCAGATTTTTGAAGAGAAGATATTTAAATCTCGCCCATTGGCAAACCTCACTCGTTCGACAGTTGACTACGGTTTTGTGGACTATGGCGCCGCAGATAACACTGATGCCTTAAAGAAGGGATGGATACTAAAAGCAGATTCGATTGAAGAATTAGCCAAGAAGATTGCCGAAACTTCTGTCATTGACGTCCTCCTCGCCATGAATAGCGAGGATTCCATACCACCTCTGCAGCGGCCGTAGCCTAGTGCTGCAGTAGGTTTCTTTGGGTTCCTGCTGACAGCGGCCTTACTGCACCACTCATGCCACAGGCTAACCGGGCCCGTCCGGCCCTTAATATATTTATCGCTCCGACCTCATCCGCGTTGGAGCGGTAACCGCAGCCAATGCATGCAAAGGTCGCTTGAGATTTTCTGTTCTCTGCAGAGGCAAGCCCGCATCGGGGACAAGTACGGCTAGTGTTTCTGGGATCAACTTTTATCAGCTTTCCTCCTCTCTGCTCTAATTTGTAGG
>OGKE01001471.1_pt1 | contig 15080 bp, 14 predicted proteins | sample 1572341 | NCBI WGS metagenome assembly OGKE01 (sample SAMEA2582091, study PRJEB24529) | metagenome | biome: Human gut stool | place: China | collected 2011
TGTCGATATAGTGTTATCAGTAGGCGGAGCAATTTCCGGCATTCTAGATTATATATTTGATAAAAGTATAAATAATGTTATATGGAAATTTAAATTATGGTGATAAAAATATCATGCAAATACATAAAAGATAATGCTTTTGATATTACAGTTGGGCAGGAGACACGCACAATTACCCACGAAAACAATCAGGCTGTTTTTAAGTTGAGCGAATCAAAAAATTACAATATTGAAATTTGCAAAAAGTCTTGCAAAAGCAATCATTCTTTCAGCAATATTTTGATTTTCTTTTTCACTATGATATTGCAAGGCATTTTCAATATTCTATTGATGAACACCGATTCAAAGTGGTATAATAAGTTAAGTCCTTATATTATTAAAACTAACTTTAATGTTTTCATAGATAAAGATACCGATTTGGAATTTATTTACAACGAAGGATATTTTTATTATGACAGGAAAACTAAAAAGTTACCCACGATAAGTTGGATAGATTGCGATAATATAGTTCTTGTTAAAACGGAATACACCATAGATAAGGTTAATTTGACCAATGCATATTGTAAATATGTTAAGAAGTTTATTTCTTGTGCATCAGTCTGTGAGCTGATATTCTTATTGCTAATACTACTTGCTGTTTCTTACAATAATTTTACAGCAGCTATCATTTGCTGTATATTTTTTGTTTTGGTAATAATTATTCAAATTATTGTTTTTAAAAAAGAGTTTATGAGATTAAAGAAAATAGGTGACGTGCTTTAATTTTAACCCCAAAATACTTTATGTATTCCTGTGTTTCTGTATCTTAGTGTAGCTTTTTGTTATTTTCTATTTTAACTTGCTATGTAAAGAAATATTGGCTCATATGACGGGAGCAGAACAACACAGGTTAGAACTGTTCGCAGTGACGGTACTCTTGTATTTAATATAGACTATGAGTACGCAGACGGTAAGGCTGAAAATTCAACAACTAATCTTATCAGCAAGTTCAGCCAGTCATATGGCGGTGACAGCGTTTTATCCTACGATTATTCTTATGATAACAACGGCAATATTACCGAGATTAGACAGAACGGCAAACTCATAAACAAGTACACTTATGACAGTCTTAACGAGCTTAAAGAAGAATATGATTATGTAAATAAATTTTACATTAACTATTCTTATGACGGAGCAGGAAATCTGCAAAATAAATATTAACAGGTTCTTGATCCCAACTACGGTTATCCGACAGGAACGCAGAACGGTAATACATACGAGTACACCGATACAAGCTGGAAGGATAAGCTGACAAAGGTTAACAGCAGTAATATTTCATACGATGCAAACGGCAACCCTCTGACATACCGTGACGGAATGAGCTTTGAATGGGAGAACGGAAGCATTCTCCTTCCGACAAATCCGTTCAAATGAGCTATGACTCAAACGGTATGAGAACACAGAAGTCTGTTGACGGAGTTAAGACCAACTATTACTATGACAGCAACAAAAACCTTATTGCCCTTGTAAAGGGCAATGATACTCTGTTGTTCTATTACGATTCAGACGGCAACGCAACATCATTTTCATATAACGGTACAATGTACTTTTATGTGAAGAACTTGCAGGGTGATGTAATCAGAATTATTGACCTCGCAGGTACAGAAGTCGCAAGCTATGTTTATGACGCTTGGGGCAACATAAAAGATACCAAAGGCGAGCCGACAATTCGTGAACTGAACCCAATTCGTTATCGTGGCTATGTTTATGATACTGAAACAGACTTGTACTATTGAATTATCTTGATCCTAATGGGTATGTAGCCCTAGTTGATGATTTACTTTATGCTTTAATAGCTTTAACTGCAGCAACTGTAGCGATTTGTTCCACTTCATTTTTCCAAAAAGGTTGGTCTGCTTTTTGTAACGCAGTCGGTAACGGACTATCATCTATCGGAAATGCAATTTGGAATGGTGCGTCTGCTGCATGGAATTGGTCTAAAAATAAGGTTAAAAATGCAATTAATGCAGTTAAAAAATTTAATACTGCTGTTAAATCAGCAAATAATATACGATCTAAATTGAAAAAAAGAAAGAAAAAACAATAAACGATTTTATACTACAATATTTAATAGTGATGATGTACCCATACTTGGAAGTAAACTTACTAAAAGTCAAGCTGAATCAAAGTTGCGGCAAGGCAAAGATGTAATAACTTATTATAAGAGTGATGCGTTAAATATCGCAAACTCAGTAGGTAGCACTAGAAGTAAGTGCGATCCCAAACATAGAGGGTCTGCTTCTTTTAAGCATTATCATGTTAAATATAAAAATATAAAGTGGAGTATCCATTCGTTTTATGTATAGGGCATACAGGTGGTATTATGGTTTATGCTTTTATGAATTATGACGATTTTAATAGTAAATATAACGATATATTAAAAATTGCCACTTGCTATAGTGAGAATTTTAGTTTTTTTACTGTGAGACAGATCCATAAAAAGGATCATTCTAATGAATATTTTAATTTCTTGGATGGTTTTAGAAATCATGAAATTCCATTAGGCAAAATAAAAACACCCAGATATACTGCAGGACAACAAATCCATTGTTTCAGAATTAATAAAATAACAACGGCTTTATTGATGAAACCTATAGATTTTTCTTCTTGGAATGCTTATGATTATCCTGAAGATTTGGCTTTTTATAAAAATTGCATACCGTGGTTTCGCTGTATTTCACATGAAAAAATGGTGTTAGTCAATGAGACCAATTTTAGTGCATTTAATGAGTTAAAAAAAATAGGCATAAATTTTAGATTGATTAATAATTCTAACTATATTTGAAAAAATTTAAAACGAATGTGGGTAAGTAGGCTCATTTGAGCCTACCTATTCAAGCGGTGAAACCTCATATTACTATTACACATTTGACGGTTCGCTTGAAAGTGAATACCGCACATCATCAAACGGTAGTCTTACTCATTACATTGTTACCGATTCAGACGGTAATACGGTAGAAAAGACATTTGTAAACGGTCAGACAAAGACTATTACAACAGGCACAGATAAGGGAGCAAAAAACATGAAAAAAATAATACAACCAATATCAATATTGTTGATCATAACGCTGTTATCTGTGATATGTATAATACCATATGCAGCGACTATCGTTAACGGTGGTAATTACGAATTTACGGTTGTGGATGCAACCAAGGTCCAAAAGTATGTTGTAGGTATGATTGACTTAACTGATGATGAGAAATTTCTTTACGATACTAATGGTGACAATGTTTTGACCGTTATTGATGCCACTAATATTCAGAAAATTATTGTTGGATCTCAATTCGATACATCAGAACCGTCATCTTTGACAGAAACTACTTCGGTTTACGGAACTGAAGCATCCACAGACAGTCCAAAGATGACAACAGAAAATATGGAGTTCACAGAAACAACGATATCGGATTTCTCCTCTGCTTGTACTGAAGTAACAACTGAATATACTGAAACTACTACAGAATGTGTTGAGGAAACAACAACTGTTGATGAACCATCGACAGAATCGACTGAAACAACTACGGAAGAAGTTACTGAACCTTCAACAGAAGAGTATACTGAGCAGATTACTGAACAGCCTACTACAGAGCCAAAACCAACTGTTCCGCCTAAAAGTGTGAAATTCAATAAGAATACAATAACACTTGGGGTAGGGGAGTCATATACTCTTATTACTACTATTGAAAATGGAGATATTTCGCAAGTAGAGTTTACTACAGATAATAGTGGGGTAATTACTGTAGACGATAAAGGCAAAATGACTGCTGTGGGCATTGGTGTCTCTACAATTACAGCAAAAACTTATAACGGACTTACAGCCAAATGTAAGGTTACTGTTAAAAAGCTTGCTAATAGCATAAAGCTTGATAAGACAAGTATTATACTTGGAGTCGGTGAACAGTATGATTTTTCAAGCTATGTGCCGAGCGGAACAGCAGCTTATTATCGTTCTTATTATTCAGATGATCCGAATATTGCTTTTGTTCAAAAAGCCGGAGGTTTGATGACCGCAAAAAAGGCAGGAACCACAACTGTGAGATGCAAAATGCCAAACGGTACACAAGCAACCTGTAATGTAACGGTCAAGCCGCTTGCAACATCTCTTAAACTTAACGCAAGTGAAATTGTACTGTACATAGGTCAGAGTTTTGACATTAACAGCAGTGTTCCAAAAGGCACAGCGGCATATTACAGACTTTATTCATCAAGCAATTCAAAAATAGCTGCTGTAACAAGAGGCGGAGGTGTCGTCAAAGGAGTAGCGACAGGAAAAGCAACTGTAACTTGCACTTTGAATAACGGAAAAAAAGCCATTTGCAATGTATACATAATGCCACAGAGCAAGAAAATTTCAAATGTTCCCCTGATTGGTCAGAGCAAATTGCCAACCGGTTGTGAAACCTGTAGTGCAACAATGCTGTTGAATTTCTACGGATATAAAATTTCTGAAACGACATTTGCAGATAAGTATTTGGTAAAAAAACCTTTCGGTTATTCAAACGGTTCATACACAGGACCTGATCCGAATTGTGCCTTTGTTGGAACACCATACAGTTCCAACAGCTACGGAGCGTATGCACCGATTATGGTAAAATGTATGAATAAATACCTTTCCGACAAATCATACAAGGCTGTAGAAATCAGCGGGAAAAGTCTTGAATATCTTTCGGGTAAGTATGTTGCACAAGGTCAGCCGATTATGGTGTGGGCAACAATTAATATGTCACCGTCATTTAAGACAACCACTTGGAGAGTAAACTACACCGATGAAAACGCAAAATATAAACTCGGCAGTTACTACACTTGGACTGCCGGCGAACATTGTCTGTTACTCACGGGCTATGACAAAGATTATTACTATTTCAACGATCCGTGGACGAATGCTCGAACCCGTTACTCAAAAAGCCTTGTAAATACAAGATATAACGAACTCGGCAAACAGGCTGTAGTTATGGTAAAGAAATAACAAGAACCTTCTCTGATGAATTTATCATTAGGGAAGGTTCTTTCTTTTATTTGTTAGTATATTCTATTAAGGCAAAAATGCCTTTAGGAGCTTAAAATAAATTGCTGTGTGTTCTGGTTCTTGTCAGATACAAAATAAGTTCTTCATTACTAATTTCATAAATTAAGAGCCGGTCGGGGGTAATGTGACATTCCCTACAACCGGAATAATTTCTGATTAGTTTGTGATCTTTATATTCCGGTGGCAGTAGTTGTTGTTCAGCTATCATTTCAACAACATCATCAAGCAATTGAATATTGTATCCACGCTTAATTGCCAGCTTAACATCTCTGTTGAATTTTTGTGATGGCACAATTCTTAATTTACTCATTGGTAATATCCTCTAAAAGCTCGCTAAATGATGCATAGGTTTTTTTGTTTGGATTTTTTTCAGTTCTTCAACTTCTTTAATGGCAGAAATTGTATCTGCATTTGAAGTTTCATAGTTAAAGACATTGAGCATATAACGGATAAGGTTGCCCTTTACATTTTCACCACCTTTTACAACAATACTTTTATAAGCGTTGTAAATATCACGGTCAACGGTAAATGAACAAGTAATCTTATTGGTACTCATAATTTTATCACCTTTCAAAAAAATATTACTAAGCTAACACGGCGGTATCACCGACACAGTTCGTTTTCGTAAGTTTCTGGTCGGCTGTGCTGCTCTTGTAAATTATTAATCCGCTGACATTGCACCAAGTACCGCAAAGGAATGGCTGAAAGTACTTGTGGGACTTCACATTGTTTATCTGCTTGCCCCATATTCAAACAATGAACTGAAACGGCTCAGCAAAACACCGAAACTGTATTTCTGTGACACCGGTCTTTGTGCTTACCTTTCGATGTGGCTGACGGCAGACACTCTCCGTAACGGTGCTGCAAGCGGTCATTACTACGAAAATTATGTGGTAATGGAACTTGTGAAAAACTACGCTTACGCTAAATCTAAAGTAAATATTACCTATTTTCGTAATTCTAACGCAAAAGAGATTGATGTTTTCACCGAGGGAAACAATGTCATTCATCCGTTGGAAATAAAAAAGAGTGCTTCTCCTGATCGTCGTGAGGTCAAAAAGTACAGCGTAATTGACAAGGCTTCTTTGAACCGCGGAAACGGCGGCATCATATGTATGTGTGAGGAGCCGATACCGATTGACAAGGATAATTGTTTTATTCCGAGCAATCTAATCTGAATCACTCCCATAGCAAAAGTATATTTTTGAGAAACTAAGCAGAGCCCAAAAGCTCTGCTTTTTGTTTTAGTTTGCCCGGAAAATGACAGAAAAGGAATGAACGAAATGCCTAAGAAAAACGACTTAAACCGTCTCCCAAAAAATCGTGATATACCTTTTTTAATGTTATTTAACTCTGTCTACGCTGTAAATTGTAAATCCGTTGAATTCCTTTTCATCCTTGTAAACAATGACGGAATCTTTTTTGCCGTAATATTGGTTAAGATAATTTTCTTTGATAAAAGTAATGTTCTTATCAATAACATATACATTTCTTCCGTCAACGACCGCCTCATAAATATTTGTTGAGAGGTTGCGGTTCACAAGCTGATTTGTCCGATGAAGATAGCCGAAACCGTCAACATTATGGAGAAAATCGGAAGAAAATCCCCACAACGGATGAATATAGTTATCGGTATATGAAATGTATTCTTTAGCTGTTACAGGATCAAGAACATAATAATTTTCGGGATGTCTGTCAACCTCAGTATAAAGATCACTCGGCTTTTTGTCATATGAAACAGGAGTGATATGGAAGAAATATGATACACAGCTTACCGAACCTAATATCACAAGTACAATAACCGAAATAAGAACATTTTTTCTGCTTTTATCCGTAATATTACTGTATTCGTCTTTTTTGAGATGACCGAAATCAAACGAGTACATTGTAAACGAAAGAATCATCAGCAAAATTCCGTACATTGTGTATGCCGAAGAATCCATTGCATAACGAACATACATACAAGCCGCAAATCCTACAGTAAAATATAAAGCAGGGAAGAAGGCAAATCTTTTTTTCTGAACGGTAACAAAAACAATCATAACGGCAAGTATTACCGCAAAAGCAATAAGATATGAATCAAAATTTATAATATGTCCCCATGCATCTGAAAACAATGCACCCGCATTATCAAAGAAATTATACGGATTTTCTCGTTTTTGAATATCCGCAACCTTTTCAAGTGCAGCAGTATTCAGTCCGTTGTTTTCATCATAATATCCGTCAACAAAAAGTTCATACTCATTTGCCGAATTTATTCCGACCGAATTAAGCTCCTCACAGTAATCGGAATAGTTTGGAAAAGCATTATCATCGGTCTTATTGGCAAGGACGCTGTATCTGTACAGCCCCGAAGTTTCTGCATTTGCATTATTGACCGAATATGAATAATATTCAAGACCGCAACCGACAAGAACAATAAAGACAAATACAAGCACAAAAGGTCTGAAATACCAGAAAAATTTTCTGAACGGCAACTTGTACTTTCTTTTTGCAATCATATCACCGATGAAGAATGTAATAAAAAATGCAAGTCCCACAAAGAAATATTTGAAACATAAAAATGTTCCGAATATAACTTCAAGTACACCAATCCAAAACGTGAGAGAGTACCTTTTATTTCTGATTGCATTAAGTGCCATCAGAAACCCTGCCGTAAGCAGCAAAGCTGCAGTTTTACTGCTTAAAATGTTTGAATAATGGTCAAATGAAAACAAAATATTCAGCACAAGAGTGAATATGAAAGCCTTGTGCTTTCCGAATTTATCGGCAAAAACAAATGTAACAGAAGAAAAAGCGGCACAGGAGAGAAGAATTTGAAAAAGTACAAAACAGTTGAAATTCAAAAGAATGTACTGCAACGAACCGGTAATTGTCGCAAAAATGTAGTTAATATCATTATTGTAATAGCTATGATACTGACAGATATATAAAGAATTGTAAAAATCGTCAGCACTGTCATAGGAAAATGCAGTAACAACTATAATCAAAGCCATAATAACAATATTAATTGCCAAAGCAAAGAAGGTCTTGCTTTTTAGTGCGTTTAATATTTTATCTTTCATAATAACTCCTCTGCATTATCTTTCTTGTTTAAAAATCACTTTCTTGATCTTCTTTCGTTAATCAAAAGCTGAAGATTCTTCTGTTCGTAAGTATTAAATTTAACATTCTTCTCAAATTCTTCGGGTGTATATTTGCCCTCATACCATGACTGCGAGTTAAAGTATGCATTAAGGCTTGCGTCCTTAAAAATTCTGCCTCGTCTTGCATAAATCTCATTAATTGCAAGCTGTAAGTCGTTATCACTCAAAGCGCTTACCTGTGCGTTGCTGAGATATGAAGAATCGCTGTTAGGGAAGATAAATCCGCCGTTATTATTAGTGTTTGTATTGTTTGATGACTGTGAATTTGAATTGCCCGATGAGTTGTTCTGACTGTTTGATGACTGATGAGCCTGTGTTGAAGGAGCTTCTGTTTCTCTCTGAATCTGTCCGCTTGAGATAACAAGTTTAACAACGGTACCCGTACTTGCGCTTGTGTCACCTTCCGGAGTCTGGGAGATAATATATCCTTCCGGATAATCATAACTGTATTCATAGTCAGAAATTTCAACGGTAAAGCCAGCCTGTTCAAGAAGCTTCTTACCGTAACTGTAACCGTAACCGACAACAGGAACAACATTGTTATATGAAGAAGATGTTGTAACCTGTTCTGTTGTAGCAGGAACAGTAGTAGGCATCGCCGTACTCGGCGCCTGTATGGTTACTTCGGCAGATGTTGCAGTTTCGGCTGTAGTAGTTTTATTGTCAGCAGATGAATTTGACAAACCGTTATAAACGCAGAAACCGATAAATCCGAGTGCAGCGGCAATTACAACGGCACAAAGAATAATGATAAATTTATTCTTCTTTTTCTTTACATTTTCTTTATTATCTTCTTCATCTGTATATCCGAATTCATTGTCATTATCTTCAAAGCTGTTATCGTCAAAGTCGTTTTTTTCTTCAATTTTTTTAGTATCGTCAGCTTTATTGTCAGTACGCTTAACAGACGGCTCGTCCTCAAAGAAATCACCGTAGTCCTTGCTTGACTCATTGCTTGTAAGAACATTTTTATGATCTGCACCGGAGTAATCGTCAAACACTTCAACGCTTGTAACAGGAGGGAGAACTTCCGGAGCTACTTCGCTGTTGCTTGAAAGATCTTCAAATTCTTCAGCTTTTTTATCTGTAACAGTTTGTTCTTTCTTGTTATCTTCACTTGATACGGAACTGATATCTTCAAATTCAGGCTGTTTTTCTTCTGATACTTCATCAGTTTTAACCTCGGAATTTTCAGGCTCATCAACTGTGTCTGTAACATCAACAACCTCAAATCCGCCGTTTTCATCAGCATCAGACTCACTGACTTCATCTGCATCTACAGGAGCATTACCGTCAACAGGCAAGGATTCTTCACCGGCTAAAACTTCGGCAATACCAAGCTGTTCGCCGCCTTTAAATTCATTATCAAGAACAGCGTCCTCAACTGTCTGAACCTCATCCTTATCGTCAAAATTATCCTGCGGTTCAGTCGGTTCTGTATCCTCAAATTCATCATAATCATATTCTTCAAATACATTTCCGTCAAAATCCGTATTTTCCGGAACAACAACATCGGGATTCGGAACAGGGGAGGATGTACCTATTTCAGCCTTGATAGATGTGAGAGCATTTTTTATGTTGCCTGCATTCTTCCAGCGGTTTGTATTATTAGGTTGACATGCAATTACAATAACACTCTTGAGTTTTTCATCACCCTCAGACGGTGCGGTAACAGCCTTACCAGAGAATCTTTCTTCACAGGCATTCTTTCTGTCGCATGAATCACTTTCAAACGGAATTTTACCGCCGTTGCACATTGCATACATAATTATTCCGACAGAATAAATATCAGTTGTATAGTCAACATTTTCCTGCTTGTAAACCTCAGGCGCAACAAATGAGGTATCCGTAATCTTGCCTTCAAAATCTGTAAATCCGCCGATTTTATACCTTCCGTCAGCGGTTACAAAAATATTCTTTGGTGAAATATTACCGTGAAAAATATTCTTTGCTTCCAAAGTTTCAAGCATTTCACTCATCTGAATACCAAAATCAACAACTTCATCCTCAGCGAAAGTTTTGGTTTTCATAAGTTCTTCAAGACTTGTGAGTTCTTCTGTAAATATGTACAAATCACAGGTTTTTTTGTTCTGATTATCCTGAACATAAACATCTAGATAGTTTGAAACACCGTCAAGATCCTTAACCGATTCAATAAAATCAGCCTCTTCGGTGAAATACTCGGCATGTTCATCGGTATAATTGCTTTTGCCGACAAATGCGTGTCTGAGAATCGCATTTTGAGCAGTATTTTTATCAATCTTCCTGGATACCTTGTAAACTTCACAGCCGTTGTCTTCCCCGACAAATGAAGTAACCTTCCAATCCCTTAAATCTGCCGGCAATTTAATCGTTTTTGCCATATTAACACTCCTTAAATATTTCCTTATTTTTCATATTATATCTAAATCAAGGTCATTAACCCTCACTATCTCATTCTCCGGATTATTGTACCATATTACAATCTGTTTTACCATAGATATTTCAATTTTTTAAAAAATAATTCTAATTTGTAATTAAATCTGACATAAAAACAGCAGTCCGCCTAAACGAACTGCCGAAAACATAATTTCAGTAAAATATCTTACTCGATCTTATCTGATTTTTATTTTTTCCTTTTTGTTGACTCCGATAATTCCGCCTATTCCTCCTCCCAAAACAGACGACATCAGTTTTAGCAGGGTTAGTATCGTTATAGGCTCACCGTTAAAAATCAATGCAATGGAGGTTATGACAAGAAAAATAAAAAATCCTGTCAGCGAACCCACCGCAAGACCTGCACTTCCTGTAATTCTTGATGATATTATTCCCGACATCAGCGTTGCAACACCGACCATGCCGACCGTGCAGTAATCAAGTATATCTGCTGAAATTATTCCCGATGACATCATCACGGCTGCAAGCAAACACATCAAAATTACCAGTATGAGTATTCCGCATACTGATGAAAACAAAACAGCCTTTGCAAGTAGTTTTTTATCAGACATAAAACAACCCCCGAATATATTCTGTTACAAATATATTCGGGGGAAAGAACATTCATTCAAAAAGTTATTCTTTTGTAGCTTTAGTTTCGTCAGAATCTTTCTTCTTGCCAAAACCAAAGAAGCCTTTCTTTTCAGGCTGACCTGCCTGCTGTGGCTGTTCCTTAACTGTGTCAACAGTAGAAATACACCACTTTTTAAACTTCATCTTAACTCTGTCGGAGCCTGTTTCAATGATGATAGCGTCCTCGTCGTCCTTAATGGCAACTACTCTGCCCATAATTCCGCCGATTGTTGTAATTTCATCACCGATCTCAAGAGAGTTACGAAGCTGAGCTTCTTCTTTTTTCTTCTTTGAGTTAGGTCTGATGAGGAAGAAATAGAGAGCTGCAAAAATAGCAACATAGAAGAGAATCATAAAAATCATACTTGATGACTGATTTCCGCCGCTTGCACTTGCTTCTGCAACTACAGGTAAAAAGTTTGTCATTTTCGTCATTCCTTTCATACAATGTACTGATTATATCAGTTTTAATCACATCTTGCAAGTGTTTTTTCTGTTTTGAAAAAATATTAGATACGCACGCCTAAAATATTGCGATATTTCTCGTAAAATTCCATATATGTGCCATTATCAAGCTGAGTTCTGATAACTTCCATAAGATTATTGTAAAAATAGAGGTTGTGCAAAACAGCAAGTCGCATTCCGAGCATCTCACCGCTCTTGAGAAGATGTCTTATGTATGCCCTTGAAAAGTTTCGGCAAACGGGGCAGTCACAATGCTCATCAATCGGAGATTCATCTGTTTCATATTTTGCATTATTGATGTTACGCACTCCGTCCCAAGTGAAGAGCTGACCGTGTCTTGCGTTTCTGCTCGGCATAACACAGTCAAAAAGATCAACACCTCTTGCAACGCTTTCAAGAATATTCACGGGAGTTCCGACTCCCATAAGATATCTGATTTTATCTTTCGGAGCAAACGGCTCAACCTCTTCAATGATATGGTACATCGTTTCTGCAGGCTCACCCACGGCAAGACCTCCGATTGCATAGCCGTCAAGATTAAGCTCTGCAATTTCTTTCATATGATTGACGCGCAAATCGTCATAGATACCGCCCTGATTTATGCCGAACAGCATCTGGTTTTTATTTATGGTATCATCAAGACTGTTGAGCCTTTTCATCTCTGTAACGCATCTTTTAAGCCATCTTGTGGTTCTTTCAACGCTGTTTTTTGTATATTCATATGGAGAAGGGTTTTCAACGCATTCGTCAAATGCCATCGCAATTGTAGATGCAAGATTTGACTGGATTCTCATACTTTCCTCAGGTCCCATAAAAATTTTGCGGCCGTCAATGTGAGAATTGAAGTAAACGCCTTCTTCTTTAATATTTCTCAACTTTGCAAGAGAGAACACCTGAAATCCGCCACTGTCGGTAAGGATAGGACCGTTCCACCTTGTAAATTTGTGAAGTCCGCCCATTTGCTTAACCTTTTCATCACCCGGACGAAGATGCAGATGATAGGTGTTGCAAAGCTGAACCTGACATTTTATATTCTTTAAATCAAGCGCAGAAACAGCACCCTTGATTGCACCGCATGTTGCAACATTCATAAAGGCGGGAGTCTGAACCGTACCGTGAACCGTAACGAATTCGCCTCGTCTTGCGCTGCCTTCCTTTTTAATTACCTTAAACATAAATCCGTAAAATCCTCCTATGATATGAACATAGCGTCACCGAAAGAGAAGAATCTGTACTTTTCCTTTACAGCTTCTTTGTATGCATTCATAATAAAATCATACCCAGCAAAAGCGGATACAAGCATAATAAGTGTACTTTCGGGAAGATGAAAGTTAGTAATAAGTCCGTCAAGCACCTTAAATTCAAATCCGGGGTAGATAAATATATCCGTAAATCCCTCGCACGGCTTAATTCCTCCGTACATTGCCGCAACACTTTCAAGCGTTCTGCAAGATGTTGTGCCGACTGCAATAACCCGTCCGCCGTTTTTCTTAGTTTCATCTATGAGCTTTGCGGTTTCTTCGGGGACTTCATAATGTTCGCTGTGCATTTTGTGCTTTGTAACATCGTCAACCTTAACCGGTCTGAATGTACCGAGTCCCACATGAAGTGTAACATACGCAATCTTTATACCTTTAGCCTTGATTCTGTCCATAAGCTCGGTTGTAAAGTGAAGTCCTGCCGTCGGAGCTGCCGCAGAACCGAGTTCATGGCTGTAAACCGTCTGATAGCGTTCCTTGTCTTTAAGCTCGGCTGTAATATAGGGCGGAAGAGGCATCTGACCGATTTTGTCAAGAGTAGTAAAAAAATTCTCTTCACAGTCAAAATCAACTATTCTGTTGCCGTCATCCTTAACATCAACAACTGTTGCACGCAAAATCCCGTTACCAAACGAAAATTTTGTGCCTACTCTTGCTTTTTTACCGGGTTTGCAGAGTGTTTCCCAACGGTTGTTCGCAACCTGCTTCAAAAGCAAAAATTCAACTTTTGCACCTGTTTCGTCTTTGATACCGTAAATTCTTGCAGGCAAAACTCTTGAATCGTTGGCAACAAGAAGGTCACCCTCGTTAAGATAATCAATAATGTCATAAAAATGTTTATGCTCCAGAGTTTGTTTTTCTCTGTCAAGCACAAGCAATCTTGAACTGTCCCTCGGTTCAAGCGGAGTCTGTGCGATAAGCTCTTTCGGCAAATCGTAATAAAAATCACTTGTTTTCATTTTATTTCCTTTCAAGAACTAAAATTGCTTTTTAAAAGCTGTTCTGTCAAAAATCTTTGTAAAACACAAGTATTTGTCCTGTAAAATTCTCAAAATAATTGACATTACCCTTTTAAAATGATATATTATCTTATTATGAGCAGTTTGCATAATCGACAAACAGTCGTGTTTTCAGACATCTCTTCATATAATATAATATTTGTTTGAATAAGGCAACCGCTTTTTTAAAATTTGTTTAATTCGGAGGAATTATTATGAAAAAGTATAAAGTCGGTATTATCGGCGCTACCGGTATGGTAGGTCAGCGTTTTACACTTCTTCTTGAGAACCACCCGTGGTTTGAGGTTACTGTTCTTGCCGCAAGTAAGAGAAGTGCAGGCAAAACATACGGTGAAACAGTTGAAGGCAGATGGCATATGACTGCTCCTCTTCCTGAGAAGTACAAGGATATGGTTATCGTTGACGCTGAAAATGTTGAAGAGGTTGCATCACAGGTTGATTTCTGTTTCTGCGCAGTTAATATGAAGAAGGATGAAATCCGTGATCTCGAAGACAGATATGCAAAGGCTGAATGTCCTATCGTATCAAACAACAGTGCTCATCGTTTTACAGATGATGTTCCTATGGTTATTCCTGAAATTAACGCCGATCACATTAAGATTATTGACGCTCAGAGAAAGCGTCTCGGCACAAAAAGAGGCTTTGTTGCAGTTAAGTCCAATTGCTCACTTCAGAGCTATGTTCCTGCAATTCATCCTTTAAAGGCACTCGGCGTTGACAAGGTTCTTGCCTGCACATATCAGGCAATTTCAGGCGCAGGCAAAACATTTAAGACATGGCCTGAAATGGTAGATAATGTTATTCCTTACATCGGCGGTGAGGAAGAGAAGTCAGAGCAGGAGCCGCTTAAAATCTGGGGTAAGATTGAAGGCGACAAGATTGTTAAAACCGATGATATTTCAATCACATCACAGTGCATCCGTGTTCCCGTATCAGACGGTCACACAGCAGCTGTATTTATGTCATTTAAGGACGGCGTAAAGAAACCTACTGTCGAAGAAATTATTGACATTTGGTCAAACTACAGCGGCAGAGCACAGGAGCTTGATCTTCCGAGTGCTCCAAAGCATTTTCTCCACT
>OGKE01001502.1_pt1 | contig 14873 bp, 20 predicted proteins | sample 1572341 | NCBI WGS metagenome assembly OGKE01 (sample SAMEA2582091, study PRJEB24529) | metagenome | biome: Human gut stool | place: China | collected 2011
ATGATTATAACATTAATTATTTGTTTATTTTGTAATACTATTTTAGTGGAATGGTCTAAAGTTGATGCTTTGGCTAGTATCACTAGATTCTTTATAACAAATAATTGGGATTTTAGTATATATTTATTTGGAAATATATCCAATATTAATGGAATAAATTTATGGTATTCTGTAATTATATATATTATTTATTTTGTTCTTCTTTTAAAGATGAGTATTGGAAAATTTAAAAAATTAGAAAATTGATTTTAATACGGAGCTATTATTATTAATAGCTCCATAAAGGTATAATGTATAAATTACATTAAATAAAGATTATATTTATACATTTTGTTTTAGAGCTACTTTTTTGGGAGTAAACTATGAATTAAATGTTGATCAAAATAATATAGCTGTTATTGAAGAAAATTTACAAAAAGATAATATAAAGATTGAAAAATCGAAGGATATAAGAAAAATTGAAATTAGTGGTGCAGGTTTAAATGATTATTCAGTTCTTTCTTTACATTATGATGATAATTCAATTAAATCTACTAATTTATATTTAAATGAAAAATCTTATTACATATATCAATATTTAAGCAAACATCATAAATTCAATTATAATGATATGGTTGAAATTTCTATATTTATAAGTTTGACGACAATAGTTTTTACTATATATGCTGGAAGAAAAAAACTGGTAGACAATAAAAAATAGTAACTTATTAGAAAACAATAGTTAGAAGGAGAAGAGTTTATGAAAAAGAAAATTAAATTAACAATAGCATTTTTAGTTAGTTTATTACCAATGTTATTAAATCAATATGGAGGAAAGAAAGGTGTACAGGAGATTAGTGGATTGATTAACTTGCTTAACCCAATTGGAATTATATCTGTACTATTATTTATTATTGGGGTATGGGGATTATTTAAAAATAAAAAGACAAATAAAATATTAGGTGCATTAGGAACAATTGGGATTGTAATTTCAGAAATATATCAATTTTTTACCTGGCACATAATGAATATAACTGGAAAAATGAGTATTCATAATAGTATAGAATTTGCTTTTCCTGAATTCTATATTGGATTAGTAATCTCTTTAATTATGATGCTTTACTATTTTTCTATTGATAAGATAGAAAAAGAACAATAATTTACAAATTTTTATGAATAAATATTATAAGAAAAATATTAACTACTAAAATTCTTTAAAAAAGATATGGATATAAAAATACCAATAAATTGTAGGAGGAGTTATGAGATGAAAACAAAGAAAATAATATGTGTATTAATACTTATAGTAGTAAGCATTTTATTTGTTTTTACATTATTTGATTTTTTTCGAAGTTTATTTGTATCAAACTTTGAAATAGTTGTAAATAATAAAAATAGAGCAGAAATAAATGAAATGATTGAAAATTTCTGCGATGATCCAAATAAAATTAATAGAATTAGATTTGAGGTTGAACTAGGAGACGTAGAATTACGATTATATAACTATTTTCATTTAGAGAAAAAAGCAATTGCTTCTCAGTCCGATAGGATAATGGATTATATGTGTGAAAATGGAACATCAGTTAAAGGAATATGTTTATTTCAAATGTTGATTGAAACAATAATATTTTTGTATGTAAAATCAATCTTGGATTCTGAAACTGAACAATAAACTACAATATAAAAAGAGAAGAATTGATGAATCTTCTTCTCTTTTTATATTCATTATTCCAAGTTATTGTTTGTTTCCTATTAAATTTGGCAACATTTCAATCAAGAAAAATGAAAAATATAAAAATAAATATTTGTATAAATATAGGATGTGAAAATTTTATTTATACAATATTTATGATAAGAGCTACTTTTTGGGAGAGTAGTTCTCTTTTTTTCTAACAGCATATCTTAATTTTTTTCAAATGTCTAATACATAAGTCAATAAAATATTTTAAGCTAATCGTTCTACCATCATAATCTTCAAAAACTTCATAAATTATTTTAGAATCAATATAATCAAGCATATTTCCTAATGACCTGTCCATATTTGTTCGAACAGCATTAGCATTATCAATGCTATTTTTTTCAGCAACTTTTTGTACAAGACTATTCATATCAAGTAGTAATTTTGAATTATCATAAGCTAATAAAATTGCGTCTTTTATGTATTTACTACCTTTAAAATAATTTGTAAAACCAAGTTTCCACAAAATATCATCTACTTGTTTTTCGATGCCAAGACACTTTTTTAATGAATTAGATACAATGCTAATAGTAATTGAAGATTTGTAGAATTTTTTCTGATGAAAGAAAAGCCTTTTTCATATTTAATATTGGATATGCTATTAGAATCGATTACCAAAATAATGATATTCGTCTTTCTAGCATCTAATTTCTTGATTGCGTTAGTCAATACATTTGTACAAAATGCAATTGATGTAACAGAGTCCAATATTATTAGTTGATCTTTTGCTTTGTTATGAAAAATTATTTGCTCTAATTTTTCATATGGTACTTTTATTAGTTCAATATTTAGTTCATTTTGCAAAAAAGCATTAGATAAGCTGTTATATAGAATATCATTATCATTAGTAACGGCTACTTTAACCATAACCAGACCCTCCTAATAATGAATATTCATACAAATTTTACCATATTTAAAGACGATTAACCATTGGCTGTATAACTGCAAAATAGACTAAAATGTTTATTTTTGTATATTTATGTGTATTTGTGTAGATTTTATGACAACCAAGAAAAAGCATAGTATCATTCTTCTAGGACAAAAGTCTGTAAAGTTAAGGAAAGTGTATTAAAAACACAATAGATAAATTTTAGGAAACAAAAGAAATTGTGAATAATATATTGGCTTAATTTTGCAGACTTTTATAATATAGGGGGTTTTGAAAATGAGTGGATAAGAAATAAAATAGAAAGATATAATTTTTTTGTAAGTTAATAGCTTTCTTTGATTTTCAGGCATTTGTCCAATCTAAAAAGATTGGAGAATGATAAATGGAAAGAAAAGACTATTTAGTAGAATAATTATCAAAGGAGGAAAAATTATATTTAAAAAGAATTGTTATGACAGCAAAAAACAAATATTTTGAAAGAAATTATAATTACATTAACAATACATCTGTGTTTGTTGATGGTATTGTTTCTGCTGGGGAAGAATCTGTATTAGATGCTGTTTTAGAAAAATGCCAAGAAGAAGTAAAATCAGCAAGAGAGTTTGAAAAAACTCTTTCAAATCCAAGTTTATATAATATTGTAAAAGCACTATCTTTACGAGAAAAAGAGGTGCTTTTTTATTTATATAAAAAGCAAAAAAACATAAATGAAACGGCTGTTATAATGGGATTAGACAGAAAAACTATAAGAAAATATAGAGATGAAGCTCATAGAAAAATTGCAGAAAAACTAATAAATGGGGGAATGTAAAATGTTTAATAATTTTGATTTATCAGATCAAGAAATTTTAAAAATAATTGAAGATTACAAAAATTTAATAAATAAAAACTCTATGGTAAGTGGTAGATTTGATGAGGATTTACAACAAGAAATAAAACTTTTAATATTTAAAGTTTTGAGTAAAAATAGAAAAAAATAAAAAAGTTTTGAAAAATTCCCCATCATGAAAATTTTTCGTGTTCCTAATAAGTAAATAAATAAAAAAGGAGGAAACTTATATGGACATGAAAGATGAAAACAAGGAAAAAGTCGATATAGAACTTATAACTGCTTATGCACAAATGGCTTTCTTCACATTGCAAAATAGTGGGACAGAAATTACACCCAAAGCAATAAAATCTGAAATAAAAATGTTCTATGGAAAATTTGGAAACAAAGAGGTAAAGCGACTTGCTAATATTATTATGAAAGAAAAGAGGGAGAATAAATAAGATGATAAAGTACATTATTTTTTCTATGATCTCTTTTCTGCTTGGTATATTTGCAGGACAGATTATAGAACTTATAGAACAGAAGAAAAGATATAAAAAAGTCAAACCATTAAGTAAGCAGGATTTTGGACAAGCAATGAAAGATTTAGAAATTAAATAGAGTTTTTTATACTCTATTAGTTTCTTCATGTAAAAAAATTGTTAGCAAAAAATCCACCAAATAGGAGTATGTATGGAGAAACAAGAGAAGATAAAAGAATTATATTTTGAATGTAAATATAATCAAAAAGAAATTTCAGCAATATTAGGAATTTCAAATAAATATGTTAGCAAAGTTTTGCTAAAAGATAGTAGATATAAAGAAGAAAAAGAAAAGAGAAAGCTATTATCACAAAGTAGGCATAGACAGAAAACAATTGACTATATAAAAAATAAAAGAAAATCAAATATAAATGTAGAATATGAAAAATTAAAACAAATGCATATACAGGCAAGTAGAGAATTATCTGGAAGAAAAACTATTAGTAATCGAGCATTTAGAAATTGGAATTCTTCTATTTATAAATATAATGATAAGACAAAATCATATCATTTGAAGAAAGGAATTGTAACTGGTTTTGATGTGCCTAAAAAAATAAACTGGAAAAGTTATTAATATAAATCAACTTTTGATATTTCATGCATACATATTAAAAAAGAGGTGTATGTATGGTTGTGGATGAATATAAAAGCGATGCAACAATAATTAGGTTTGATGATAAATATATTGGTACAAAAGAAGAAAACAAGGAAATATTAGATATCTTGTTGAGCCTTACTATAAAAAAAATTTCAGAATATTCCTGAATGATTTGTAATTTTATTTGACCTATGTTAAACTCACAACGGTTAGATAAAATTAACAAAGGAAGGAGGTATTTTGGAAGGATTAATATATAATAGTTATTCAAATGAAAATGAAATAAATGTTTATGGAGAGTATGCAATATATTTAAGAAAATCAAGAGCAGACATGGAGGCAGAATTAAAAGGCGAAGGAGAAACTCTCGCACGACATGAACATATATTATTAGATTTAGCAAATTCAAAAAATTTAAAAATAGGAAAAATATATAGAGAAATTGTAAGTGGTGAGACAATTGAAGCAAGACCCGAAATGAAAAAATTATTGACAGATGTAAAAATGGGAAAATGGAAAGGTGTATTAGTTGTTGAAGTAGAGAGATTAGCTCGTGGTGAAACTATGGATCAAGGTATAGTTGCTCAAGCTTTTAAAATATCTGAAACAAAAATAATTACACCAATGAAGATTTATGATCCAAATAATGAGTTTGATGAAGAATACTTTGAATTTGGATTATTCATGTCAAGACGAGAATATAAAGTAATAAATAGAAGATTACAGCGTGGAAGACTAATGTCAGTAAATGAAGGAAAATATGTTGGAAGTGTAGCACCATTTGGATATGATAGAGTTAAAATAAAAGGAGACAAAGGATATACATTAAAAAAGAATCAAGAAGCAAATACTGTTAAAATAATGTATGATTTATATGCTTATGATGATTTATCTCTAAATGAAATAACTGCAAAATTAAATGAAATGGGATTGAAACCAAGAAAAAGTGAAGAATGGTCAGTTTCAACTGTAAAGGATATATTAGCAAATCCAGTATATATTGGGAAAATAAAATGGAATGCGAGAAAAGAAGTAAAAGTTTATAAACATGAAAAATTAGTAAAAACTAGACCTAGAAATAGTGATTACATACTTGTAGACGGATTGCATAAAGCAATTATCGATGAAAAAACATGGAAAATAGTTTATGCTAAAAGAAGTTTGAATTCTGCTCCAGTAGTACATAATAATGTAGTACAAAATCCATTATGTGGTTTGGTTATTTGTGCTAAATGTGGCAAGAAGATGAAAAGAAGATCATATAGTAAATTTAGTAAAGAGCCAACTTTGTATTGTTCAAATCCGAATTGTGATAATATAGGCTCAAAATTCCATTTCGTAGAAGAAAAAGTTTTAGATGGTTTAAAAAAATGGTTAGAACAATATAAATTTGATTACCAAGAACATTTACAAAAAATAAATCATAATAAGATTGAATCAATAGAAGAAACAATATTATCTTTGGAGGCAGAAGCTAAAAAAGAAAATGACAAATTATTAAGTATATTTAACTTTTTAGAAGATGGAACTTATACGAAAGAAATGTTTAAGGCAAGAAGTGATGCTGTATCACAAAATGTTGCTAGAATAAATAGTTCAATTGAAGAATATAAGGTTAAATTAGCACAAGAAAAAATAGTTGATAAGGAAAAAGAGGTTTTAGTACCAAAGATTGAAAATCTTCTTGATGTGTATGACTTATTACAAACACCAGAAGAAAAAAACTATTTGTTGAAAACAGTTATTACACAAGTTACTTATTTGAAAACAGAAAAGTCTATAAGGAAGGATTCTGATCCAACAAATTTTACAATAAATTTATATCCTAAAATAAATAAGGTGGTATAAATACAAAATTAAAAACATATTAGAGGAACTGAAAGAAATTTAGAAAAGAAGATTAAAAAAATGCAGTAATATCAATGATTACAAGTAATTTTTTTTTAAGCTTCAAACGACCTCATATAGGAGCAGTCGAATTAGCACATTTAGAAATGGTAGGAACTATAGTTCATCAATTAACAAAAAATGCATCAATTGAAGAAATAGAAGCAGCAGGATTAGGAGCATATTATACAGATCATGGTGTAGATATATATCCACAATCTGCAGCAGGTGTACCATTTGATGCAACATGTTTAGCATGTAAAGGTGATGTAATTGCAAACTTACAAGAAGACTTAGCTGCTGAGCAAAAGGCAAGAGCAACATATGAAAAATTAATAGATTTATGTAGAGATAATCCAGATGTAATAGATCCATTAAGATTTTTAAGAGAAAGAGAAATTGTTCACTTCCAAAGATTTGGTGAAGCTTTAAGAATTGTTCAAGATAAGCTTTCAAATAAGAAATTTTGTATGAATGATATGAATAATATAATGCAATTAAATAATAATTGTGGAAGATAATATAATATGCCAAGTTATTTTAGATAGCTTGGCATATTTGTTAATGTTCAAAATATATCTAATAAATGTTGAATAATGTCTAATAATGTGTTAAAATGAACTCAATGTGAAGAGTAAATACTCTAGCAATAAAAATTAATTTTAAAGGAAGTCCAAAATGGAATTTAAAGAACAATTAAAAAAATATCAAACAATTATAAATACAGAATTAGAAAAATATTTAAGAAAAGAAGAATGTCCTGAAAAAATATTAAATGAATCAGTAAGTTATAGTTTGATGGCAGGTGGAAAAAGACTAAGACCAAAATGTTTAAAGAAAATTATCAAGAAGCAATGCCATATGCAGTTGCAATTGAAATGATACATAATTTTTCATTAATACATGATGATTTGCCAGAAGTAGATAATGATGATTTTAGACATGGAAAGCCAACAAATCATAAACAATTTAATCACCCAACAGCACTACTTGCAGGAGATTCATTATTTAATCAAGCATATATAGTTATGAGTAAAGACTTAGCAAAATCAGCAACACAAAATAAAATAAGAATATTTGGAGAATTTTCAAATGCGGTAGATAGAATGATTGCAGGAGAATATTTAGATACAGAACTTGAAGGACAACAAATTAGCCATCAAATGCTTCAATATATACATGAAAATAAAACAGGAGAATTATTAAAACTAAGTATAAGAATGGGAGCAATATTAGCAGATGCAAGTGAAAATGATATAGAAAGATTATCAAAATTTGCAGATAAAATTGGTTTAGCATTTCAAATAAAAGATGATATTTTATCTGAAGAAGGTAATCCAGATATAACTGGAAAACCAGTTGGAAATGATAAAGAACACAATAAATGTACATATGTATCTGTATTTGGAATTGAAGGAGCTAAAAAAGAATTAGAGAAAATAACCAATGAAGCAGTTGAGATATTAGAATATTATGGAGATAAGGCAGAATTTTTGAAACAATTAGCAATTTATATAAAAGACAGAAACAAATAAAATAAGAGGACCCCAAAAAGGGATCCTCTTTTGAAATTAGAACGGATTGTTTGGGTCGATGAAGACTCCACGGTCAAATTGGAACGGATACGTTCTGTTTACAACATAATAAAAAAGATTATTTGTAGTTGGATTGAAAACATATCCATAAACTAAATTGTGTGTTTTTGCAAATTTGGCTACAGAATATTCGTCGTCAGAGTGTAAAATCAAATTTTGACTATGGTTAACCAAATCGGCAATTGAACTGTTTGGAACATTTAAGATATTCATAAATGTTTTAAAATCAATTTCTAATCCGTATTTTTCAACATGGATGATATTTCCATGTTTAGTAATATCAGATAAAATTCTACCAGATTCATTTGCCAAAACAATAAGCGTATTCCAGTTACCTTCAAATGGTAAAAGCTCAGGCTTATCAATTAAAAACCAAAGGAAAAAATGATGACGTACAATACAGAGTTTCATTTTGCCTACCTCCAATTTCAATGTGCAAAATTCGAACTTATTAAGTATAACATTTTTTATAAAAAAAATCAAGATATTATATGAAATCTTAATAACATAAAGAATTTCACAAGATATTCACAATAATAATATAAAATATACAAAAAATGAAAGGATATAGATATGTTACAATTAAAAAATATAACAAAAAACTATTTATCAGGAGATAACGAAGTTCAAGCATTAAAAGGAATAGATATAGAGTTTAGAGAAAATGAATTTGTCTCAATTTTAGGACAAAGCGGATGTGGAAAAACAACATTGTTAAATATAATAGGAGGACTTGATAGATACACATCAGGAGATTTAATTATTAATGGAAAATCAACCAAAGAATTTAAAGATAAAGATTGGGATACATATAGAAATCATTCTGTAGGATTTGTATTTCAAAGCTATAATTTAATTCCACATCAAACAGTACTTGCAAATGTTGAATTAGCACTTACAATATCAGGTGTAGGAAAAGCAGAAAGAAAAAAAAAGGCAATAGAAGCATTACAAAAAGTAGGATTAGGAGATCAACTAAATAAAAAGCCAAATCAAATGTCTGGAGGACAAATGCAAAGAGTTGCAATAGCAAGAGCATTAGTAAATGATCCAGATATATTACTTGCTGATGAGCCAACAGGAGCATTAGATTCAAAAACATCAGTACAGGTAATGGAAATATTAAAAGAAATATCAAAAGATAGATTAATAATAATGGTAACACATAATCCAGAACTTGCTAAAAAATATTCATCAAGAATAGTAAAATTATTAGATGGAAAAATCATAGATGACTCAAATCCTTATAAATCTAGTGAAGAAGATGTGAAGAAAGCTAGAAATAAAAAAGACAAATCTGGAAAAGCATCAATGAAATTCACAACAGCAGTAAGATTAAGTCTAAATAATTTAATGACTAAAAAAGGAAGAACATTTTTAACATCATTTGCAGGAAGCATAGGAATAATAGGGATTGCATTAATATTATCATTATCACATGGAATGCAAAGTTATATAAATAGATTAGAAGAAGATACGCTTTCATCATATCCATTAACAATTCAAGAAGCTAGTATAGATGTAACAAGTATGTTAGAAGCAATGATGGGAAATGGAGAAAAAGAAGAACATAATGATAATAAAATATATTCAAGACCAATAGTAAATAATATATTAGAAACAGTATCAACAAAACTTCAAACAAATAATTTAGAAGAATTTAAAAAATATTTGGAGAGTGGAGATACAAATATAAAAGATTATATAAATGCTATTCAATATGAGTATAATTTAAACTTAAATATATATAAACAAAATGAAGATAAAACATATCAACAAGTAAATCCAAGCAAAGTATTTGACGAACTAGGATTTGGAGAAATGATGGAATCAAGACAAAGTGCATCATCAATGATGTCAGGTTCAATGGCAATGACACAAACTGATGTATGGACTGAAATGTTAGATAATCAAAATTTATTACAATCACAATATGACGTACTTGCAGGAAATTGGCCAACAAAATATAATGAAGTTGTTTTAATAGTTGATGAAAATAATGAAGTCAGTGATTATACATTATATTCTTTAGGAATAAAAGATATCAAAGAACTAAATGAATCAATGGAAAAAATAAAAAATAAAGAAAAAGTTGAAGCTGGTGAATCAGAAAGTTATTCTTATGATGATTTATTAAATTATAAATTTAAAATATTACTAAATACAGACTATTATAAAAAATCTGGAAATGCATGGCAAGATATGTCAAATGATGACGAATACATGAAGAATGTTGTAGAGAATGCAGAAGAAATAACAATAGTAGGAATAATAAAACCAAATGAAGAAACTGTTTCATCATCAGGTGCAGGAATGATTGGATATACAAAAGAATTAAAAGAATATGTGATAAATAAAATTAATGAAACAGAAATTGTAAAAGAACAAAAAGAAAGTCCTAATATAAATGTATTTACAGGAATAGAATTTCCAGAAAATCAAAATAGTTCATTTGATTATTCACAATTAACAGATGAACAAAGAATGTATATGGCAACATTGTCAGAAGCAGAATTAGCAGAGCTTATGAAAAATTATGCAGAAAATTCAACAGCAACTTATGATTCAAATTTATCAACACTTGGAGTAGTAGACTTAAATAAGCCATCAACAATAAATATATATCCAAAAGATTTTGAATCAAAAGATATGATTACAACAAAAATTAGTGAATACAATGATAAACAAACAAATGATGGAAAAGAAGAAAATGTTATAACATATACAGATATTGTAGGTGTTATGATGAGTTCTGTTTCAACAATAATTAACGTAATAAGTTATGTATTAATTGCATTTGTTGGTATTTCATTAGTTGTATCATCAATAATGATTGGAATTATAACATATATATCAGTTTTAGAGAGAACAAAAGAAATTGGAATATTAAGAAGTATAGGAGCATCAAAGAAAGATGTTTCAAGAGTATTTAATGCAGAAACACTTATAATAGGATTAGTAGCAGGATTAATAGGAATTGTTGTTACATTATTGTTAAATATTCCAATAAATATGATAATAAAATCAATAGTTGGAATATCAAATATTTCTAAATTGCCTACAGCAGGAGCAATTATATTAGTTGTAATAAGTGTAGGACTAACAATGATTGCAGGATTAATTCCAGCAAGATTTGCAGCTAAAAGAGATCCAGTTGAAGCATTAAGAACAGAGTAAAGGGAGTAAGAAAAATGAAAGTAGTTGGAACAATGTTTTTTGAAAATGAAAAATTATTAATAGATAAGCCTCGTAAACGACCAACTTATCAAATGATAGGAGGAAAAGTTGAAGATGGCGAAACAACATTACAAGCAGCAATAAGAGAATGTCATGAAGAGCTTGGTAATGAAGCTATTTTTGATGAAGAAAAATTTGAATTAATAATGGAATTTGATGAAATTGCAACAAGTGATGGAATTACTCCAATACATTTCTATGTATATAAATATAACGGAAAACTTCAAGGAATTTTGAAAACATCAGAAGAAATAGAAAAATTTTTATGGTATGATACTGATATGGATAATAATATATTGTCAAACACATTAAAAAATGAAGTTGTTCCATATTGTAAGAAAAATAATTTAATAAAATAACTTAAAAAGAACTTCAATTTGAAGCTCTTTTTGTATTAATGTTTTAATAAAGGTTAAACTAACAAAAAGGAGAAAAAGTTATGTTTAAACCACAAGCGATATATTATGAAAAAGAAATAGAAAATTATCAATTAGGAAAAGAACTATTAGAAAAATATAAAGAAGTACCCAAAATCCTTATAGAAAATCATAATAATATAGAAGAAATGAGAAGAAAGAATAATAGTGAATTTCCAAAAATAAAACAAAATCTAATAATAGGAACAAGAAAAACACATAAATTTGTAGAAAACCATAAAACATCAGATTATTTAGTACCATATACCTCATCAGGATGTACTGCGATGTGTTTATATTGCTATTTGGTATGTAATTACAATAAATGTGCATATTTAAGATTATTTGTAAATAGAGAGCAGATGCTTGAAAAAATAATAAAAACAGCACAAAAAAGTGAAAAAAATCTAACATTTGAGATAGGAAGTAATAGTGATTTAATATTAGAAAATACAATAACAAATAATTTAGTATGGACAATAGAAAACTTTGCAGATACATCAAAAGGACAATTAACATTTCCTACCAAATTTGACATGGTAGATCCAATTTTGCCATTAAAACATAATGGTAAAATCACAATAAGAGTAAGTATGAATCCAGAAGAAATCATAAATAAAGTGGAATTTGGTACATCAAGACTAAAAGAAAGAATAGTGGCTATAAACAAATTAGCAGAAGCTGAATATAAAGTTGGAATACTAATTGCACCAGTAATTTTAGTTGAAAATTGGAAAGAATTATATACAAATTTAATTCAAAGATTAAATAGTGAATTATCTGAAAAAGTAAAAAAACAAGCATTTTTTGAAATAATATTTATGACATATAGTTTTGTACACACCCAAATAAATGAAGAAGCATTTCCAAATGCTATAAATTTATATAATACTGAAATTATGACAGGTAGAGGAAAAGGTAAATATTCATATAAACAAGATGTTAGAAAAGAAGCGGAAGTTTACTTAAGAAAACAAATGGAAAAGTATTTTCCAGATAATAGTATAGAATATATTGTATGATTTTTTATAGAAAGTTGAGGCAATTAATCAAATTTGTCTTGAAAAAATTATAAAAGTATGATAATATAAAAATATAGTTTTAATAGATTAAAAAAAAACCACTTTTGCAGTTTTTATTTTAATCTATTTTTTTTATTTGATTTTATATGGCAAAAATGGGAATATAGGAGGAATAATAAATGAACACAAAATATGTATTTGTAACAGGAGGAGTAGTATCAGGATTAGGAAAAGGAATAACAGCTGCATCATTAGGAAGATTGTTAAAAAATAGAGGATATAAAGTAACAATTCAAAAATTTGATCCATATTTAAATGTTGATCCAGGAACAATGAGCCCATATGAACATGGAGAAGTATTCGTAACAGATGATGGAGCAGAAACAGATTTAGACTTAGGACATTATGAAAGATTTATTGATGAAAACTTAACACAACATTCAAGTGTAACAATGGGAAAAGTATATTCAACAGTAATTGAAAAAGAAAGAAGAGGAGACTATTTAGGAAAAACAGTACAAGTAATACCACATGTAACAAATGAAATAAAAGAAAGAATATATAGTTTTGAAAATACAGATACAGACATAGTTATAACAGAAGTTGGGGGAACAGTTGGAGATATAGAAGGATTATCAATAATAGAAGCAATCCGTCAAGTAGGATTAGAGAAAAATCCTGAAGATGTAGTATATATACATGTAACATTATTACCATACATATTTGGTTCAAATGAAATAAAATCAAAGCCAACCCAACACTCTGTAAAAGAATTACAAAGCTTAGGAATACAACCAAATATTTTAGTATGTAGAACAGAACAAGATATTCCAGACACAATAAGAGAAAAATTAGCACTATTTTGTAATGTAAGAAAAAGTAGTGTAATACAAAATAAAACAGCAGACAATTTATATGCAGTACCACTAATGCTTGAAGAAGAAGGGTTAGCAAGAGAAGTATGTAATCATATGAGATTAGATAGATATGTTCCAGATAATACAGAATGGCAAAAAATGATAGATAATATAAGAAGCATAGGAGATGAATCTGTAAATATAGGAATAGTAGGAAAATATATTCAACTAGAAGATTCATATTTGTCAGTAATAGAAAGTTTACATCATGCAGGATTTGCTAATAAAGTAAAAGTTAATATCAAATTAATAGATTGTGAAACAATAAATAAAGAAACAGCACAAGAAAAATTAAAAGGATTACAAGGAATAATAGTTCCAGGTGGATTTGGAAATAGAGGAATAGAAGGAAAAATAGAAACAATTAGATATGCTAGAGAAAATAAAATTCCATTCTTAGGAATATGTTTAGGTATGCAAATGGCAGTTGTAGAATTTGCAAGAAATGTATTAGGATTAAAAGATGCTAATTCAGCAGAATTTAATGAAAAAACAACAAATCCAGTTATACATATAATGGATGATCAAATAGGAATAGATAAAAAAGGTGGAACAATGCGTTTAGGAGCATATCCATGTATATTAAAAGAAGGAACATTAGCCAAAGAATTATATGGAAAAGAGCAAATTTCAGAAAGACACAGACATAGATATGAATATAATAATGAATATAAAGAAAGATTAGAAAAAGCAGGTTTAATATGTTCTGGAACATCGCCAGATGGAAAATTAGTTGAAATAGTAGAATATAAAGAACATCCATATTTTATAGCAGGACAATTCCATCCAGAATTAAAATCAAGACCTAATAGACCAGCACCATTATTTATAGGATTAGTTAGATCAGCAAAAAATATAAAATAAATTATTCTAATATAAGAAAGGAATAAATTTTTATGAATAATGAATTTGAAAAATGGCAAGAAAAGTGTAAAGAATCAGGAAATAAAAGAGATGATTATTTGACTTGGGACGAATACTTTATGGCAATTGCAAAACTATCATCAAAAAGAAGTAAAGATCCTAATACACAAGTTGGAGCATGTATTGTAAGTAATGATAATAGAATATTATCAATAGGATATAATGGAGCACCAAATGGATTTGAAGATGAAAATTTCCCATGGGCAAGAGATGGAGAAAAAATATATACAAAATATCCATATGTATGTCATGCAGAAATGAATGCAATTTTAAATTATAGGGGATCAAAAAAAGAATTTGAAAATGCAAAAATATATG
>OGKE01001513.1_pt1 | contig 14741 bp, 7 predicted proteins | sample 1572341 | NCBI WGS metagenome assembly OGKE01 (sample SAMEA2582091, study PRJEB24529) | metagenome | biome: Human gut stool | place: China | collected 2011
CTGAGCGTCCCCTCCTCGTCGTTGTCGTGACGGGAGAAACCGCCCGTGCGGCAAATTGGGGACTCGATGGCTATGACCGCGACACGACCCCTGAACTCCGCAAGGAAGGCGTGGTGAATTACACCGACGCTTCTTCCTGCGGTACGAGCACCGACGTCTCTGTCCCCTGCATGTTCAGCCGGATTGGGCGAGAAAACTACAACCGGAAGAAGATCATTACGGAAGAACCGCTTCCCGCGGTCCTGCAGCGCGCCGGCGTGAAGACGCTTTGGGTGGATAACCAGGGCGGTGATAAGGGAGCGAGCCAGGGGACTCCGTACACGGAACCCGTCAAGTCTCTTCCGAAGGCGCTTCGCGATTCCGTCTGTCCGAATGGCGAATGCTATGACGAAGGCATGGTTCCCTATATTGATCAGGAGAAACTGAAGCCCGGTACCGTAAATGCCCTCTTCTTCCACATGATGGGCAGTCACGGCCCGGCGTACGCCAAGCGCTATCCGGAAAAATTCAATAAGTGGGGTCCGGTCTGCACGAATTCTGACCTCCGGTCCTGTGACCCGAAATCGATCCGGAACGCTTATGACAATTCGATCCTCTACACGGATCATGTGCTGAGTTCCATGATTGACAAACTGAAGGCGATGAAGGACGCGGATACCGCTCTGATCTACATGTCAGACCACGGCGAAAGCCTTGGCGAAAAGGGTCTTTTCCTCCACGGCGCTCCCTATGCGATCGCTCCGAGTGAACAGACTCATATTCCGATGATCCTTTGGGTGTCGGACGGTCTCCGGTCCCGCCTTGGCATTGCGAAGGGGTGCCTTGAAGCCGGCGCGAAGAAACCGGTTTCGCATGACGACATCTGGAGCACGGTTCTTGCTCTCACCCAGGTGAAGAGCTCGACCTACAACGCGAAGCAGGACATTACGGCTGCGTGCCGGAAGCCGTCGAAGTAAGCAAAAACCGACACATAAAACCTTAAGTTCCCCTGGGTCCCGGCCCAGGGGTCTTCTTTTTGCAGGGCATAACTATGAAATTTTCAAAGCTCCCTCCCAAAACAGACCGCGCCAAGATCCCCCGCACGGTCTGGGCCCTCGGATTCGTCTCGCTCTTTATGGATATTTCGTCTGAAATGATCCATGCGGTTCTTCCGCTCTTCATGGCGGTGGGACTCGGAGCCTCGGCCACAGCGATCGGTATCACGGAAGGCGCGGCGGAATCCGTCGCGCTCATCATGAAGGTCTTTTCCGGCATGATCTCTGACCGCTTCGGGCACACGAAGGCACTCGTCTTCACGGGCTATGCGCTCGGCGTGATTTCGAAACCGTTCTTCGCCCTTTCTGACACCGTGCTTCAGGTCTTTTGCTGCCGGTTTGCTGACCGAATCGGAAAAGGGATCCGCGGAGCGCCCCGAGACGCCCTGATTGCCACCGTTACACCGAAAGACGTGATGGGAGCGAGTTTTGGACTTCGCCAGTCGCTCGATTCCGCCGGTGCCTTTATTGGCCCGGCTATTGCGGCGCTGCTGATGTGGCTCACGTTTGATAACTACCGGCTCATTTTCTGGTGCGCCCTGATTCCGGGTCTGATCTGCCTTTCACTCATCATCTTTGAAGTGAAAGCGCCGGAACCGAAGAACGCTCACCGGACGAACCCGATTTCCCGCGAAGCTATGGGGAGGCTGTCATCGGCCTTCTGGATGCTGATCGCGGCAGCGGCTGTTTTTTCCCTCGCCCGGTTCTCCAACGCTTTTATCGTGCTCCGCGCGGCTAATGTCGGAATTTCGGCCGCCATGGTGCCGCTCGTAATGGTGCTCATGAATGCGGTGTTCGCGTTTTCGTCCTATCCCTTCGGAAAAGCCGCGGACCGGATCCACCCGATCTGGCTCCTGACGCTCGGCATTGTTTTCCTCTTTGCCTCCCAGGTGACTCTTGCGCTGGCGTCATCCCCTGTCTGGGTTCTGGCTGCGGTGGTCCTCTGGGGTCTGCACCTTGGCGCTACTCAGGGCATTTTCTCCGTTTTCATTGCGAAACTCGCGCCTGAAGATCTCCGCGGTACGGCGTTCGGTCTCTATAACCTCGTGTCAGGAGGCGCTCTATTGATTGCCGGTATCGGGGCCGGCGCGCTCTGGGACACGCTCGGCGCATCGGCGTCCTTCTGGGCCGGTGCCTGTTTCGCCGTTCTCTCCCTTCTATTCATGCTGATTCTTTCGCGCGGCCCGCTGAAAGACGTCTGAAATAGATAGCTTTTACCCCGCCCTGCCTGATATCAGGCAGGGTATTTTTTTGTTTTCTGATACAGAAACTCTCAATTTCCGGCATCTCCCTTCACGTCCGGAGCTCTTAGAATGGGCGGCACCCGCGGGCATAGAAATCATTTTTGTAGTCCACCAGAATCAGTCTGATTTCGTTCAGAGAGATGCGCAGAAACTTTTCCGGGACTGACTATCGTTATGTTTGAGTCACCTCACCGGGAAGAAATCGTTTCTTTCCCTTACGCTCGCTTAACAGTTATTACTGGTATCTTTGTCTCATCCAGACTGGCGGAGATGGTGTACCCGGATCGCGCGAATTCATTTCTGGCCGCCTTCCCTGCCAAAAAACAGTTAAAAGGTCCTTCCATGAAACGCCGCAAACTCGTCTTCTCCGCCATTGCCATCCTTGCTGCCGCAGCAATCGGAGGCGGCGGATACCAGTACTGGAAGAATAAAAAATCGAACGCCGCGCCGCAGCAGGCCGGAGGCCGCCGCGGCCGCCGGATGCCGACCTCGGTTCTGACAGTTCCCGCGAAGACCCAGAATGTTGATGTCTACATTTCAGCTCTCGGCACAGTGACTCCGGCGCAGAGCGTCAGCGTGATCAGCCAGGTGACAGGCCGTCTCACGCAGATTTTCTTCAAGGAAGGGCAGTATGTGAAGCGGGGCGCTCTTCTCGCCAAAGTTGATACCCGAGGATACGAAGCAAACACCGAGCAGTACCGCGGTACTCTTGCTCAAAGCGAAGCTCAGCTTGCGAATGCCCGCCAGGTGCTCTCCCGGTATCAGAAACTTTACGCACAGAATTCCATTTCAAAGCAGGATTACGACGCTCAGGCCGCCCTTGTCAAACAGTATGAAGGCGCGGTTCGGGCGGCAAAAGGCCAGATTTCAGGCGCTCAGCTTTCGGTGGGCTATGGCCGCATCACAGCGCCGATTTCTGGCTTTATCGGTCTCCGGGGTGTGGATATCGGGAACCTCGTAGGACCGAGCGACTCAACCGCCATCGCGACGATTACCCAGACCCGCCCGATTTCTGTCGAATTTTCCATTCCTCAGGCTAACCTCTCTGATGTCGTAACACCGATCCGGGCGGGGAAATCGCTTCGCGTCGAAGTCTACGATCAGAGCGGATCAACGCTGATCGCTCAAAGCACCGTAAAAACGGTAGGAAATTCCATCGATACCACGACCGGTACGGTGAAACTGAAGGCCGATTTCCCGAATACGGATGACAGGCTTTTCCCGAATCAGTTCGTCAATGTGAAACTCATCACCAACGTGCTTGAAAATGCCATCGTTGTGCCGACTGCCGCCGTTCAGACGAGTACGACCGGGCAGTTTGTCTTTACGGTTGACAGTGATTCTGTCGCCCACCGGACTCCGATCAAAATGGGGCCTGACGCCGGTAATGGTTTCACCGCGATTCTTTCGGGCCTCAAGGCAGGCGACCCCGTGATTACATCCGGAGTCGATTCCGCCACGGATGGCGGAAAAGTCAACGTGGTGAAGCCTGCCGCGGCAAACGCCTCTGATGGGGCCACACCGCGGCGGAGAAAACCGTCTGCCACAGGCTCTGACGCCGCCGCGTCCCCCGCAGCCTCCGCTCCCGCCTCGTCCGCCGCTTCTCATTCCTAAAGCGCTGAAGGCCACCAAATGAACCTTTCGCGACTCTTTATTTATCGCCCGATCGCGACGCTCCTTCTGATGATCGCGCTTGTCGTCGCGGGCGCGCTTGGGTACCGATACCTCTCCATTTCGGCCCTGCCCGAAGTGGATTATCCGGTGATCCAGGTGACGACACAGTTCCCGGGTGCCGGTCCTCAGGTGATGACCTCCGGTGTCACCGCGCCGCTTGAGCGCCAGCTCGGCCAGATGTCGGGGCTGAATCAGATGTACTCCGTGACCTCCGGCGGCAATTCGGTGATCACGCTGAAATTCAATCTCGATCTCAGTCTCGATGTGGCGGAACAGGAAGTTCAGGCCGCCATCAACGCGGCTGACGCCCTGCTCCCAAGTGATCTTCCGAATAAGCCGACCTATAAGAAGGTGAATCCGGCAGATACCCCGATTCTTACCATTGCGGCGACTTCTGACACCCTCCCCCTCACCAAGGTCCAGGATCTGATCAACACCCGCGCCGCACTGAAACTCTCCCAGATTTCAGGGGTAGGCCTTGTGAGCCTTGCGGGCGGCCAGCAACAGGCTGTCCGTATCCGCGCGAATCCGGTGAAACTCGCCTCTGCCGGTCTCGCGCTTTCCGATATCAACACCGCGATCAATAACGCGAACGTCAATGGCAGCAAGGGTGGTTTCGACGGGCCCGAGCGGAGTGTCACGATTGACGCGAATGACCAGCTGAAGTCGATTGAGGACTATCAGAACCTCGTCATCAAATATTCGAACGGAAACGCGCTGCGTCTGAAGGATGTGGCAGACGTTGAACTCGCGCCGCAGGATGAATATCAGGAAGCGTTCGCGAACGGCAAACCCGCCATCATCATCAATATTCAGCGTCAGCCTGGCACGAATGTTGTGAATATCGCGGATGACATCAAGGCGGCGCTCCCGGCCATTCAGGAATCGCTCCCCGGATCCGTGAAACTCACGATTCTCGCAGACCGTACGCAGTCGATCCGTGCGTCGATCGATGATGTCCAGACGGAACTCCTGATCGCTATAGGTCTCGTGATCGCGGTCTCGTTCCTCTTCCTTCGGACGCCGACCGCGACGCTCATTCCGAGTCTCGCGGTGCCGCTCTCTATTGTCGGCACTTTCGCCGTGATGTATCTCGCCGGTTTCTCACTCAATAACCTCACGCTGATGGCGCTTACCATCGCGACAGGCTTTGTGATTGACGACGCGATCGTAGTGGTGGAAAACATCCAGCGCCATATTGATGACGGCATGAAACCGCTCGACGCGGCTCTTCTGGGATCAAAGGAAATCGGCTTCACGATTGTGTCGCTCACCTTCTCCCTTATTGCCGTGCTGATTCCGCTTCTCTTCATGGGGGACGTAGTCGGGCGTCTGTTCCGCGAATTCTCGATCACCCTCGCGGTGTCGATCCTGGTCTCGATGGTCGTGTCGCTCACTCTCACGCCGATGCTTTCCGCTTATCTGCTGAAGCATATTCCGGAAGAGAAACACAGCCGCATCACTCAGGATTTCGGCAAGGCCTTTAACTGGCTTCTCAATCTCTATGAGCGCTGCCTTAAGGTCGTACTGAATCATCAGGTCGCGACCCTCTTCGTGGCAATCGGCACGCTTTTTGTCACCGCTCTTCTCTGGATCTGGGTTCCGTCGGGATTCTTCCCTGCGCAGGACACCGGTTTCATTCAGGGCATCACCCGGGCACCTGCTGATATTTCATTCTCTGAAATGGCGAAGCGCCAGGGAGAGCTTGCGGCCCTGATTCAGAAAGATCCTGGCGTTCAGTCCGTGAGCTCGATCGTCGGCGTTGACGCGGTAAACAACAATTCCCTCAACACGGGCCGTCTCCAGATCACGCTGAAACCTTTCGGAGAGCGAGACAGTGCGGACGCCATCATTTCACGGCTGGAAGCCGACGCGGCGAAGGTCCCAGGCATTCACCTCTACGCGATCAAGAACCAGGATCTGAAGGTGGATGATCAGGTCACGCCATCCGAGTACCAGCTGACGCTCAACACGACGGACCAGTCGGAACTCGAAAAATGGGTCCCGATCTTCACGCAGGCGCTTTCGAAGCGTCCTGAACTGAAGGATGTTGTGACGAACCTCATGGGGAACGCCCGCATCGCCTATGTCGATATCGACCGCGAGGCCGCGGCCCGCTATGGACTCACCGCGGATGATGTCGATACGGCGCTTTATAACGCCTTCGGCCAGCGGCTTATCTCCACGATTTACACGCAGTCAAACCAGTACCGCGTCGTGCTTGAGGTGGGTAAGCAGTTCCGGGATGATCTCAATGCCTTCTCGCATATCTATCTGAAAAGCGGTACGGCGACGACAACCAGTTCGGCGTCTTCCGATTCTGCCGCGCCTGCGTCGAGCACCATGGTGCCGCTCACAAGCATCATCCGGGTGACCGAGCAGCTGGGACCCTCTGGCTACGCCCGTCTCTCACAGACTCCGGCTGCCACGGTTTCCTTCAATATCCGGGACGGCTATTCGCTTGATGACGCAAAGAAAGCGATCGAAGACGTGAAGACTCAGATCAAACTTCCGATCACGATGAACCTGAAGCCGCAGGGGTCGCTCTCAGCTTACGAAAACGCGAACGCCAATACGCTCTGGCTCATTTTCGCGGCCGTCATGGTGGTGTACCTCGTGCTCGGCATTCTCTATGAAAGCTGGATTCACCCGGTCACCGTAATTTCGACTCTGCCGTCCGCCGCTATCGGCGCGCTCCTTGCGCTGAAGCTCACCGGAACGGAATTCACACTGATCGCGCTGATCGGCATCATTCTTCTGATCGGCATTGTGAAGAAGAACGCCATCATGATGATTGACTTCGCTCTTGCCGGAGAACGTGCGGGAAAGACGCCGTTTGACGCTATTTACAGCGCCTGTCTGCTGCGTTTCCGTCCGATCATGATGACGACCTTCGCTGCGCTCCTAGGCAACGTTCCTCTGATGCTGGCGACCGGAAGCGGCGCTGAGCTGCGGCGTCCGATGGGCCTTGTGATTGTGGGCGGTCTGATCTTCAGTCAGCTCCTCACGCTTTTCACGACCCCGGTGATTTACCTCTGGTTTGAGCGGCTTGCGTCGCACTTCAGGAAGGGGAAGGCGCTTGAGCCCGAACCTGCCCTCGAGGAGGAAAAACCGTGAACATATCGAGGCTCTTCATCCTGAGGCCGATCGCGACGCTTCTCCTCTCGATCGCCCTCACCGTGGTCGGAGCGGTTTCCTTCCGGTTCCTGCCGGTCGCTCCGATCCCCACGGTCGATATGCCTGTGATTTTTGTGCAGGCATCGCTTGCCGGCGCGTCTCCTGAAACAATGGCCGCAACCGTCGCGACACCGCTTGAGCGCGCGATGGGGCAGATCGCCGGCATTACGGAACTGACGTCCGTCTCATCCCAGGGATCGACTCACGTCATTATCCAGTTCGATATGTCGCGTGACGTCGATGGCGCGGCGCGTGACGTTCAGGCTGCCATCAATGCGGCGCGCAGCCTCCTTCCCTCCGCAATGAAGACGCTTCCGACTTATCACAAAGCGAATCCGTCTTCAGCGCCGATTATGATGCTTGCGATGACGTCTGACCGGCTGAACCGCGGTCAGCTTTACGACCTCGCAAGCTCTAAGCTCCAGCAGCGAATCGCCCAGGTGCAGGGTGTCGGTCAGGTTTCAATCCGAGGCGGCGCTTTGCCGGCAGTCCGTATCGACCTGAAGCCACGGCTTCTTGAAAGCTATGGAATCCCGCTTGATACCGTCCGGAAGGCGGTTGACAGCGCGACATCCAACTCCCCTCGCGGCCTGCTTTCCGGAAAGGCCAGCACCTGGTGGATTGAGGCGAACGGTCAGCTCACGCAGGCGAGCCAGTATCGGGACCTCATCGTGACCTATAAGAACGGGGTTCCGGTGAGACTGAAGGACGTCGCTAACGTCTACGACTCGATTCAGGACAAGTACTCTTCCGGTTACTTCAATTCGAAGCCTTCGGTTTCCATCTCCATCACCCGTCAGGCGGGCGCGAACATGCTGGAAACCATCGATTCGGTGAAGGCTCTGATGCCGGAACTGAATTCCATGCTGCCGGCGGGAACGAAACTCACACTCGCGATTGACCGCTCGAGCACGGTACGCGACGCGCTCCAGGAAACCGAGAAGACCCTGCTCTTCTCTATCCTCCTCGTGATTGTGGTGGTTTACGTGTTCCTGAGGCGGGGACGCGCTACGCTGATTCCCGCAGTCGCCCTTCCGATCTCACTGGTCGGAACATTCAGCGCGATGTATTTCCTCGGCTACAGTCTGGACGCTCTCTCCATGATGGCGCTCATCATCTGTACAGGCTTTGTGGTGGATGACGCGATTGTGGTGGTGGAAAACATCAGCCGCCATATCGAGGAAGGGATGACACCGATGCAGGCCGCGCTGAAAGGCAGCCACGAAATCGGGTTCACGATTCTTTCAATGACTTCGTCCCTGATCGCGGTTTTCATCCCGCTGCTTCTCATGGGAGGCGTTGTCGGAAAGCTCTTCCGGGAATTCGCGGTGACACTTTCTGTCGCGCTCGCGATTTCAATGTTTGTGTCTCTCACACTGACTCCGATGCTCTGCAGCCGTCTTTTCAGGAAAGACGCTCCGAAACCTCATCGGATGCCGAACGGCCGGCGCTGGCCACAAACCGTGGTGCTTGACTGGATCTCTTCCGGTCTCCGGAAACTTCACACGGCCTACGTCGCGAGTCTCGGCACCGTGATGAAGCACAAACTCCTCACGATGGTGATTCTTCTCCTCACTATCGTCGGAAACGTTTTCCTCTACATTACGATCGACAAGGGGCTATTCCCGGATCAGGATACCGGCATTCTCTTCGGTATGGTTCGGGCTGATCAGCAGACAAGCTTTACGCAGATGGATCCGAAGATTCTGCGTCTGAGCAAAATGCTGGAAAAGGATCCCGCCATTGAGTATGTCCTCGCCTCCACGGGCGGCGGATTCGGGTCGCGGAACACCGGACAGTTCTTTATCCGGCTGAAGCCGCTCGATCAGCGTACTGAGACCGCCTCCCAGGTCGCGAACCGGCTTTTCGCGCTTTCCAAGCGGATGCCAGGCACGTCGCTCTTTTTGATGCCGGTTCAGGATTTCCGGACCGGCGGCCGGAGCGCGAACGCGACGTATCAGTACAGTATTCAGAGTGACGATCTCGCGACACTGCGTCAGTGGAGCACGCCGATTTATAAAGCGCTCTCGAAGCTTCCTGAACTCACAAGCGTGGACAGCGACGCGGAAACCGGCGGCTCTGAAGTAAAGGTGATCGTGGATCGCGAAGCCGCTACCCGCTACGGTCTCAATGCCCGGGAAATCGACACTTTCCTGAATGACGCCTTCGCGCAGCGCCAGATCGCGACGCAGTACAAGATGCTGAATCAGTACTACAGCGTGATTGGGCTCGACAGCTCGTGGACTCAGGATCCGAGCGTCCTCACCCGGCTCTTCGTGGTGACTTCTGCCGGAAAGCAGATTCCGGTCTCGAATTTCGCTCGCATTGAATATTCGACCACACCGCTTTCGGTTGACCATGAGGATCAGACCGCGACAACGACCATTGCCTTCAATCTGGCTGACGGTGTGTCACTCGACACCGCCAAGGCCGCGATTGATCGCACAATGGCGTCCCTCGGTCTCCCGGACTCGGTTCACGGAAGTTTCGCTGGGACTGCCGCCACGTTCCAGAAAACCATGGGGCAGATTCCGCTTCTCATCCTGACCGCAATCCTCGTGATCTACATTCTGCTGGGCATTCTGTATGAGAGCTGGATCCACCCGATCACGATTCTCTCGACACTGCCCTCCGCCGGCATCGGTGCCCTGCTCCTGATGGAAATCACTGGTACGCAGTTCACTGTGATCGCGTTCATCGGCATTCTTCTCCTTATCGGCATTGTGAAGAAGAACGCTATTCTGATGGTGGACTTCGCGATTGCCGCGGAGAGAGAAGGACGGACCCCGGAGGAAGCCATTATTGAGGCCTGCCGTAAGCGTTTCCGCCCGATTCTGATGACCTCCTGCGCGGCGTTTTTCGGCGCGGTGCCGCTTCTCCTTCAGACCGGCAGCAACGCGTCATTCCATCGGCCGCTCGGCATCGCGATCTGCGGCGGCCTTGTGGTGAGTCAGATTCTGACGCTCTACACCACTCCTGTGGTTTATGTTTATCTTGACCGGTTTGGTTCCTGGGCCAAACGACTCTGGAGACGGTTCTTCAAAGGGAACGGTACGGCTGCTGCCGTTACCGCCGGAAAGTAAGAGGAAAGAAACATGAAGAAGACTTTTGTAAGTACCCAGACCGCTGTACGGACACCGCTGAAACTCGCGGCGGCCGCTGCAGCCGCCCTCCTCATCCTTTCCGGATGCGCAGTCGGCCCGAACTACACCCGGCCGTCCGCCGTGAGCCAGATGCCCGCGCAGTTCAAAGAGGCTCCTGCCGGCTGGAAATCGGCCACGCCGAATGACGCCGCCCTTAAGGGAGACTGGTGGACGATGTATGGCGATCCGGTGCTGAACAGCCTGGAATCCCAGGTCGAAATCAATAACCAGAACGTCGCGCAGTACGCCCAGAAGTACCTGCAGGCTGTCGCCCTGGTCGCGCAGTCTGACGCCGCCCTTTACCCGTCCATTACGGCCGGCGCATCCGGATCCCGCGGACGGACTGCCGGTGTCACCAAGAACACCATCAGTTTCCAGGGAAATTTCTCCTGGGAACCGGATCTCTGGGGAAAACTCCGCAGGGCCCGGACCGCCGATGAAGCAAGCGCCGAAGCTTCCGCAGCGGATCTCGCAAATGCCCGTCTTTCCGCTCAGGCGAGCCTCGCCGAAGACTATTTTACGCTTCGCGTTCTGGACCGCCGCATCGCGGTTTACGGCGAAACGATCAAGGTTTATCAGAAGAATGTCGAAACTCTGAGGAATCAGTACGAAAGCGGCCAGATCGCGAAATCCGACCTGACGTCCGCTGAGCAGTCACTCTACTCGGCGGAAGCATCGCGTGACGCCCTGAAGTCCTCCCGGGCTCAGTATGAACACGCGATCGCGGTTCTGATTGGCAAGGCTCCGGCTGAATTTACGCTCCTGCCTCAGGACACAGCACTGCCTTCTGTTCCGGCAATTCCTGCAGCCATTCCGAGTACGCTTCTTGAACGGCGTCCGGATATCGCATCCGCCGAGCGTGCGGTCGCCGCTGCCAATGAAAAGATCGGCATCGCGATTGCCGGCTATTACCCGGACATCACCCTTTCCGGTTCCGGCGGCTGGAGCGGCGGACATTTTTCCCAGCTGATCAGCGCGGATCACCTTCTCTGGTCACTTGGCGCGTCAGCCGCGCAGACAATCTTCGACGCAGGTTCCACCCGGGCCAAGGTGGCTCAGGCCCGCGCGGCTTATGAGCAATCTGTCACCGCTTACCGTCAAACCGTGCTCGAGGCGTTCCAGACGACAGAAGACGCGCTCTCCTCACAGGCGAGCCTTGCCTCTCAGGTGGCGAACACGCGGAAATCCCTCTCCGCGGCGACTGAGACCGCTTCCATTCTGATGAATCGCTATAAGGCCGGGATGATTGATTACACCAATGTTTCTTCATCCGAAGCCACAAGGCTTTCCAGCGAACAGTCGCTGCTATCACTCCAGTCGCAGGAACTCGTGAACAGTGTCGAACTCATCAAAGCGCTGGGAGGCGGCTGGAAGGGACTGGATCCTTCGCATAAGACCGTTAATCCGTAATACCGGTTTTTAATACGCGCACCGCCAGGCTAACCCCCTGGCGGTTTATTTTTGAGCTATAGAAAAGCCTGTCCTCCTTAGAGACTTTTCTTTTGTATTTTTCTCTATTCCTATTTTTTAAGCGGCTAAATTACTCTACCTTGGTATTTATTAGGGACCAAAATCAAAAAAATTCCCGGTTCCCCGGGAATTTTCTCCTGAAACAGCCGATTCTTATCAGACACCCTGCGGTGCGTCACTGCCCTCACGGATAATCAGAAGCGGCACATTGCCTTCGGCCGCCACATGCGTCGCAACCGACCCCATCACGGCGCTCTTGAAGTTTGTATAGCCGTGGGACCCCATCACGAGAAGATCGAGGTGTTTATCTTCGACGTAATCAGAAATTTCGTCCCGCGGGTCACCCGTCAGCATCACCTCTTTTACTTTCAGGCCATTCTCCTTGAAGATCGGTCTTACCTGGTTCATCGCGGCTTCAAAGTCTTCCTTTTCAAGCCTCTCGAAGTCATCGTCTGACAGCTGCTTCCCATCGACCGCGGCGATCACCGAATACTTCGCGTCCCGCATATCGGACACCACATTGATTACCTGGAATTCCGCTCCCGGTCCGAAAAGATCCGGATTTTCAGCTACATATCGGGCCGCTGCGACCCCGTAGGTTGAACCGTCAATCGCGATACCGACCGTGAGGTCTTCCTTCGCCGGAGTCTCCTTCCCTCGGAGAATCAGCATCGGGGTCGTAGTCTGCGCGAGAACACCCGTGGTAACGGATCCCATGAAAAGCCCCTGGTAGGCGCTGAGCCCCCGGGATCCCATAATGATGAGGTCAGGCTGGAACTCAGCGGCCTCTTCGGCAATCGTATCGGCGGGGACACCGACCTTCACTTTTTCACGGGCGGTCATGCCCTCGGACTTGAAGATCTTCCGGATAGGAATAAACGTGTTTTCGGCCTCCTTCGCGGTGTGCTCATCGAGCGTTTCCCGCGAGAACAGTTTCTGCAGGAACGTGGGAGGAGTCTGAACGTTAAGGAGCTCAATATCGGGATGCTTCCCGAGGAGAGACGCCCGGGTAGCCACAAAATCAATCGCTGAACGGCTGTAAACGCTGCCGTCGACCGGAAGAAGAATCTTCATAAAAACCCCGTTTCTTTGAAAAGCGCGAGGACGCTTTCCTTGATTGTGTTCCATTAATTATATCTTTGCTTTTCCGGAACGCTGTCACGACGCGGCTTTGGCACCGCCGGTATTACTGTTTTTGATCCTCCACAGGAGTTTTCCAGAGGATCTTTGGTAATACCTCACGGAGCACAGGATTCCCGGAACATCTTTTTTTTCTCTCAGGTACAACTGTTCTCACGGGGCGCGGCTATGAGGGCCGCCACCCCTTGAAGACAAAATCAAGTTCTGGAGAAATACTATGCTGAATCGCCGTTCCCTCTTCGCAGCCTTTGCCGCTGCCGCTCTTTCGACTCCGTTCTTTGCCTCCGGCGCCCTCGCCGCCTCCTCCACCCCCGTGATCCGTGTCGGCATCAACCCGGGCGGACAGGCTGAGATCATGGAAGTCGTGAAGAAGAACGCCGAGAAGCTGGGTCTCCAGATCAAGGTGTTCGAGTTCAGCGATTACATCGCTCCGAATGTGGCGCTCGACACGGGTGACATCGATATCAACAGCTTCCAGCATCAGCCCTACCTTGACCGTCAGATCAAGGATCGTCACTACAAGATTGAGAGCGTCGCGAAGACCATTATTTCGCCTCTCGTCTTCTTCACGAACAAGGGCTACAAGAGCTTCAAGGACATTCCGAATGGCTCCAAGATCGCTATTCCGAATGACGCCACGAATGAAGGCCGCGCGCTTCTGATCCTTCAGAACGCGGGCTACATCAAGCTCCGCCCGGGTTCCGGTCTCCAGGCGACGCCGCTCGATATCGTCTCGAACCCGAAGAAGCTGAAGTTTGTCGAAATCGAGGCTCCGCAGCTGCCGCGCGCTCTGCCTGATGTGGCAGCCGCCGCCGTGAACGGCACCTATGCCCGCCCAGCCGGTCTCTCGATCGCGAAGCAGGGTGTTCTCGTTGAGAGCGCCAAGGGGTCCGCTTACGCCAATGTTCTCGTCGTCCGTACGGCTGACAAAAATAAGCCCTGGGTGAAGACCTTCATCAAGGCCTATCACCAGCCGAACGTGAAGGCGTTCATCGAAAAACGGTTTGGGGATTCCACTTTCCCAGCCTGGTAAGTTTCTGCAGTTTGTCTCTGTCTTTTCTCTCCGTATTTTTTGAGCCCGGTATTTCCGGGCTCTTTTTTTCTGCCCTGAGACAAATGTAACGAAGTGATTCTCACCCCCTGCATTTCTCTCAAAGACACAAAAAAGAGCAGAAAATAGCGCCTTCTGCGGGGGAAGCCTGACCGATCAGTTTCAGCCATCCATACCCGCAGGCTATCACTCACTTTTCAATCTCCGAGGCGCTGTCCGATTTCTGTGAACCCCGCCCAATCGGAGAAAAAGCCAGAAGGACAACATTATGTCAATGACCGCCTATATGGCGCTGCTCGCTGCCAATCAGCCGTGGAATCTGATTCTCTTCATGGTGATCCCGGTCGCGTGCGCGGAAACCCTCGTCGCCAGCGAATTCTTTGTTCTCTACGGGAAAGCCACCCACGGTGACGCTGCCCAGTCGACGTTCGCCGAGAAGCTCACGAAGTACCTCGGTTTCTTCCTCGCAATTTACTACGCCTGCCTCGTCGTGTATCTCCTCGTCGCAGTCGTACCGGGAATTGAGTGGCAGGGTCCGATTGACATCCTCGCGATCGCGTTCTTCTTCCTCGCCTTTATTCCGGCGGTTTTGATTGCCCTCTCCGGCCGTCACCTGAGCGTGAAGCAGATCAAGCATCACTTCATCTGGCTCATCAGCTACCTCATCATCGCCCATCTCGCGATGGTGTTCGGCATGCTCGACCCCGCTCTCACGGGCGACGCGCATCCGATGCATGACCACGCCGCCATGGAAATGAATTCCGGCGCCCCGATGCAGATGGATCCCTCTTCCGGCCGTATGGATATG
>OGKE01001534.1_pt1 | contig 14419 bp, 12 predicted proteins | sample 1572341 | NCBI WGS metagenome assembly OGKE01 (sample SAMEA2582091, study PRJEB24529) | metagenome | biome: Human gut stool | place: China | collected 2011
ATATCGTGTGGGTTCAAGTCCCATCTTCTGCATAGAGAAAGCCTTGATTGTATCAAGGCTTTTTTGTTATCTAAATGAACTATATGATCATCATGAAATAGAGGAAGCTTCTTATTATGGAATTAAAAGAAATTGCTGTCATTCATACGGATTTTCCGGAAAAGTTTGGGATTCCAAGACAGAGCGGACTTGTCGGGGGATTGCAGGGAACGATTGTTTTTTCCCCGGAATACAGAAATGCTGATGCCATCCGGGGGCTTAATGACTTCTCCCACCTCTGGCTTGTATGGGGATTTTCCAAAGCAAAAAAAGATCACTGGTCTGCCACCGTCAGACCGCCGCGGCTCGGTGGAAAAGTGCGTATGGGTATTTTTGCAACACGCTCCCCTTTCCGTCCTAACCCGATTGGTTTGTCTTCCGTAAAACTGGAATCTGTCACAATGGACGAAAAGCTCGGTCCCATTATCACAGTATCCGGTATTGATATGTTAGATGGCACTCCCATTTACGACATCAAGCCTTATCTGCCGCATATCGACAGCCACCCGGAAGCCACAGGAGGATTTGCTTTATCTGTAAGCAGCGAGCAGTTAGAAGTTATTTTTCCAGACCATCTGCTGCAAAAGATCCCGGAAGCTGACCGGAAACTGTTGTCAGAGCTTTTATCCCAGGATCCAAGAGACCGGTTCATCCACGACAACAGCCGCATCTGGGGACTCACCTATGGAAATTACAACATCCGCTTTCAGGTACACGACAACGTGCTCACCGTATCAGAGGTTACAGGATTATAAATACTTCTCCTCAAATTCTCTCGCCGTCATCGGTCTTCCAAAATAAAAGCCCTGGATCAGCTGGATCTTGCTTCCCATAAGAATATCCAGCTGCTCTTTCGTCTCCACTCCCTCTACACAGACATTGACATCAATGGCGGATGCCAATTCCGCCACCATTTTAACAAAAGCATTGGAAAAATCATCCTTTCCGATATCAATAATAAAGCACCGGTCGATCTTGATCACATCGATCGGCATTTCCCGGATATGGTTCAGTGAAGAGTATCCGGTTCCGAAATCATCTAAAGCCACACGCACACCAAGTTTTTTGATATCCGCAAGAATCTTTTTCATGCGGTTCATATCGTTGATCGCCAGACTTTCGGTCACTTCCAGTGTCAGATTCTTTGGATCGATCCCTGTCTCGCTGATGACCTCAGCAATCTGCTCCACAATATCATTCTGCAATAGCTGTACAACAGACAGATTGACATTGACCTTATAATCCGGATGCCCCATATCATTCCAGTATTTGCAGCGCATGCAGGCCTCCCTTAAGATGAAGCTTCCGATCGGATTGATCAACCCTAAATACTCAGCCAGTGGGATAAACTCTGTCGGGGAGATCACGCCAAGTTCCCTCGAATTCCAGCGGATCAGTGCTTCTGCACCGGAGCATGGCATTCCCGGTTTTGAAATATCCGTGATTGGCTGATAATAAACTTCAAATTCATCAAACGCATTTCTGGTCGCATTGCGCATATTTTTCTCCAGATCCAGCCGTTTGAAAGATGTGGAGATCACATTTTCATCATAATAGGCAACACGGTTTTTTCCCGCACATTTTGCATCATACATCGCAATATCCGCTTTTTTGATCAGTTCCTCCACGGTATCCCCATCGGTTGGAAAACGTACAACTCCCATACTCATGGTGCAGTAATACTCCGTTCCTTTTAACCTCCACGGTCTTGCAAATTCTGCCTTGATCCGGTCAATGATATTATGCAGATTAGGATATACCTTATGTGAGATCAGTATAATAAATTCATCGCCACCCATGCGGTAACAATTGTCATTCACACCCGGGATCTGCTTCAATCCGGAAGAAATATTTTTCAGCAGGATATCGCCATACTGATGTCCCAATCCGTCATTGATATGTTTGAAGTCGTCCAGATCAATATATAAAAGTGCTCCCTCTCCACCGGATTCATGCGTATCTTCGACAAAATGCTGCAGATCCTGCTCGCAGCGCATACGGTTGTATAATCCGGTCAGGAAATCATTGTTTGCCTGTTTCTCGATTTTCTGCTGGTACAGTTTTTTATCTGTGACATCATAAATTGTACAGAGTGTCACTTTTCTTCCATCCACCCACTGGATATGGGTGCTGTAGCAGTCAAACCATCGGTTTTCCTTCTCGGAATAAATTTCCCGGAACAGACCGTTTTTTGTCTCGGTCGCATCCTGTAAGCTGACAGGGCTGAGTGGAAGTTCCTCCAACGTCTTTTTAAAGAATTTCTGATATTTCTCGTTTGCATACAGAATATGTCCGGTCTGTGGATCTCTTACATAAATCGCACATCCCACATTTTCAAGGATTGCCTCTAAAGATGCATAGGAACTTGCAAGCGAATTTTTCGTGATACGTTTGGTTAAAATTGTCTGGATAATACGTTTTACGTCATTGATAAATTTAACATCCGCATTTTCCCATTTTTTCTTTTTCTCACTTTCACAAAAACAGAGATACATGCCCGCATGTCCGTTCACCTCCACCGGGAGAAAAACAGCCGCTGTCAGTTTTTTCTGTGCAAACAGACGTGCAAATCCCTCCGGCATCATGGAATCCGACGAGATCATATACGGCTTTCCATTAAAAAACGGAAGTTCTTCTTTCGGGACTCCCTGCTCCTTTGCCATCTGCGGCTCACGTCCCCCGCCGGCATACTCGCAGATCATATCCACCGTCTTCTGCTCCTGATTTTCCCGGAGCAGTGCTCCTGCCGAAATCCCCAGATACTCGCAGGCATCTTTTAAAATGTCGTCCACAATTTTTGTAAAACTGTTTTCTGACTCAAGCATTTTTAAAATGGAAGTCATTGCTTCATTTCTGTGCAGCTGTTCCTTCATCTGTGTCTCAGATTCCCTGCTTTTGTTAAAAGCTTCCTGTGCTAACACTTCCTCCATTTTTACTGCAAAAATCTGTTTTGAGAGTGATTCTAAAAACTCCAACGATTTGTAATAGCGCTCCGGACTTGTCCGCATTATATAATCCGGAATGTCTTCCGTACTGTCATCCATGATACCTATCACGATCCAGACTGCGATCGTCTCGCCGCTGACGTGGATCGCCACACCGCTCATTTTGATAAAATCTGTATCTAACGGTTCTTCCACCACACTCTCAATGCTGTGTCCGGTCATTTTGTCCAAAAGCGAAACATGACGCTCCCTGCCCGCTTTGCTATACACATATTCCAATTCCTCTTTTGTTCCATATGCTTTTGTCACAACCCCGTTCTGTGCATTCAGGCATACCATGTATACATTGTTAGCATCGCAGAACCGGTCCTGCATGCTCTGCATTAAAGACTGATCTAACAGCCAGTCATTTGATTTTCCCTCAATTTCTTTGCTTTTGCCCGCTGTAAAAGCCATATCCCTGTTACCCCTTAAATTGTTATTTCATTCCTATAATAAACAGACAGTACGAATCCTTTTTCCGGATCGTATACTCCTGGATCAGCCTGTAGCACGGCTGCAGCCGCAGTTGTTTTTTTACAAACCCTACCTCATTGGAATACATGATAATGATTCCATCCTCAGCCAGCAGACTCTTAGACTTTTCAAAAAAGCGGGCATAAAATGCATCCATATCCTCTTTTGCTTTCTTTCCTTTTACCGGCATATTGGTAACGATCTCATCAAACTTATAATCATGCTTAAAATCAAAATAATCCCGGTGGATAAAGTTGATCTTCTCTCCGGCAAGTGCTGCATTCTCTCTTGCCATGTCAATCGCATCACCGAAAATGTCAATCCCATATTTTTCCCTTGCCGGAACTAAGATATCGCGCTCGATCAGCATTGTTCCAACACCGCAGCACGGATCTAAAATCTGTGCATTTTCTTTCAGATATGGTTTTGCCAGATACATGAGCATCGCCGCCGTTGCCGGATGGATGGACATTGCAATCGCATTTTTCCGGTAGGCAAACCGCTTCATCTTCATGGAATATAATTTCAAAAATGGAACAAAGCTTCCATCCTTCGCCTCAATCAGACGGATCTCAATCTCATAATCTGTGGTCGAATTCGCCAGTTTCCAGTCAGATTTTTTTTCCAGTGACGCACCTAATTTTTTCACAAACTCTGTTTTCGGCTCTGCACTCTTTACCTCCAGACGGAAGAAAAATGGTGCATCTCCCTCATGGCATTCCGTCAGAAATGCATAGAGATCCGAATGCCATAATAATTCTGCCGCCCTGTGCGGCATTGCAGGGATTCTTTCATTTGTGTGAATAGGAAACAATAATTCCCGGTAAGTGCGAAGCTTTGTAAATGGAGTCACTTCTTTCGAAAAAACCAGTACTCCCAATGGATGCAGCTCTGCCTTTCTCTGTACCGAAGCCCCGATCTCCTTTACTTCGGAAAGCGTGACCTCCCTCTGCTCCCGGTTTGTGAGAAGCAGCATCTCATGCGGCATCTGAAAACCGGTAAACTGATGTTTTTTTGCACCTTCCGTTTTCAGGATGATCTCATTTAACTCCCGGATCTCTTCGCCCTGATGTTTTTGTTCCTCAGCAGGCACCTGCTGATTTTTTACCTCCAGCAGACGGTTTTTGAAAAATTCAAGATTTTCCCTGACATCAAGCTTTCCAAGAGCTGTCAGATAAGCACTTTTCACATATAGTGTTGTCTCATTCAGATAGGCTGCGATCAGTGCATCTTTTGCCTGTTCAAGCTTTAAATCCCCGATCAGAAGTGCTGTATTTTTCCTTGTCTTGGCATCTTCATCTGATAAAAATGCAACGATCATGGACTCTTTTCCCTGGAGCAGTTCCAAAAATGCTTTTTTACTGTCCTGCTTCTTGATTTCTTTTCTGATCTGACTGATTGTCGTTCTGATTTCCTGTTTTTCTTCTAATTTATGAAATTCATTTTCTAACATATTTTCTTATATTAACCCTTTATCCGATTGTTTCCGTCATTCTTTTATTTTTTGTAACAAAAAAGTCCGGTTCATAAGTTATTCTAATTTATTTCCTGTGTTTTTTCAATACCGTAGGTATCGATATATGTCAATAAGTCTGTCTTGAAATCCGACCAGGCTTTACTGTTTTCGACAAAATATTTTGGGCAATCCTTTCCTGTCACATCATAATGTCGGATCACATCGTCTGTGGTCAGATCATACCGCCCCATAAGCCATGCCACAAGTTCGACCAATGACCGGTAAGTTTCATCGGTAAACTTTCCGCTCTCATCTGGAATACAGCATTCTACCGAAATGGTATCGCTGTTTCTGTCATTGGATGCATAAGAGATCTCATTACATGGAATGCACTGAATGATTTCCCCACTGATTCCAATGATAAAATGGCTGCTGGCATGCGTCTCCCCTGTCTCTGCCAGACTTTCAAAATAACTGCGGTTCTGTTCCGCTGTCGTTCCCGGATTTGCCGTATAATGGACGACTATCCCATTTACCTGCGCAAGTTCTGTTCCCGGTCTGGAATACTCATTGACCGTCAGCAGCTCTACCGCAAAATCCGGAGATTTCTCAACATACTTGACAGGCTCTGATACCACTGCCTCCTCTGCTGCTGATTTTTCTGACACTTTATGCACCAGCATTACAATAAGAAGCAATGCAAGAAAAAAAACGATAAACGTCACTGCCCGAAAAATAATCTGCTGCTTTCGTCTCTTTCTTCTCCGCTCTCTCCGCGCCTGTATTCTTCTGCGCTCCTGCTCTTCGTAAATCTCTTCGTCACTCCGCTGCATAAAACTCTTTTGTATTCTCCCTTACCCCATTTTTGTATTCTTTTTTCTTCGTTTTTGCCTTCTTTTTACTTTTTACCCCAAAATTGTATTTTTGTGAATACTTAACAAATTATTCACACTTTTTTTGTTGACTTTTCCCAAAGTCAGTACTATACTAGCCTCGAAAACAAGAAAAGAAATCAAATATAAGGAGGCGAGCATATGTATACAATCGATCCAGCAATGTCTTTCGGTGAAGTAATTCTTTACTATGAGAAATACCTTACAGAGACAAAAGCAGAAGGTAAAAAACCAGTATCCTTCCTGCATTTCATTACAGGCAGATACTAATAGCCGGCTGAACAGAACGATAGCGCAAAGCTATCCGGTACTCTGTCACCCGGCTATTTTTATATCTGTCCAAGCAGATGCTTTACATGAAAAGCTTCATCAAAAGAAATATCATCTTCCAGAATCTCTAACGTCTCCTCCGAATGTTCCACTTCCCTTGAAAAAATTCTTGCATTCGCAATCCGGTCGTCCAACTTGAAACTTTTTCCATTGGCAAAATATCGTACAATATCCATATCGCGGATCACTAAAAATCCCACAATTGCGAACTGTGCTTTTGCCAGAACATTTCCGTCATACCATGCACGCATAAAATACCTGTATGTAAAATAAACAAGAATATGTTCATACCAGATTTCATTGTAATCGCCGGACTTTTTATATTCCTCAAGTGCCTCGGTGTAAGAATGTGTCTCAAAGAAATCACGCACCCGCTGTTTTACTTCCATCCATTCCTCGTTGACATTCTCAAGTTCATCGAACGTCTCCATACGGACATGAAAATATTCCATCGGCTCCCACAGTTCTTCCTCTGGATTTTCCACCACATTCTGCAATTTTTCACAGAATTTCAGATACTCCCTGATCCTGTCGTCAATACTCTTTTCCCGGTTCTGTAAAATGGCAACCGCCTGTGTCCGGTACTCCTCTAAATGAGAACAGAACTCCTCCATATCTTCCTCGAAAGGTTCTTCCTCCTCATCCTCGTAAAATTCATCTTCAATTCCAAGATCCGGCAGTTCGATATCTTCATAAGACATTTTACCCTCATCAGAAAAAATAATGCGTCCTACTTCTTCACAGGACACACTCAAAGATTTTTCCCTGACATCGCCGTACTCCACAACAAAACGTGGATACTCGGTGCAGACTTCACACAAAGCCTCCTCGCCAAGTTCGCTGTAAATATCGCATAATTTGTTCTGATCTAAAAATGGGCACCAGCCGTTTTTCCGTAATACAAAGCTGTGTTCCTCATCTTCTGTCACCGTCTGCTCTTTCAGGCGCTCTCCAAACGCTCCCTCAATCCCCATGTAATAATCATAGGAATCCTCATCAATATCAATCTCCCAGCCAATGCAGCAACTGTGTTCACATTTATCTGCAATGCACTGAAATGTTTTATAATAAGAAGGTACTCGTAAAATCATCTGTTTATCCTTATTTGCTTTCTTTGAAATATTCACTGATCATATAACCGACACACCAGACTCCACCTGCCAGAGACAGATACAAAAATCCCTGTATCAGCGCCCCTGCCAAAAGCCTTACGGAAAGATGTCCTGCAATCTGTGCCAGTATCACGGAATGCACCGGTTTTTTCAACACCTGCCAGATTCCTATATAAAACCATCCAAAGACGCCTGCCCAATAAGCAGATACCGCCAGAAATGTCTTCCACGTAATTTTCATCTCTCTGCTCCCTTTATTTTCTGAAACCAGAATTTCTCTGTTCATTTTTCTGCCAGTGTTCATCATATCACAATTTGCTATTCCATCGCAAGAATCACTTTACCGGCATCCCTTGTGGCTGAAAGCTGGATGATTCTCTGATTCTCGGAACCACGGAATTTTAATGAAATGTTCTTCTTTTCCAGAACAAATGGTCCATCCACCAGAATATCACAGTAAGATAACATTTCCTCTGTCACTTCACAGTTTGCCCTTCCTCCCGGCAGAAGATCCTCATAGAGGTATCCGGTATAGATCCAGACGGTTTTATCCGGCAGTTCTTTGCGGATGCGCTTTAACAGATTTACCAGCACTCTCTGGTTCACAGGTTCCATCGGCTCTCCACCGAGCAGCGTGATGCCTGCCATATAGTCCGGCTCTAAATCGTGGATGATCTCATCTTCCGTCTCTTTTGTAAATGGTTTCCCATAAGAAAAATCCCAGGCTTCCTCATTGAAACATCCCTTGCAATGATGGGTACAGCCGGATACAAACAGCGACACTCTTACGCCTGTTCCATTTTCGATCGAATAAGTTTTTATATTCGCATAATTCATTGTATGATTTCCTTTATGATAAGTTGAAACGAAGCGGGATAAATTCCCGCTCCGCCTGAATTTTTATATTACTTTATACTGTTGCTCAAACTGTTTCATCTATGGTCATTGAAAGTTTTTACTGTTGCTTTTACAGATGGAGGACACGCTCCTTGATCTCCTGTGTTCTTCCCTGATTCCAGAACTGTGTTCCGATATAACCGCAGGTACGTCTTGCAACAGACATTTTATTCTGATCGCGGTTTCCGCAATTCGGACACTCCCAGACTAATTTTCCATCTTTGTCATTCACAATTTTGATCTCTCCGGAGTAACCACATTCCTGACAATAATCACTCTTGGTGTTCAACTCTGCGTACATAATATTATCATAAATGTACTGCATAACCGAAAGAACAGCATCCAGATTGTTCTGCATGTTCGGAACTTCCACATAACTGATCGCTCCGCCCGGAGAAAGCTCCTGGAACTGGGATTCGAATTTCAGCTTATCGAATGCGCTCATTTCCTCCGTCACATGTACGTGATAGCTGTTTGTAATGTAGTTCTTATCTGTAACACCCGGAATGATTCCAAAACGTTTCTGTAAGCACTTTGCAAATTTATAAGTTGTTGACTCCAATGGTGTGCCATACAGGCTGAAATCAATGTTATGCTCCGCTTTCCATTTTGCACATGCATCGTTCAGATGACGCATGACTTCCAATGCAAATGGTGTGCCATCCGGATCTGTGTGGGAAACTCCCTTCATATATCTGGTACACTCACAAAGTCCCGCATATCCGAGGGAAATGGTAGAGTATCCACCATATAATAATTTATCAATGGTCTCGCCCTTTTTCAGACGTGCCAGTGCACCATTCTGCCAAAGGATCGGCGCCACATCCGAAGGAGTTCCTTTTAATCTCTCATGTCTTGCCATTAATGCTCTGTGACAGAGTTCCAGTCTCTCATCCATAAGTTCCCAGAACTTGTTCATATCTCTTCCGGAAGAACATGCCACATCCACAAGGTTTAAGGTAACGACACCCTGATTGAATCTTCCGTAGAATTTGAATTTATCATTTTCGTCCTTATATACGGTCAAGAAAGAGCGGCATCCCATACAGGTATAACAGTTGCCCTGTTTGAGTTTTTTCATGATCTTCTCAGAGATATAATCCGGTACCATTCTCTTTGCAGTACACTCTGCTGCAAGTCTGGTCAGATACCAGTAACGGCTTCCCTCTCGGATATTGTCTTCCTCTAATACATAGATGAGTTTCGGGAACGCCGGTGTGATAAATACACCTTTTTCATTCTTGACACCCTGGATTCTCTGATGTAATACTTCCTCGATCACTGCTGCAAGGTCATCACGAAGCTGTCCTTCCGGAACTTCATCGAGATACATAAATACTGTCACAAATGGAGCCTGTCCATTGGTTGTCATAAGCGTGATCACCTGATACTGGATCATCTGAACACCACGGTTGATTTCTTCCTTGACACGCATCTCAGCGATCTTGTTTACCATCTCTTCTGTCGGCTCAATGCCGGTAGCTGTCAGTTCCTCGCGAACAGTCTTGCGGAACTTCTGACGGCTCACATCCACAAATGGTGCCAGATGTGAGAGTGAAATACTCTGTCCGCCATACTGGGAGCTTGCAATCTGTGCGATTGCCTGTGTTGCAATATTGCATGCAGTAGAAAAGCTCTTTGGACGGTCGATCATCGTCTCACTGATCACTGTGCCGTTCTGGAGCATGTCCTCTAAATTTACAAGACAGCAGTTATGCATATGCTGTGCAAAATAATCTGCATCATGGAAATGGATAATTCCCTGCTCATGCGCTTCTACGATATCTCCATCTAATAAGAATCTTCTGGTAATATCCTTGCTCACCTCTCCTGCCATATAGTCACGCTGTACACTGTTGACAGTAGGGTTCTTATTGGAATTCTCCTGCTTTACTTCCTCATTATTGCACTCTAATAAACTTAAGATCTGTTCATCGGTAGAGTTGGATTTACGGACCAGAGCCCTCTTATAACGATAAGTGATATAATTACGTGCCACATTGAATGCGCGCTGGTTCATGATCTGGTTTTCCACCATATCCTGAATCTCTTCCACACTTGGAGAACGTTTCATATTCTCACATGCCTTCTCCACATTGGCAAGGATCTCCTGGATCTTCTCCTCTGTCAGCTTTTCATAATCAATGACACTTTCATTTGCTTTGCGGATCGCTGCCTCGATCTTTTTAATGTCAAAGGTGTCTTCCATTCCGCTTCGTTTGATAATTTTCATATCTTTGTTTTACTCTCCTATCTAATAAACAATTTTCACTATAGTTTCAATTGTAAGAAATTATTTGTCAGGGCAGTGTTCCAACGATTGCTGCCGAGATTTATTATATACAACATATTGTGTTCTTGTCAATATGTATAACTATATTATGTGGAGCATTATGTAAACAAAAAAGGCAGCGGACACCACGCAAACCCAGTATCCATGCTACCTTTATCTATTCTGTACAAAAATACATCAAATAAATCGTCACTTTTTTATGATAGAAGAAAAACACTATATATTGTGGTTTTTCTGCTCTTTTGCACCACTTTTACACTTTCTGCCACAACAGTCTTCCGCCACGCCGATATTTTCCATGATCCGGTCGAGATAATGCTTTAGCTGTTCTGTTTCTTCCTTATGAAAGCCTTTTGTGATGAGCTGCTCCATCTCCCGGATATCTGCATCCGACTTTGCAACCATATTTTTTGCTTTTTCTGTCAGGGAAATCTTTTTTAATCTCGCATCGCAGCTTACTGACTCCCGCACGATCAGTCCTTTCCGCTCCATCAGCTGAAGCATGTTAGAAGCCGTTGCACGGGACACTTTAAATTCCTGTTCAATGTCTTTCTGATAGATTTCCGTATCCGCATGGTCATTCAGGTAACCGAGTGTCCACCGCTGCATTCCTGTGATATTGCCTTCATTCTCGATCCTTTTCGCTTCCATCTGCTTATGAATGCGGTTATGGATCAACCGCATTTTATATCCCACATTGTCTTCGTGTCTCATTTTTCTTCTTTTTTCCCTTCGAAAATTCATTGTTGACATTCACAGACGAATGCCGTATAAATATATAGTTAGCACACTAACAAATAAAAATCAACAATAATTTAGAAAAGGATGTGAAAATATGTTAAAAACTCTTGGAGCACAAATAAAAGAGTTTAAAAAGGACTCTTTTCTTACTCCGGTCTTCATGATCTTAGAAGTTCTCATGGAGACGGTCATACCTCTCATGATGGCATCCATTATCGATAACGGTGTGGAAAAGGGCGATATCCATCATATCTACGTGATGGGCGGTCTGATGATCGTGACTGCCTGTGTCTCTCTTTTTGCAGGTGTGATGGGGGGAAAATACGGTGCGAGAGCCTCTACCGGTTTTGCCCGCAACTTAAGAAAGGCAATGTATGAAAATATCCAGACATTCTCTTTCTCCAATATTGACAAATTCAGCACCGCAGGGCTTGTCACAAGACTGACCACAGATGTCACCAACATCCAGATGGCTTATCAGATGATCCTGCGCATGTGCGTCCGCGCACCGATCACTCTGGTCTGTGCCATGATCATGGCTTTTTTTATCAATGCAAAACTTGCCTGTATCTACCTCGCAGCAGTGATCTTACTTGGTATCATACTTGCTTTTATCACAGTCAGGGCTCATAAATATTTTACCCAGGTATTTCCGAAATATGATGACTTAAACGCATCTGTCCAGGAAAATGTCTCTGCGATCCGCGTGGTAAAAGCCTACGTCCGTGAAGATTTTGAAAAGGACCGTTTCAAAAAAGCAAGTGAAAATATTTACAAAATGTTTGTCAAAGCAGAGGGCGTTATCGTATTTAATAATCCCGTCATGATGGCTGCCGTGTATACCTGCATCATCCTGATCAGCTGGATCGGTGCCAAAATGATCGTGGTAAATTCTCTTACCACCGGTGAATTGATGAGCCTTCTCACTTACTGCATGAACATTATGATGAACCTCATGATGCTCTCCATGGTTTTTGTCATGATCACCATGAGTATCGCAAGTGCTGAGCGTATCTGTGAAGTATTAAATGAGAAGAGTGATATCTCAAACCCGGAAAAACCGGACCATGAAGTAACCGACGGAAGCATCCGCTTTGACCATGTGACGTTCCGATACAATAAAACCTCTGATACCCCTGTTTTAGACGATATCAATCTCTCCATCGCCTCAGGCGAGACCATCGGTATCATCGGCGGAACGGGAAGTTCGAAATCTTCCTTAGTCAACCTGATCAGCCGTCTGTATGATGTATCGGCTGGTGCCGTCTACGTTGGCGGTAAAGATGTCCGCTGCGTAACGAAGTGTCCGTTGTATTACAGAATAATGTGCTTTTCTCCGGCTCGATCTATGACAATCTCCGCTGGGGAAACCCGGATGCAACCGATGAACAATGCCGGCATGCCTGCGACCTTGCCTGCGCTTCCGAATTTATCAACCGTTTTCCGGATGGCTATAACACGCACATTGAACAGGGTGGTTCCAATGTCTCCGGTGGACAGAAACAGCGTCTGTGTATCGCAAGAGCACTGTTAAAGAACCCGAAAATTTTAATTTTAGACGACAGTACCAGTGCGGTTGATACGGCAACCGATGCAAAAATCCGTAAGGCATTTGCCGAAGAGATCCCAAATACGACAAAACTTATCATTGCGCAGCGAATCTCCTCTGTCATGAATGCAGACCGCATCATTGTATTGAACAACGGCGTTGTGGACGGCTTCGGTTCCCATGAAGAACTTATGGAAACAAATGCGATTTACCGCGAAGTATATGAATCCCAGACACAGGGAAGCGGTGATTTTGATGAAGGAGGTGCAAAATAATGGCAGAAAAAAATCATGGACCTATGCGTGGCAATGCACGCGGACCAAGACCAAATGTTGCAAATCCGGGAAAACTACTGCTGCGCCTGCTCTCTTATATTTTTAAGAACTATGGCTTTGCATGTATCGTTGTCGTGATCTGCCTGTTTATCACTGTTTTTTCGAGTGTACAGGGTACCTTATTCATGCAGACACTGATCGACGATTACATCATTCCATTAACAAAACAGGCCTCCCCTGATTTCACGGAACTCGCCCATGCGATCGGACGCGTTGCAATTTTCTATGCGTGTGGTGTGCTTGCTTCCTTTGCACAGTCCAAAATTATGGTATACGTCACACAGGGAACACTCCGGAACTTAAGAAACGATATGTTCATCCATATGGAAGGACTCCCGATCCGTTACTTTGACACTCACCCACATGGTGATATTATGTCAACCTATACGAACGATATTGATACCCTGCGCCAGATGATCAGTCAGAGTATCCCGCAGGTTTTAAACAGTGCGGTTACGATTGTCAGTGTCCTTGGCGCCATGATCGTTTTAAACATCCCACTGACGATCATCACACTTTTTATGGTTGGAGTCATGCTCTATGCCACCAAAGTGGTAGGTGGTGCCAGTGCCAAGTACTTTATCGCCCAGCAGCGTGATATCGCCACGGTCAACGGTTATATTGAAGAGATGATGAATGGCCAGAAGGTAGTAAAGGTCTTTACCCATGAGGAAGAAAGTATTGCAGACTTCAACAAGCTGAATGACCAGTTATTTGAAAGTGCTGATAACGCAAACAAATTTGGTAATATCTTAATGCCGATCAATGCACAGCTTGGAAATGTAAGTTATGTTCTGGTCGCCTTAGTCGGCGGCATCCTCGCCCTGGAAGGTATAGGCGGTTTTACCCTCGGTAAACTGGCAAGCTTCCTCACATTCAATAAGAGCTTCAGCCAGCCGATCAACCAGTTAAGCATGCAGATCAACAATATCGTCATGGCGCTTGCAGGTTCCGAGCGAATCTTCAATCTGCTGGATGAAAAACCGGAAACGGACGAGGGATACGTGACTTTAGTGCGTGCGAAAAAGGAAAATGGCCAGATTACAGAGTGCAGCGAGCGTACCGGAATGTGGGCATGGAAGCATGTGCATCAGGCAGACGGTTCTGTCGACTACATTGAGTTAAAGGGTGATGTGGTATTTGATGATGTCGATTTTGGATACAATCCTGACAAAATGGTTCTGCACAACGTAGACCTTTTTGCCACTCCAGGACAGAAGATCGCTTTCGTTGGAAGTACCGGTGCCGGAAAAACAACGATTACAAACCTGATCAACCGGTTCTACGATATTCAGGATGGCAAGATCCGCTAC
>OGKE01001536.1_pt1 | contig 14402 bp, 10 predicted proteins | sample 1572341 | NCBI WGS metagenome assembly OGKE01 (sample SAMEA2582091, study PRJEB24529) | metagenome | biome: Human gut stool | place: China | collected 2011
AGGCGACAACGATCTTGCACCACAGACGGATAATATCGCGGTCGATCGTGACGGACGCGCCGCCGTGACGGCCGTGATTGCGCTTGAGCGGCCAGATCTGGTTCCAGAACAGCACGACGACCGCAAGGATCGCGCCGAGCTGAATCACGACCTCGAACATTTTATAGAATGCGTCCGAAACGTCCAGCTTGACAAATTCGTTGAGCAGTATCATATGGCCCGTGCTGCTGATCGGCAGCCATTCTGTGATTCCTTCCACAATTCCAAAGAGGAAGGATTTTAAAAATTCAATCATTCTTAATTTATACTCCTTTTTATTGATGGATTGCAGCTATACTTATGTTCTAAAGCGGCTCACGGTTTCTTATTATAAAACGTTGATGAAAGATGTGCAAGAAATAGAAAGTATTTAAATTGTTAAATCGTCGATTTAAGAAATTTCTAATATTTTTCCAATCTATCTCTTAAAAACCATCAAGTATCATGTATACTATAGTTAGAACTTGATCATGTGATAATTATGTTGCTGCGCTGTTATCGGTGTCAGCAATTATCGAGGGGTATGTAAAATGTATAAAATATTAGTATGTGATGACGATAGAGAAATCGTAGAAGCAATTGAAATTTATCTTTCCCAGGAAGGATATCAGATCTTAAAAGCGTATGACGGGATCGAAGCACTGGAGATTTTGGAGAAGGAGAAGGTGAATCTTCTGATTATCGATGTCATGATGCCGAGACTGGACGGAATCCGTGCAACATTGAAGATCCGCGAGAAGAACAGTCTGCCAATCATTATTTTGTCTGCGAAGTCAGAAGATACCGATAAGATTCTTGGACTCAATATCGGTGCGGATGATTATGTGACAAAGCCGTTCAATCCGCTGGAACTTGTGGCACGAGTGAAATCACAGCTGAGAAGATTTAACGAGCTTGGCGGAACAGCACAGGAGCCAAAAGAGACGATTTATAAGGTGGGTGGCCTTCAGATCAATGATGATCTCAAGCAGGTGACAGTAGACGGAGAATTTGTGAAACTGACACCGATTGAATACAATATCCTTTTGCTTCTGATGAAGAATCAGGGAAAAGTATTTTCAATCAATCAGATTTATGAATCCATCTGGAATGAAGAGGCAATTGGTGCGGATAACACAGTTGCAGTTCACATTCGTCATATCAGAGAAAAAATAGAGATCAATCCGAAAGACCCACGTTACCTGAAAGTAGTCTGGGGTGTCGGATATAAAATCGAAAAAGCATAAGAAAGGATTAACAATGAAGAAATGGTACAGGAAGACCGTGACAAGGACAATTGTTCTTGTTGTGGCGATTCTTAGCGGAGCATTGCTTGTGACAAATTTGCTTTCTCTCCTGACACTGGCGGGGGGAATGAGTTTGTCACAGATCCAAAAGATGAATACACAGTCTTTTGAAGAATCCGAAGAATTCAGCAAGATGGTCGAAAGTTACATGTACGATGTACAAGAGAAGCTTTATCTGCAGAATCTTTTTGAAAGTGACGGCGCCTACAATCCGAAAAAGCTGGTGGATGTAATGGAACTGTCGAAGAAGGGAAAGATATCTGAGACGAATCTGTCCGGCGTCACGTACACGATGGAAGAGCTGGTGAACTGGGGCGAAACTTACAGTGGGACAGATAACGACAATCTTTACAAACAGAATGGCGTGATCGTCTGCCAGAAACCAGACGGAAATTATTACTACTATTATATGAATGATTTCTTCTCTCTTGTAAATGCAGGAAAACTTCAATTTCAGATGGGCGAACAGGACAGAGATCAGTTCCTGGCAGGATTGCAGGCAGGTGAATTTACAACTTCCGGATATTATACATTTCAGATTACAGATGAAAATGGTGATCTGCTTTATACAGACTGCTGGAATTTTGGCCAGTCTCTGATAGAGAAATACGCACCGGCTGAAGCGGATAATCTGCTTCAGGTTGTAAATAACAATCCACAGCTAAATGGAAGATTGTCGCTGGTTTACGATAATATAGCCACAGCATTGCAAACAATCTATGAAGACTGGCAGGATTATGAAGGCGGTTGGGATTATCTGGAAGAGGGAAATACCAATTTTACCTATCTGTACGCAGATGAATCGACAAAGAAAGTTACTACAAATAAAGCAGAATATGCAAATTATGCGGATGTAAGAGATAGCATAGAGAATATAACAGCTTCTGCATCTAAAAAATCTGTGAAATACATGGTGATCTATCCGGAATTGAAAGATTTTAAGACAAATATGAATGTATCTTATTCTGATCAATGGCTTAATATTCGTTCTTATGGTTATTATTCCGGAGGAACAAAGTGGAAAGATGTTTTTGCAGTTGCGGTTGATACAAAATATGCGATTCAGGATCAATTTTACCAGAACAGTATTGAGTATCAGAATAATATTCCGCATATGAAAGCAGCATTGCATTTTATGATTTTCAGCGGAGTACTCTTTTTGATCACAGTAGTGTGGCTGACATTGGGGGCAGGAAGAAAACCGCAGGATGAAGAACTGCATTTGTTAAAGTTCGATTCCCGGAAGACAGAGATTGCCGCTGCAGTTATTATTTTTGTCTGGGTGATTGGAAGTTATTTCTTTTTCGTAGCAGGATTTGATGGAATTACAGGGTTGTGTAGTTCTTATGGGGCTATGGAAAGTGATACATTTATTCCATCATCCTATGTTCCGAATGTATATATGCAGACTTTAAGTCTCGGAGAATCAGTGGGTGTGTTTTCCTATGGAGTGTTCACTTTTACTTGTTTCTTTGCCGGTTACCTCAGTCTGGTAAGAAGAATTAAAGCAAAGAGTCTGTGGGAGAACAGTCTGCTTCGAAGCGTGGGAGTATTTCTTGGAAAAGTATTCCGAGATGTGAAGCTTACAAAGAAAACAGCAGGACTTTTGATTCTTTATTTCCTGCTTCAGTTTTTCGTACTTTGGAATGGAGATTTCTTCCTGGTGCTTCTGCTGCTGATCGCTGACGCAGTGCTATTCTATTACATGGTTGCAGATGTGATGGAGAAGAACCGACTGAGAAAAGGAATCCAGGAGATTGCTGCCGGAAATATGAGTTATCAGATTCCAATTGACGGACTGCATGGAGAGAATAAAACCATTGCATTGATGATCAACGGAATCGGAACCGGACTTAATAAAGCAGTTGCTGAGGCAATGAAAAACGAACGTCTCAAGACAGATTTGATCACAAATGTTTCTCATGATATTAAGACACCACTGACGTCCATTTTGAATTATGTCGGCATCTTAAGACAGACAGATCCGGCGGATCCGAAAGTTCAGGATTATCTGAATATTCTGGAAGAGAAAGCTCAGAGACTGAAGACATTGACAGAAGATGTAGTAGAAGCATCGAAAGTCAGCAGTGGAAATATTTCGCTGGAATATATGGATCTTGATCTGTCGGAAATGATCCAGCAGACGCAGGGCGAACTCGAAGAAAAATTCGAGGTGAGAAATCTGGCGATCGTCACAGATCTTCCGGCAGAACCGGCTGTTGTGCATGTCGATGGAAGAAGAATGTGGCGTGTCCTGGAAAATATTTACGGAAATGCAGCCAAGTACGCAATGCCTGGAACAAGAGTCTATGCGACTCTGAAAACAGATGATACAAAGGTGAAATTTTCATTGAAAAATGTTTCCGAGCATCAGTTGAATATTCAGGCTGACGAACTGACAGAACGTTTTATTCGCGGGGATATTTCCAGAAGTACGGAGGGAAGTGGATTGGGACTTTCCATTGCGAAGAGCCTTACAACGATGCAGGGCGGCACATTTGATCTGTATCTGGACGGAGATTTGTTCCGGGTAGATATTACATTTCCAAGAGTGAAAGCAAAAAGAAATGCTGCCGGGGCAACAGAGGAATCGAAAAAGAAATCATCAAGCGGTGTATCTTGACATTCTATTCGCGTTATGCTAACCTTTTTAAGGAATGAAAAGCAGTGATAAGCGAAACGCGATGAGGAAGAGAGTAGTCTGTAACAGATTCTACAGAAAAGTCCTGAAGGCTGTCAGGCCGGATGTTGAGAGGGATGGATGGAAGACAGATGAAGATGGCTTCTGAGCAGCGCAGATGAGCCTGAACAGAGTAATCAAGTGGGTTGTTTAAGCAACAATCTTGAATAAAAAGATCCGGGTTAGTCTGTGAAGGGATTCGCCCTTTATAGCGAAGAGTATCAACAGTGAGAAATGCCGTAGTATTCAAAGTGGTTTTGATTAACAAAGCAGTTTTTACTAACGAAAGTGCAGATACTCATAGAGGTTTCTTTCCGCGAGGAAGGAACGAAGAGAAGTGGTAACACGAAAGTAGGATTCGTCTTCTCAGGGATGCAAGTCTCTGGGAGGGCGTTTTTTAATGTATTAGGTTCTTTCCTAATATATTAAAAACGCTCCGCTAGGGATGTTCCGGAAAATTCAGAAAAAATCGTATTAGTAATCACTGAAAGTTGAGAAAAGAATCCCACATTGTGGGAAAAGGAGGCAGACAAATGTCAGAAAAACCAAAATATTATATAACAACAGCGATTGCCTATACATCAGGTAAACCGCATATCGGAAACACATACGAGATCGTGCTTGCAGATGCAATCGCACGTTACAAGAGAAGCCAGGGATATGATGTATTCTTCCAGACAGGAACAGATGAGCATGGACAGAAGATCGAGCTCAAAGCCGAGGAGGCTGGAATCACACCAAAGGAATTCGTAGATAATGTATCAACAGAAATCAAAAGAATCTGGGATCTGATGGATACATCTTATGACAAATTCATCCGTACAACAGATGAAGATCATGAGAAACAGGTTAAGAAGATTTTCAAGAAACTTTACGACAAGGGAGATATTTACAAGGGACATTATGAAGGAATGTACTGTACACCATGTGAGTCTTTCTTCACAGAGTCTCAGCTTGTAGATGGAAAATGTCCTGACTGTGGACGCCCGGTTCAGCCGGCAAAGGAAGAGGCATATTTCTTCAAAATGAGCAAGTATGCTGACCGCCTGATCGAGCATATCAATACACATCCGGAGTTCATTCAGCCGGTTGCCCGTAAGAACGAGATGATGAACAACTTCCTTCTTCCGGGACTTCAGGATCTGTGTGTATCCAGAACATCCTTCAAGTGGGGTATTCCGGTAGATTTCGATCCAAAGCACGTTGTATATGTATGGCTTGATGCTCTTACAAACTATATCACAGGAATCGGATATGACGCAGACGGAAACAGCACAGAGCAGTTCAACAAACTGTGGCCGGCAGACCTTCATCTGATTGGAAAAGATATCATCCGTTTCCATACAATTTACTGGCCAATCTTCCTTATGGCACTTGATCTTCCACTTCCGAAACAGGTGTTCGGACATCCGTGGCTGCTTCAGGGAGACGGTAAGATGAGTAAGTCTAAAGGAAATGTTCTCTATGCAGATGAACTCGTTGATTTCTTTGGTGTAGATGCAGTTCGCTACTTCGTACTTCATGAGATGCCATTCGAGAATGACGGTGTTATTTCCTGGGAGCTGATGGTAGAGCGTCTGAACTCAGATCTTGCCAATACACTTGGAAACCTTGTAAACAGAACTGTTTCTATGACAAACAAATACTTCGGCGGAACAGTAGAAGATAAGGGTGTTGTAGAAGATGTAGATGCAGAACTGAAAGCAGTTGTAGAGAATGCTTCTAAAGCAGTTGATGCTAAGATGGCAGACCTCCGCGTTGCCGATGCGATTACAGAAATCTTCAATCTGTTCAAACGCTGCAATAAATATATTGATGAGACAACTCCTTGGGTACTCGGAAAAGATGAATCCAAGAAGGATCGCCTTTCTACAGTACTTTGGAATCTGATCCAGAGCATTTCTGAAGGGGCAAGACTTCTTGAATCTTTTATGCCTTCTACAAGTAAGAAGATCCTTGAGCAGCTTGGTAACGGACATGTAACAGAGAAGCCGGAGATCCTGTTCCAGAGAATGGATCTTGAGGAAGTTATGAAAAAAGTAGAAGAACTTCATCCGAAGGTAGAAGAAAAGGAAGAGGAAGAAGCTGTGATCAACATTGAGCAGAAAGATGAGATCACATTTGAGCAGTTCGGAGCAATGCAGTTCCAGGTTGGAGAGATCATTGCATGTGAGGCTGTAAAGAAATCCAAAAAGCTTCTCTGCTCTCAGGTAAAAGTTGGAAGCCAGGTAAAACAGATCGTATCCGGAATCAAAGCGCATTACACACCGGAAGAAATGGTTGGTAAGAAAGTTATGGTTCTTGTAAACCTGAAACCTGCGAAGCTGGCAGGCGTACTTTCAGAGGGAATGTTGCTTTGTGCAGAAGATGCAGAAGGTAACCTTGCACTGATGACACCGGAAAAAGAAATGCCGGCTGGAGCAGAAATCTGTTAATTGAAATGTTTAAAAATTCAGACAATTACAACCAAAGCAGATAATAAATAAAAAATATAAAAAAATCAAATGAATATATTGACAAATTAGACGCCGAATGTTATTATATAACCATCAAAGAGAGAAAGAAATCTCCCAAAGATATTTAACTAAGAAGGCAAAAGTAACAGATGCCTGATTAGATTAAAAATACAAGTTCAACAGGAGGTCAGTCCCATGGACAGTATAGTTTCAGATTTTTATCAATATGTCAGTGGTATGATGAGTGAAGGTTCCTGTGAAGAAAGAGACCTTTGCCAAGCGTAAAAGTCCAGTAGAAAGAAAAGAAGATCAAAGATCGGAGAGTACGAAAACTGGAAGCAAAGAGAAAAAGATGAATCACTCATAGATGTATTGAATAAAAATACCGCATATAACATAGAATGAAAAATGTGTAAAGAAACATTGAAAGGACATGTTATAATCTCAGATTTGTTATAAAAGCAGGAATGACTTGACAGAAGATTTAATACATAAAGTATTGAATGGATATGAAAATCATTCAAGTGATAAAATAACAGACGACAAAGGTCTCACAGGAACGTAGAATCGCGAATAATCTCCGATACAAAATATAAAATTATAATAATAATACAATTAAATAACACTAAAAATGCACTTTCAAAAGGAATTGAAGGTGCATTTTTTTGACATTACAGACCTCATATGGTAGAATAATGAAAGAGTATCGGCTAGTGCCTAATGGACACATTCAGACCAAAACTAATATTTCAATGACAATGAGGTGAGTACAGTGGATAAGTATGAATATAAGTTAAAGACAGAAGAGATGCTGGAACTTATGGAAGATGGAGAATACAGAAAAGCAGCGGCAGCAGCAGATCTGATTGACTGGAAGCGTGTCCGTAACGCAGGGATGCTGATGAATGTCAGTGATATTTATGAAAAAACAAAAGAGTATCAGAAGAGCTATGATGTGATGAATCTTGCATATCGCCGTTCTGAAGGAAGCCGCAAGGTGATCTATAAGTTATGTTCTCTTGCAATTAAGACAAAGAATATAGATGAAGCAATTGACTATTATGACGAATTTATCCAGATTGCACCGAAAGATCCGAACAGGCATATCCTTAGATATCAGATCTTAAGAGCGCAGAGAGCGCCGATCGAACAGCAGATCGAGGCTCTGGAGGAATTTAAGAAGGCAGAATATATTGAAGAGTGGGCTTATGAACTGGCGAAGCTTTATCGCGAAGCAGGTATGATGACAGAATGTCTGGAAGAGTGTGATGATCTGATCCTCTGGTTCAGCGAGGGTAAGTATGTTTATAAGGCAATGGAACTGAAGATGCAGTATAAGCCATTGTCACCATCGCAGCAGCAGAAATATGATCACAGATACGAGAAGCTTTCTTCAGAGACAGAAGAAATACCGGATCTGACTTCCTATTTAGGAGAAGGCGAGGAAAAAGATTCTGTATCAGAAGGAGCTGAAGCACTTGGAGATACAAGATCAATCGGGCTGACGGAGCAGCCGGTGATGGAGAACGACAGTACTTCCGATGTGATTGACACGGATGCGGTTACTTTGGAAGCGGCAGAAGAGCCGGATGCCGAAGTAGAAAGTCCGGAAGAAGCAGGAGTAGAAACAGCAGAAGTTATAGAATCTTCCGAGGATGAGTCAGAAGTTCAGCCGGCAACGGTAGAGACAAGTGGAGATAAGAGAACACTTAGCAAAGATACTGCTTCCATACCGATTGTCAGTAAGAATCCGGTAAAACCAGTCAAGAAGAAACTTGGAGATACGATGCGGTTAGATGAAGCTCTGCAGCAATTACTCAATCCGAAACCGGAAGTTCAGGTAGAACCGGGAGAAGAAGTCGAACCGGATATGACAGATCTGGAAGAGGATATTGCAGCAATTGAGGATATAGAAGATCTTGAGATCGTGAATCAACTGACAGAAGAGAAGAAAGCTGAGGAAGCCAGTAAAGAACGAGTAGTTCCATCAGGGATGAAAGAACTGATACCGGAACCGGAGACAGAAGAAGAGCTTATAGAACAGGCAGTGGAGGAGGCTTCAGAAGATGTCTCAGAAGATGCAGTTGCTATAGAAGCAGGGGAAGCAGAACCGGAAGAAGTTCTTGAAGTAGAAGAGGCAGAACCGGAAGAGGAAGAAGTTCTTGAAGTAGAAGAGGCAGAACCGGAAGAGGAAGAAATCCTTGAAATAGATGAAGCTGAGTCAGAAGATCTGACAGATGAATCAGAAGATTTGTCTGAGGTGGAGGAACTGATCTCAGAAACTGAAGTTGTCAATGATGAAGATGATTCAGAAGGAGCAGCAGTAAGAGAGACTATGGACAATAAAAATAATGAAGAACCAATTTTATCACCAGAGATACAGAAACTGATTGATGAGATTGAAGGTGTTATTCCGGAAGAGGAAGAAGTAGATGCAACAGTAAGTTCAGAAGAAGTTCTTGAGGTAGAAGAAGAACCACATGAAAATATGGGAGAGCTTGCGGATGATCTCAGACTCGGTGAGGACGAGTACGAAGATTATGATGCGTATGACTGGGATGATGCAGAAGAGTTTGACGAAGACGATATTTTAGATGATTATGAAGAGTCTGATGACGATTTGTTGGATGATTATGAAGAGTCTGATGACGATCTGCCGGATGATTATGAAGAGTCTGATGATGATCTGTTCGGTGAGGAAGAAGGATATGATGATCTGGATGCTTATGGTTATGAAGAAGACGATGAGGATGATGAAGTAATCAATCCAAGAGATCTTTTCACAGCGGAAGATAAGGTTTCAGATGATGATCTTCTTGGTCTGAATTCTTATGAAGAAGTGCCAAATTTTGAAGATGAATTCAGCGTGAATCCAGCGCATAGTGAGGAACCGGATGACAGAGAGATTCCGGATGAAGATGGCGGAATTGATATCATGTCTGCGACGACACCATTGAGCCGTAAAGAGACTGCAAAATTGATCGCAACAGGTAAGACATCACCATTACCGTTAGATGAGATTGCAGATGCAATGTCTGATACAGGATTTATCGTACATGGTCGTTATGATCTTGAAACACAGAGTGGAATCGGTACAAGAGCAGGGCTTACAGAGGAACAGAAAAAACTCTTCTCTTATTTTGTACCTGTGCGTGGTATGAGTGAGCAGCTGGTAGATGTACTTGAGCAGGATAAGAACTGTACAAACCGCAAAGGAACTTCCAGAACAGGAAACCTTTTGATCATTGGAAACAAAGGAAATGGAAAGACAGTCCTCGCTGTTGATGTTGTAAAGGCAATTCAGAAGCAGCGTGATATCCGTCAGGGTAAGGTTGCAATTGTGACAGGTGAGTCACTGAATAAGAAGAGAATCGGAGACATTTTCCGTAAATTGTACGGCGGTGCACTGATCATTGAAAAAGCCGGACAGATGAACGAAAAAACACTCGCCAAGCTGAACAAAGCAATGGAGCAGGATACAGGAGAACTTTTGGTAGTTCTTGAAGAGCAGAGAAAACCACTGGACAGACTTCTTTCTTCCAACAGAGAATTCAGAAGAAAATTTACTTCCAGACTTGAAGTGCCGATCTTTATCAATGATGAGCTTGTAACATTTGGACAGACTTATGCTCAGGAGAATGGTTACAGAATCGATGAGATGGGAATTCTTGCACTGTACAGTAAGATTGATTCTTTACAGCGAGAAGATCATGCAGTGACAGTAGCAGAAGTGAAAGAAGTGATGGATGATGCAATCGCTCATTCACAGAAAGCTTCCGCAAAGAAGCTTGTGAAGAGAGTATTTGGAAAGAATACAGATTCTTCCGACAGAATTCTGCTTTCAGAGAAAGATTTCAACATTTAATGACATATATTTGTTAAGAATTAATAGACAGTCAGTAAAACGACTGTCTATTTTTGTGCAATAATACATTTTCTCTTTCTTTTTTATACAGTATCAAGTATAATAAAACTATAGTGTTCAAGGGTAGAATGAAACTTTGTTACCAATTGAATGATTCGGTAATGTGCCTTGATCTATAAGAAATTGTATGGTTTTTAAATCATTACAATCAGGAATATATTTGAGCAGTGAGGTGGCTTTATGGTTAAGAAAAACAGCACGAAGACGAAAGTGCAGCCTTATGAGATCGGAGAACTTGACCATTATCTTTTTGGGCAGGGAAATCATTATGAGATTTATAAAAAGATGGGTGCCCATGAGGTGACAAAGAACGGAAAAAGAGGAGTATATTTTGCGGTATGGGCTCCTCATGCAGTAAACGTTTCTGTAATCGGAGAGTTTAATGACTGGGATGAGACGAAAGATAAGATGAAGAGAGGGGAGCCTCTCGGAATATATACATGCTTCGTTCCGGAGGCGAAGAAAGGGGATTTGTATAAGTTCTGTATAGAGACACAGGCGGGGGAGAAGATTTACAAAGCAGATCCATTTGCTAATTATGCAGAGCTCCGGCCGGGAACAGCTTCCAGAATCACAGATATTTCTAATCTGAACTGGTCAGACAGTAAGTGGATGACTGCTCGTGAGAAATGGGATAACAAAGAAGAACCAGTGTCTATTTATGAAGTACATATGGGTTCCTGGATGAGACATCCTGGAAGAGAAGATGAAGGATTTTATACATATCGTGAGTTTGCAGAAGCAATTACAAAGTATGTAAAAGAGATGGGATATACTCATGTTGAGTTGATGGGAATCGCAGAGCATCCATTTGACGGTTCCTGGGGATATCAGGTAACCGGATATTATGCACCAACTTCACGCTATGGAACACCGGAAGATTTTGCATATATGGTAAATTATCTTCATAAGAATAATATCGGTGTTATTCTTGACTGGGTACCGGCGCATTTCCCGAAAGATGCACATGGTCTGGCAGATTTTGACGGAACACCGACATTCGAATATCCAGATCCGAGAAAGGGCGAGCATCCTGATTGGGGAACGAAGGTTTTCAATTATGAAAAACCGGAAGTTTCTAACTTCCTTTTGGCGAATGCATTGTTCTGGGTTGAACATTATCATGTAGACGGACTTCGTGTAGATGCAGTGGCATCTATGCTGTATCTGGACTACGGAAGAGAAGATGGACAGTGGATTCCGAATAAATTTGGCGGAAATGAGAATCTTGAGGCGATTGCATTCTTTAAACATCTGAATTCTGTAGTTTGCGGAAGAAATAAAGGCGTTATGATGATCGCAGAAGAATCTACAGCATGGCCGAAGGTGACAGGATCTCCTGAGGATGACGGACTTGGATTTACTTTGAAGTGGAATATGGGTTGGATGCATGACTTTACAGAATACATGAAACTGGATCCTTATTTCAGAAAGAATGCACATCATATGATGACATTTTCTATGGAATATGCATATTCAGAGAACTATATTCTTGTACTTTCTCATGATGAGGTTGTTCATCTGAAATGCTCCATGTTGAATAAGATGCCGGGAGAAGGATGGGATAAGTTCCGCAACTTGAAGGTGGCATATGCATTTATGATGGGACATCCTGGAAAGAAACTTCTCTTTATGGGACAGGAGTTTGCACAACTTCGTGAGTGGAGTGAAGAGAGAGAACTGGATTGGTTCCTTCTTGCAGAAGAACCGCATCAGCAGATTCAGAACTGGTATAAAGATCTGCTTCATCTTTATAAGAAGAATAAGGCATTGTATGAGTTGGATAATGATCCGAAGGGATTTGACTGGATCAATAAGGATGACATCTTCCGGAGTATTTTCAGTTTCATAAGACATTCAAGGGATGGTAAGAAAAATCTGCTCTTTGTATGCAACTTTACACCGGTAGACAGGCCAGATTACCGTGTTGGTGTTCCGAGAAGAAAGCAGTGCAAGCTTGTTCTTAACAGTGATGAGACAAAATACGGCGGATCAGGAGAGGAACGCCAATTGGTTTACAAGCCAGAGAAACAGGAATGTGATGGTCAGAAATATTCCTTTGCATATCCTCTTCCGGGATATGGTGTGGCAGTATTTGAGTATTAAGTTGTATGGTATGATATTTTCTACGAATAGATGGAACAGGAATTAGACATACATTGATTTGCCCCTGCATAGATTGTAAAAAACAAACTATGCAGGGGCTTTTCTATGAGAGAATATATTGAGGAGCGTGCAGTAGAAATTGCAAATTATATTATAGAAAATAATGCGACAGTGAGACAGACAGCGAAACAGTTTCGGATTAGTAAGAGTACGGTGCATATGGCAGTAACAAAATAGAAAGATTTCTGATCGAGATAATATAAGAGAAAAAATGGTCGTGTTGTGTAAGTACAATATGCCCGTTTTCATTATAAAAAATAGAACTAACAATGTACTTAGGACTAGTTGGCGTGCTAACGATTTGGTATAATGCAAATAAAGATAAATATTGGAATTTATTAAGGAGTAGTGGAAGAATGGTATTATTGGTTGTAGACACGCAAAAGGCACTTGTTAACGATGAATTATATAATTGTAATGAGTTTATTGACAATATTCAACTGCTAATTAAAAAAGCACGAGAAAACAATGTTGAAGTCATTTATGTTGTACATGATGATGGTGTTGGGAGCGGTTTAACAAAAGGTACTGATGGTTTTGAAATATTTGAAAAATTTAAGCCACTATCTAATGAAAAAGTATTTGTTAAAATCGTGAATAGTGCGTTTAAAGATACTGGTTTAGTTGAGTATTTAATGAAAAAAAATGAAAAAGATATAGTTGTTGTTGGACTTCAAACCGATAAATGTATCAATGCAACAGTAATAAGTGGATTTGAATATGGCTTTAATTTGATTGTACCTGCATTCGCAAATTCGACGGTAAACAATAATTATATGAATAACAAAAAAAGCTATCGGTATTATAACGAATTTATGTGGCATGAACGGTATGCTGAATGTATTTCTATAGAGGAAACTATAAAAAGAATGGAGGACTAAAATTTAGTTGATGAGGAGATTATTATGAAAGATAAAAGTATTTTAATCAGTATGGGAATTATTCTTTATATTATTATGGCTGGAGTGGATAGATTTGTTTATCGCATACCTAATATTGTTTATATTCCAGTAGCAATTTTAGGTATTGCTTTAATGTTGATTGGATTTTTCAAGAATAAATCAAAATAAAAAATTAAAAATCAGAGGTGATTTGAAATGAGTAAAAATAATAGGTTTGAAATAGTGTATCAAGAAACGGGTTTAAAAAGTGAGAAAACAATATATGTTGATAAAGAAACAGGAGTAAATTATCTTTTTATTGCAAATGGATTTGGAGGTGGTTTAACTCCATTATTAGATGTGGAGGGAAAACCTATTATTACGAAATGATCCATAATACTAAGAACTAATAGACGAATATATAAACTAGGACTTGTGGAGGTAATGGAAATGAAATTGAAAAATCCTATGCTAGTGGTAACAGATATAGAGAAATCAGTTGAGTTTTATAAAAAAGTTTTCGGGCTTCATGTGATTATGGATTTTGGAGCAAATAAAACTTTAACAGGCGGTTTGGCTTTGCAGACGGTTGAAACATATAAAGACTTTATCGGGAAAAGTGGTATTTCTTTTGGTGGCAATAACTTTGAAATTTATTTTGAAGAAGATAATTTCGATGAATTTGCGGATAAGCTGAAAGAATGTAATGTTGAATACGTCCACCCCATTGTAGAACATTCATGGGGACAGCGTGTTGTTCGTTTCTATGACCCAGATAAACATATTATTGAAGTTGGTGAGAACATGAAAATAGTATGTAAGCGTTTCTTAAATAGTGGAATGACACCAAAACAAGTATCAGAACGCATGGACGTACCTATGAAATTTGTCAATGCCTGTATGCGATAAATCCCAGTTTGCCTATACCTAGTGAGGTCAAGGAACAAGGCGAAGCCGATACGCCGTAGG
>OGKE01001537.1_pt1 | contig 14398 bp, 13 predicted proteins | sample 1572341 | NCBI WGS metagenome assembly OGKE01 (sample SAMEA2582091, study PRJEB24529) | metagenome | biome: Human gut stool | place: China | collected 2011
AACAATAATGATATAAACTGCTTTTTATTCTCATTCACTTCTCGGATTTTCATATCCATTACTCCGTCAAACTGGAATTTATCTTTTTCTTCCTAAATATCGGCATACTTTTGATTTGTATTGCAGGTACTCATTTCCGAATGCTTCTATCAAAAAATCTTCCTCTACATTGACTATCTGTAAATGAAAAAATACCACTGCAAAACCTGTGGCAAAGCAAAGGAACCAATTAAAGAACGAAAACAATATTCCTATATACATTAAATCAAAACCCAAAAATGCAGGATTTCTGCTAATAGAATAGATTCCCGTTGTTACCAAATTGGTCTTTTCTTCTTTTTGCACACCTGCTCGCCAATTCTCCTTCATCTGTGTAACAGAAACAATAAAAGCAAGTACACCGAACATCGTTATTACAACTCCTGTAAATTGCAACATAATATGTGCTGTTCCCGAATAAAACACAATACTGATAATCTGTATTACAGGAAGCAAATATGTGATTATTTTAAGAGCTACTTCTATAAATTTGACAAATCCCTCTTTTCCTTTTCCTAATTGGTCTGTCTTTATGCCTTGCTTTTTCTGACTAATCAGCTTTGCAAAATAGCAGATGTAGAACACTGCCATCAGTGAAATTGTAACAATTTTTATTATCATCGTGTACCTCCAAATTCCGAGTTGTTGAACTAAGCCGAGTATACCACACGCGCGGTCGAATGACCACTCATATCTATGAGAATTTGCCCGAAATGCACCCTTCCGGTACAAAGTCCAGTGCGCGGCACCTTGCCAGCGGTGTATGCGCTTCGGATATGAAAAAGTCCCATGCCGACACCGTGACGGTGCAGACATGGGACTTGATGTTTTTTCGGCCTGGCCGGGCAGCCGTAACCGATCCGGACAGGTGTTTACAGAGCCTTACACGCCCGAATAGGCGGAGAAGCCGCCGTCTGCGGGCAGGCAGATGCCGGTGATGAACCCGGCGGCGTTGTTCAGAACGTTCGTTTCCATAACAGATCTTCTCTTCGTTGCTTAAACTTTGCCTGCGCCCCTGTCCAGGATCTTATCGAACCGGGAGAAGAAGGTAGCGGCGGTGACGGTGGCGGCGATGATGTCGCTGACCGGCTCGGCCAGGAAGACGCCGAACACCGGGTCTGCGACCACATGCGGCAGGATGAAGATGAGGGGGATGAGCAAAATCAGCTTGCGCAGGCAGGCCAGCAGCAGGCTGACCTTGGCCTGACCCAGCGCCATAAAGCTCTGCTGGCAGGCGATCTGGATGCCCAGCGAGAAGATGCCAGCCATGTAGATGCGCATGGCCCAGGTGGTGTACTGGATCAGGGTGGCGTCCGAGGTGAAGATGCCGGCCACCACACCGGGCACCAGCATCATCAGCACCCAGAAGATGGCCGTGTAGCCGAAGCAGACCAGAAGCTGGAAGCGGAAGGCCTCCTTGACGCGCTCTTTCTTGCCGGCACCGAAGTTGAAGCTCATCACCGGCTGGCCGCCCTGGCAGACGCCGGAGACCGGCATACTGGCCAGCTGGGAAACGCTGGTGATGACCGTCATTGCGCCCACGGCCACGTCGCCGCCGTAGCGGGCCAGGCTGGAGCTGAAGCTGATCGAGAGCAGGCTCTCGGTGGACATCATGACGAAGGTGGAGATGCCCAGCGCCAGGACGGGCAGCACGATCTTCCCTTCGGGCTTGAGGTACTCTTTCTTCAGCCGGAGGGTGGTCTTGGGGCCGGTGAGGAAACGGATGATCCAGATGGCACCCACAGCCTGGCTGAGCACGGTGGCGATGGCAGCACCCCGCACCCCCAGACCAAAGAGGAAGATGAGGATGGGGTCGAGCACGATGTTGATGACCGCACCGATGACGGTGGTCAGCATACTGATCTTGGCAAAGCCCTGTGCGGTGATGAAGGGGTTCATGCCCAGCACGATGAGGACGCAGACCGAGCCGAGGATGTAGATGCGGCTGTACGCCAGCGCATAGGGCAGGGTGGCGTCGCTGGCACCGAACATCCGCAGCAGGGCCGGTGCAGCAGCGTAGAACACGACGGTCAGCAGCGCCGAGAAGATCAGCAGCATGGTGAAGCTGTTGCTGACGATCTTTTCCGCCTGGTCTTTGTCGCCCTGGCCCATGGCGATGGCGGTGCGGGGCGCACCACCGGCACCGATGAGCATCGCAAAGGCGTTCAGCAGCATCAGGATGGGGGTGAACAGGCCCACGCCGGTCAGCGCGGCTGCGCCGATGCCGGGGATGTGGCCGATGTAGATACGGTCCACGATGTTGTACAGCAGGTTGACGATCTGGGCCACCACGGCCGGGATCATCAGCTGGAGCAGCAGCTTTTTGACGCTTCCGGTGCCCATATCTCCTTGTTTTTTCTGTGTTTGTGCCATTGGTTTCTCCTTGCATGAAAAGGGCGGCCAGCACCCGAAAAGAGGTGCTGGCCACCGCATATTTTAATACGACAGGCCGAAATTCAACTCATAGTAATTGCCGACGGCGTCACGGTAAGCGTAAGCCTTGCCGTTTTCGTCCTTCATGCAGTCGGGCATGTAGGCATCCTTGGCGTAGCCGGGCACATCGTTGGGGCTGATGCAGACGCCGTCTGCATTGACGGCCAGCACTTCGTCGCCCTTGGGCAGGGTCAGCGGCAGCTTGCCGACCGGGGCAAAGCGGCCGAACAGGACGTCCAGCGTTGCGGAGGGGTAGGTATCGAAGCCGACGGTCAGCGCATCGGAGACTTTTTCGATGCTGCCGACTTCCCAGGCCAGCGGGCAGTTGATGTTGGAAACGACCTTGCCGCCGTGTGCGTGGATCGCCTCGGCGATGCCGGGGATGCGGCTGGCACCGACCAGCGTGGTCTCCTGATGGGTCTCGGCGGTGGGCTTGCCGCTTTCATCCACGTTGCAGACGGTCTTGCCTTCGCAGATGTCCAGCTCCAGATAGCCCGGCGTTGCATTGAAGTATGCACCGGACTGCGGGCTGACCATCAGCAGGGCGACATCGGCCTCGGCGGGGTCGGCCACCAGCGTGACATTGCCCAGCATCTCGCGCAGGGCCTTGGTGGCAGCTTCGCCGGCCTCGGCGCTCTTGCCGAAGGCTTCGGCGTAGACCTTGCAGCCGTCCTTCAGGGGCAGGGTGCCGTCGTTCTTCAGCAGGACGACGCTCTCGCGGTGGACGCGGCTGGCCTCTTCCCAGTCGGCCTTGGTGGCCACGACCTCGGCAGCCTTCCGGGGGTCTGCATAGGGGTCTTCGAACATGCCCTGACGGAACAGCTCGGTCAGGGTGCGGCGGACGGCACGGTTCAGGCTCTCGTCGGTCAGGACAAGGTCTTCCTTCCGGAAGCCTGCGGGCACTTCGTGGGTGTCGTAGTAGCCGTTGGCAGCACGGGCGTAGCTCTCCTCGCCGAACGCATTGTCCAGCAGACCGGAGATCAGGTCCACGCCGCTCTGGGTGACGGCGTAGCCGATGCGCTCCGGCTCATCCAGCATATCGACGCCCCAGCACATGTTGTGGACGATGCCGGTGTCGGAGTTGATGTAGCCCTTGAAGCCCATCTGGCTGCGGAGCATCCCGTCGATGAAGACCTTGTTGTAAGCGAAGCCATAGGGATCCAGCGCGATGGGGTTGCCCTCGAAGTCCTCCTGCGGGGCGCTCTTCTCGGCGGACGGCTTGGAGTAGTAGGGCATGATGGACTCGGCGCTGTGGCGGATGGCCGCACGGAAGGCCGGAATGTGGTACTTCTGCAAGGAACCGGGGGTGGCGTAGATGTTCCACTGACCTGCTGCATAGTGGGGGTCGAAGCCGTTCTCACGGGCACCGCCGCCGGGGAAGTGCTTCACGGTCACGGACACGCCGTCCGGGGTGACGCCGTTGCTGCCGCCCTGGATGCCGGGGATGAGGTGGTCGAAGATCTCCTCGATCAGCTCCGGGTCCTCGCCGAAGGTGCCGAAGGTGCGCTGCCAACGAGGGTCGGTGACGCAGTCGGCCATGTACATGTAGCCCTTCTTCAGGCCGCAGGCGTTCCACTCGCGGCGGATGGTGTCGGCGAACTTGTCGATGATGTCGATGCGGGCAGTGCCCTTGACAGCCGCTGCGATGCCCAGAGTGCCGGGCCAGGTGGCGAAGACACCGGCGGCATCGTTCATGCCGAAGACGACCTCACCGTTCTCGTTGCGGCTGTTGGACATGACCTGCATGGGCACGAAATGCTCACAGGTCTCGGTCAGGTATTGCAGCTGGTTCAGATAGTCGGCCAGATCTTCGGGGGTGGGGTTCTCGCGCAGGATGACATGGCGGTTGAAGCACTTTTTGACCATGTCGGAGGTGCTGGGCAGCGCCTGATGGCCGAAGATGCTGTCGGAAACGTCCACCGGTGCCTCATCCAGCAGGCCGGAGTCATCGCCCACAGGCTTGTGGCCGTTGGCAGCCAGACGGGGCGAGGGGTACTTGGGGCCCATCCGCCAGTCCGAGGTGAACAGCTGGCCGATCTTCTCGCTGGTGGTCAGGGTCTGGACATAGGCTTCGGCGCGCTCTTCAGGGGCAAGGCGCCAGTCATTGACGGCGCTGACGGTGCCGGTGCCGTCGATATCCTTGAAATAGAGACCGTCCTGTTCGATGACCCGGCGCTCCACCGTGCCGATGGTGGGGCCGTTTGCGTTGACATAGCGCTGGACGCGCTGGGATGCTTTCGTTGCCATGTGATTTCTCCTTTTTATTTTACGCCGCCTGCGGTGGGATTCGTGATACCTATATTATAATGGCAGACCCCAGAAAGGGATTAGAAAAATTTTTGGAAAAATCCGCACTTTCCTAATATTCTTTTCTACGCAGGCAGAAAAAACTGGCAATGTGCTGTACTAATATATCAATACCATGTGCAATTTGACCAATAGGTTTTTATAAAGTTGTGAAAATTGCTTCAAAATAGTAAAATCGTCCTGTTTTACCTCAAAATATTACTAACAGAATTTCAAAATATCGTTCATAATAAGGACATAAAGTCCCGATGTGCCGCACAGTGGCAGGTGCGGTTTTCAAACGGGGCAAAAACGGAGAACGCCTTGTTTACAAATTAAGGAGAGAAAACGAAATGGCAAAAACGAGAAGTCTGCCGGATAAGTACTACGACAAAGACTACGAGCACAACGGCATCCACCGCGTTCCGCTGTGGCGCATCGCATGCTTTGCACTGAACAACACGGCTACCAACCTGTACATGATGATGATGGGTTACGCTACCTACTACCTGATGGGTTGGGTCGGCGTCGGCATGATGATGGCCTCTTCCCTGAGCATGATCATGCGCATCTGGGACGGTGTCACCGACCCGTTCGTGGGCTTTATGGTCGATAAGACCAACGGCAAGTTCGGCAAGAACCGCCCGTTCATCATCATCGGCAACATCATTCTGGCCGTGACCAGCTTCATCCTGTTCCACGTCACCCACCAGCTGCCGCAGGCAGTCCGCTTCCCCTTCTACGTTGTGGTCCTGATGATCTACTATCTGGGCTACACCTGCCAGTGCGTCGTTACCAAGTCTGCACAGTCCTGCATGACCAACGACCCCAAGCAGCGCCCCATGTTCGCTTCCTTCGACGGCGTGTTCAACACCGTTCTGTTCGCTGGTCTGGCGGTTGTGTTTGCGAATATGGCAAACAGCTACAAGGATGTCGGCGGCTATGCTTCCACCCAGTTCTTCCACAGCCTGTGGGTCATGACCGCCATCGGTTCCGGTATCTTCACCCTGCTGGCTGTCATCGCCATCGCCCCGAAGGACCGTCCGGAGTTCTTTGGCACCGGCAAGCCGGTCAAGGTCGGCCTGAAGGATTACTGGGATACCCTGAAGAACAACCGCGCCATCCAGATGCTGATTCTGTCTGCATCTACCGATAAGCTGGGCTCCTCTGCCCGTACCAGCGCTGTCTCCGTTGCAATGTTCGCCTGCATCGCCGGTTCTACCGTTCTGCAGGGCAACGTGACCGCTCTGACCACCATCCCCAGCGTCATCGTCACCTTCCTGGCCATCTCTCTGGTGGCTACCAAGTTCGGCCAGCGCAAGGCCATGATCATCGGCTCCGTCGGCGGTCTGGTCGTCAACGCTCTGACCATCGCCCTGTGGCTGCTGGGCGACCCCACCACCATGACCTCTGACCCCGCTAAGGGCACCCTGAACTGGGGCTACTTCCTGATCCTCCATGTTGGCCTGAGCATCATCTACGCAGGCTTCCAGGGCATCTCCGGCAACATCGTCATCCCCATGACTGCGGACTGCGCCGACTACGAGGTCTATCGCTCCGGCAAGTACGTCCCCGGCCTGATGGGCACCCTGTTCAGCTTCGTTGATAAGCTGGTCTCCTCCTTCGCACCCATGATCGCCGGTGTCATGTTCACCATCTGCGGCTTCGCTGACCACAACCCCGTTGAGGGCGACGTGGCTACCATGAAGCTCCGCATCGGCTGCGCCTTCTGCTACAGCGGCATCATCATGATCGGCCTGCTGTGCAACCTGATCGCCATGAAGTTCTATCCCCTGACCAAGGAGAAGATGGCTGAGATCCAGGACGAAGTTGCTGCCATCAAGATGAAGGCAATGGCTGAAAACGCATAATCCAAGCTGCCACGCTTTCTGATTCTGCGGAAATTACATCCCATGGGAAAGACCGCTCACCGGCCAAGTGCGCAGTGGGCGGCTTTCCCGATTTTATGAGACAAAGACAGAGGTACGACAATGGCAAATACCCAATGGACAAAAGATCCCGACCACGGTTTTATCTGGAATTCCATCGAACATTACTTCTATTGGAAGGAAAACCGCCAACGCCATGAGGTGAACCGGAAAAAGTATCTCCGCCTTTGCATTCTGGGGGCCTTTGGGGCGCACCAGTTCTACGCCAGGCGCCCGGTTTTGGGGGTGCTGTATCTGGCTACCTTCTGGACCGGCTTCTCGGCAGCCATGACCATTGTGGATGCTGTCATCGCGGCTCCCATGAAGCCGGACGAGAACGGCAGCATCTGGCTGTGACCCCCCACCTCTTCTGAGCGGTTCCGCCGGGACCGGAAAGGTACAGTTTTATGAGCAACGTTTTGCAGACCCTGTTCAACACCAATCACGAGCTGCCTGATCTGCAGGTCATCGTGATTCTGGCCATCCTTGCGATCGTTGCGCCCTCGGTGGCCAAGTATCTTCATCAGCGGCGTTCCAGCGGCAGCACCAAGACCTCTGCCGCCTCGGCAAAGCCCCGCGCCCAGCACAAGAAAAAGCGCTGAGCGGCTGAACTTTCTACGACATTTCCCTCTATTCATTCATCTCATTTACCTCCTTTCTTTTCGAAGAAACACCAAAAGCCCGCAGCTTTCGCTGCGGGCTTTTGGCGTTGCGGCTCTCCCCCTCTCAGGAGCATCCGAACCGGACGACAAAATGCCCCGGCAGGTGCTGCACAGCATCTGCCGGGGCGGTTTTATGGGGCTTTAACTTTGGGTCCTATCCGGGAACGCTCAGACCTTCTTGATCTTGATGAGCTGTGCGTTCAGGCTCTCCAGGAAGCCATCGGGCAGAGCCATGACGTTGCCCAGATTCTCCGGGGACATGGTCTTCATCATATCCCACATACCGGAGCCGGGCTTCACATCAAAGTTGGTGGTCAGCTTCACGACCTTGGCAACGAGAGCGAAGGCTTCGGGGCACTTGGCGACTTCTTCCATGTTGTCCTTGATGCTGTAGTAGCCTTCTGGGAACTCCATGGGAGCCTTGAGGTCCAGATCCAGGCTGCCGACCTGCTTGAACCAGTTGGCAACGCCCTCCTGGCGCGCGTTGAACTCCGGCAGGGTGTAGTAAGCGGGCTCCTCGGCGACCTTCTCCAGGGTGATGGAATCCTTCACATCACCGGCCACAGCCAGGATGGTGTTGAAGCCTTCGTTCAGAGCAACGTCGAACTTGAAGACGCGGTGCGCGGTCTGCTGGCCGACTTCCTTGCCGTTGACGTACAGAACGACGGTGTCCTGGTTGGAGTAGACCTTGATCTCGGTGGTCTCGCCTGCGCGCTGTGCGTGGCGGCGGCCAGCGATGTGGACCATCGGGGTCTGGGTCCAGTAAGCCTGATAGACAAAGTAGCTGTCCTTCTTGGTCTTGCGGTCCATGGTGATGAGGCCCTTGTTGTTGCGGCCGCTCACGCCGCCCTCATGACGGGCAGCGCAGCCGAAGTCGAACATGTTCCAGACGTGGGAAGCCCACACCCAGGGACGGTCCTCGAAGACCTGTGCCATGTGCTCGTGGTACAGTGCCTGATACTCCTCGGTGTAGTCCTTGCACTCCGGCGTGTTGCTGTGCCAGTTGATGATGCCCTCGCAGCCGTACTCGGAGATGCCGATGCAGATGTCGGGGTGGTCAGCGTGGAACTTGTCCAGCCAGGGGCCGTTCTGCTCCATCTTGCCGCCGTACCAGCCGAAGTAGTGGTTGTAGCTCTCCAGGTCGGTGATGTGGTGCATGGGGCCGTCCACGGGGGTGTGAGAAACGTGTGCAATGGTGGTCAGGCGGGTCGGGTCAAGCTCCTTGCAGAGCTTTTCCAGATCGTGGTGGGTGTCCACCAGCTCCTGAGAGATGCCGCCGATCAGGATCTCGTTGGAGATGCCCCAGAACATGATGGAGGGGTGGTTGTAGTTCTGGATGATGAGCTCCTTCATCTCCTCCATGACGTGGGTGTGTGCACCCTCGCCCTTCTTGAAGACGCTGATGAAGGGGATCTCAGCCCAGACGGCGAAACCGATCTCGTCGCAGGCATCGTAGAAGTCCTGGCTGTGCTGATAGTGTGCCAGACGGATGGTGTTGGCGCCCAGCTCCTTGATGAGCAGGGCGTCGTCATAGTGCTCCTCGGCGGTCAGAGCGTTGCCCTCGAACACGCGGTCCTGATGGCGGGAAACACCGCGCAGCGGGGTGGGCACACCGTTGATGGAGAAGCCTTCGTTGGGCGTGACCTTGAAGGAACGGACACCGACGTTGGCGCAGATCTCATCGACGGCCTCGTTGTTGCGCTGCAGGGTCGCAGTGACGGTGTACAGATTGGGCTCGTCCATGCTCCACAGCTGTGCATCGGGCACGTAGATGGTGACTTCGGTCTCGGCAGAGCCGCGGACAGCGGAAGCAACCTCGCGGCCGAAGCAGTCCTCAATGCTGTACAGAACGGTCAGGTCGTCAGCGGGGTTGGTGACGAAGCTCTTGATGGTGAAGTTTGCACCGCCGTCCTCCATGGGGACCGGGGTGACCATGATGCCGGGGCCGCCGTAGTAGTCCAGATCAAAGTGTGCATTGGGCACGCTGATCAGGTTGACGCCGCGGTACAGACCGCCGTAGAAGGTGAAGTCGGCGGAAGCGGGGTACATGGACGGGGTGTCCTCGTTGGAGACCTCGATGGTCAGCTCGTTCTCGCCTTCGTGGCACAGATCGGTGACATCGGCACGGAAGATGGAGAAGCCGCCCTCATGGGTGGTGGCGACCGTGCCGTTGACCTTCACGGTGGCGTTCAGCGCAGCAGCGAGCACCTCAACATAGGTGCGGCCGCCCTCACGGGGCTGCTTGGGCTGCTCGAAGGTGCGGGTGTAAACGCCGGTGGTGCGCAGGTAGCTGCCGTTGCCGTCGTTGCCGTCCACAGCGTTCCAGGTGTGGGGCAGGTTGACCTGCTCCGTCACATGGTCGCCCTTGGGGAAGGACAGGGTCCAGTTTTCGTTCAAGGAAATGATCTCTCTCATTGATACGACTCCTTCTCAGTTTTTTTCTCTGTGTGGGTCTGCGGCGCAGACCTCGTTGTGAGATTAGTATATCACAGGAAACCACCGGAACGTTTGTACAAAATCGCGTCAAAATAGTAATATTTTGTGAAAATTCCAACGACCGGCCCGCTTTTGTGCAGAAGAAAACGGCCCCGGCAGCTGCCGGGGCCGTTTTCAGGCTTGCATCAGATCCCGCATTCGTCCAGGATGCCGCGCAGGGTGTCTGCGGACTTCTTGAGATCGGCGGATTCCTTCTCGCTCAGTGCGATGGGGACCAACTCTTCGAGGCCGTCGGCACCCACCACGGCGGGCATGCTCAGAACGACATTGTCCACGCCGAAGTCGCCGTGCATCATCGAGGAGATGGGCAGGATGGACTTCTCGTCCCGGATGATGACCTCGCAGATGCGCTTGACGGCCATTGCGACGCCGTAGTAGGTGGCGCGCTTCTTCTCAATGATCTCGTAGGCGCTGTTCTTGACCTTCTCCGCGATGTTCTCCTGCGACTGGTCGTGGTTGTAGTGGCCGCGCATCTCGCAGAAATCGTCCAGCGCAATGCCGGAGACGTTGGCGCTGCTCCAGGCCGCGATCTCGCTGTCGCCGTGCTCGCCGATGATGAAGGCGTGGACGCTTTTGCTGTCCACGGACAGGTGCTCGCCCAGCTGATACTTCAGGCGGGCGGTGTCCAGCACGGTGCCGGAGCCGATGACCCGGTGCTCCGGGAAGCCGGACAGCTTGATGGCGGCATAGGTCAGGATGTCCACCGGGTTCGCCACCACCAGCAGGATGCCGCGGCATTCCCGTTTGGCAATCTCCGGGATGATGCTCTTGAAGATGTTCAGGTTCTTGTGCACGAGGTCCAGCCGGGTCTCGCCGGGCTTCTGGCCTGCGCCTGCCGTGATGACGATGATGGCGGCATCCACGATGTCATCGTAGGTGCCGGCATAGATCTTCATGTTGCCCACAAAGGGGATGCCGTGGCTGATGTCCATGGCTTCGCCTTCGGCCTTGGCGTGGTCTGCGTCGATCAGGACGATCTCCGAGAACAGCTTGCTCTGCATCAGCGCAAAGGCGGACGCCGAGCCGACGAAGCCGCAGCCGATGACGGCGATCTTGCGTAAATTGACGTTGTTCATAGGTTGCTTTCCCTCTTCTGCCGCCCACGGCGGCTCCATTCATTCCAAGACCTCTCCCGCCGGGAGAGGCTGCCGGGCGAAATCGTTAAACTTTTGCCAAGCTTGGATACATTACCAGAAATCACGGCATCTGTCAAGTGCAGGCGCAACGACGCCGCTGCTTTTTCACAGGATGCCGCACAGCCCCTGAAAATATACCCGGCAGACGCAGAAGAAAACCAGTTGACGGAAAGCGGGAACTTTGTTATAATAATAGGGCTATCAAGCGGCTCTGGCAGCTTCTGCCCGCCGCTCTGGAGCGCAAAGTGAATAGGGAGATGTATCGAAGTGGTCGTAACGAGAACGACTCGAAATCGTTTTGTCCTTAACCGGGCACGTGGGTTCGAATCCCACCATCTCCGCCAACAAAAGGCATCAGCTCAGGCTGGTGCCTTTTTTGCGGCTAGATGGTGCGGATGAGAACAGGGCGGCGGCCCGCAGGCCGCAAGCAATCAGCCCTGCGGGCTGTTGCTTAGCCCGCGGGAGAATGCCCACCATCTCCGCCAAAAGTCGCAGATTCAAACGAATCTGCGACTTTTTCTTCTTATCGGTCTTATTTGCTTACGGTTTTGGTTGCTCCAGAATTGCTGTTTGGGCAATTCTGTACTTGCGCTTTGGGCAAGCCGGAGGAAAAGTCCTTGACGTAGATCAGGCTGGGTTTGCCCAGACCACGGCGTTTGCGCTCGATGCCGTACAGTGTCCGGGCATCGGTGGAGAGCTGCCGGAAGCGGCAGTCTTGGAACAGTGCCTTGGGGATGCGGAAATAGGAGAACAACTCGACCGACTGCCCGTAGAAGTAGTCCAGCGTCATTTGGTGTGACCTCGGATTTTCAACTGTGAGTGCTTGTCCATGTGGAAAACTATCCCTCCCTCCGAAATGGATGAAAAACAGGTTGACATTCACCAGAAAAAACGCTTACAATGGTGATAATAAAAGTGTCAACCGATGTAACAGGAGAAGATGCTTATATGCTTAATGTTTTTTACGGTGATATGCCGAACGTGATCTACAACACCGCTGTTTATTTTAAGAACACTTATGCAGAGGAGTGGATCACGGCTCCGCTTACTCGTGAGATGATACAAGACGTAGACCGTTCCACTGTACTGGACAGCGGTGTGATCGATAGTCCGGTGCTGGGGAAGATTCCCCCGGTGCAGTTGTCGGGCGGAGTAAAGACCCTGATTTTGATAGCCAACGAGCCGGAAAAGGTGTTCAACGCTTCGACCTGTGGAGATAACTGTGCCAAATGGCTGTTAAAAATCGCTGAAAATCGGGATGTTACCATCAACCTTCGGCATCTCATGGATTTTGGAAATGGAACATTTACCATCCACATCCTGAACACCAATCAGATCGTTCACTCCATGCGGGAACTTGTCCCCGTTGCAGGACTTTATGTGTGAGGATTTTTTATGACAGGAGCATATCGGGTCGTTGTACAAAACCGAAAAATCAAGTTCGATTTTGAAATACGCCGGAACATCACGATCTTGCGTGGAGATAGTGCCACAGGAAAAACAACGCTCGTGGAGATGATTCGGGAATACGAGGAACTAGGCCCGGACAGTGGAATAGAACTCCAATGCGAGAAGGATTGCGTTGTCCTTTCCGGGCGGCAGTGGGAAAAACAGCTTTCCGACCTTTCGCAGAGTATCGTTTTTATTGATGAAGGGAATGCTTTTACTGCTTCAAAGGAATTTGCCGCAGCGATTCAGAAAACAGACAACTACTATGTGCTCGTCACGCGGGAAGGACTTGAAACATTACCGTACAGCGTAACGGAAATTTACGGCATCAGGGCATCCAAACGCTTCGGAAACTTGAAACAGACCTACAATGAGTTTTTCCGAATTTACGGAAAGCCGATGGGACTGGAGAAACTAAAACCAACGGCAATCATTACAGAGGATTCCAATTCGGGGTTCCAGTTTTTTCAGGCTGTTTGCGCCGAAAACGGAATTTTCTGCGAATCTGCTGGTGGAAAGTCCAACATTTTCAAAATGCTGTCCGACCGTGCAGGGGAAAATGTTCTGGTGGTTGCAGACGGTGCGGCATTTGGTTCGCAGATGGAGCGCATTATGCAACTGCTTGCTCTCCAGCCGGATTCTCATATTTACCTGCCAGAATCGTTTGAATGGTTGATTCTTCGTTCTGGATTGCTCGAAGACGCGGAGGTCGATGAAATTCTGAAATCGCCGGAAAATCATGTGGAAAGCCAGCAGTATTTCAGTTGGGAGCGGTACTTTACGGCTGTGCTGATGCAAAAGACTGTTGACAGCTATCTGAAATATACGAAGTCAAAACTAAATCCGGTGTACTTGCAGGAACACGAAAAGAAAGCTGTTCTTTCGGAGATGTCCCACATCCAGCTCGATAAGAAAGACATATAAATCCCTACTAAGCAAACAGGACTGCTTCACACACATTGCACTGTGGAGCAGTCCTGTTCGTTTAATATGTAATTGTCATTGCGCCCTCATGGCATTCCTGTGCATAAGTGCGGAGCAGATCAAGGTGCTTTGAGGATTTTCGGACGATAGCTGTTGCACGGTCGCCGGACATAAACTCAACGACCGCAAGCCGTGGAATCGTCAGTGTGCCACGGATTTTGAAGCCCACAAGGATCTTCTGATTGCACCATCGCTGGATGCTTTGTGCAGAGTAGCCCGTCAGTTCCGAAACTACCGGGGTGGTCAGCAGATCATCATATCCAACCGTGAGTTTTTCCCATAGGGTGTACAGCCCTGTTTTTTCCGATTCTGTAAAATTGAAGCGGATGATCTCTGTGGTAGGCTTGTCCGGGTGCCGCTTGGAGCAGCCGTTCTTTCCGATATAAAAGCCCATTGGCACTTTATACTTTTCGGGGCTATCTTCACGGTCACACAAGTAGGTGATCACATCGTGGGTCGCAATATGGTATTTGCGTGTTTTCTTTCCTGTATTGATACACGGAACGAGGCCGGAATCCAGAAGGTACTTGGCGTTTTGCTTGTTGATGCGGGCAACGTGATAGAACTGGTCTTTCGTCATTCCGTTGGGATATTCTTCGAGTATTTTATAGCACTCTAACAGAGTCCTCATGTTCATCTATCCTTTGCTGCTTTGATTTTGTCAGCGTCAGAAGCAACATATTGTATGGATGGATTCTGGCTCCCGGAATCTCTCTCGCCCGTTCTCTCCAAAGGGCGTAAAATCTCTCCTAATTCTCTCCAAAAGGCAGATTTTTCTGCGTTTTGGAAAGTGGGTTCAAATCCGCATGGAGCCTAGTGATTTTGGATTTTGATGAAATTTTGAGCGTAAATTCGATGGTTCGTATCTTCTGGCAAAGTGGGCTAATTACCTCTATCTTCCACCAAGTACCGTGAAGCAGGAAAAACTCGAAATCGTTTTGTCCTTAACCGGGCACGTGGGTTCGAATCCCACCATCTCCGCCAA
>OGKE01001543.1_pt1 | contig 14351 bp, 14 predicted proteins | sample 1572341 | NCBI WGS metagenome assembly OGKE01 (sample SAMEA2582091, study PRJEB24529) | metagenome | biome: Human gut stool | place: China | collected 2011
GGGTCCGCAGCGCGCCGCCGACATCATCCGCGACGCGATGTTCCGCGGGGCCGACGGCGGCTACCTGCTTTCGGGCCGCGAGTTCGCCGGCTCGGACACGCTGGCCACCTCCTACGCCCTTTCGTGCGCGCTGAAGAAGATCGCCCCCGACGTGATTTTCGCAGGCCGTCAGGCCATCGACGGCGACACGGCGCAGGTGGGTCCGCAGGTCGCCGAGAAGCTCGGTCTTCCGCAGGTGACCTATGCCGAGGAGATTCTTGAAGTCCGGGAGGGCGCGCTGGTCATCAAGCGCCGCCTGGAGCACGGCACGGAGGTCGTCGAGTGCCCGATTCCGGCCGTTGTGACGGTCAATGCCTCGGCCGCCGAGTGCCGCCCGCGCAACGCCAAGCGCGTGATGAAGTACAAGGGCGCGCTGGCCGGTTCGGAGATCGCCGCTGCACCCGAATCGCCCGCCGCGCAGCGCGCCGCCGCGAAGGAGTACCTCCGCATCGTGGAGTGGGCCGCCGCCGATGTCGATCCCGATCCCGCGCAGCTCGGCCTCCAGGGTTCGCCCACGAAGGTCAAGAGGATCGAGAACGTGGTTTTCGCCGCCAAGGAGGCCAAGAAACTCACTGCCGCCGACAACGACATCAATGAACTTATGGTTGAACTCATCGCGAGCCACACGCTCGGTTAATGCGTTTTTTTGAGATGAACAATATATTCGTATATATCGAGATGGAGGGCGGCAAGGTCGCCGACGTGAGTCTCGAACTGCTGACCAAAGGCCGCGAACTGGCCACGACGCTCGGCGTGAAGCTCGAAGCCGTCGTACTGGGTCATAATCTGGGCGACATCGCTCAGGAGTTGGCCAAATACGGCGCCGATACCGTGTGGACGGCCGACGACAAGGAGTTCGCTCCGTTCCGCACGTTGCCCCATACGGCTGTGATGTGCGGTCTGATCGAGCAGGAGAAGCCCCAGATCGCCCTTTTCGGTGCGACTTCCATCGGCCGCGATTTCGCTCCGCGCGTATCGTCGGCGCTGTTCAGTGGTCTGACGGCCGACTGTACGCAACTGGTGATCGGCGACCATAAGGACGCGAAAACCGGTACGGAGTATGAGAATCTGTTGTACCAGATTCGCCCGGCCTTCGGCGGCAACATCATTGCGACGATCGTGAACCCCGACCACCGTCCCCAGATGGCGACCGTCCGCGAGGGCGTGATGCGCAAGGAGTACGCAGCCAAACCGGGTGCCGGCGAGGTGAAGCCGATCGACTGGAAGAAGTTCCTGAAAGAGAGCGACCTGGTGGTCAAGATCCTCGACCGCCAGATCGAAGAACGCAAGATCAATATCAAAGGCGCGAGCGTGGTGGTTGCCGGCGGTTACGGCGTAGGCTCGAAGGAGAATTTCAAGCTGATTTACGAACTGGCTGAGGTGCTGGGCGGCGAAGTCGGCGCGAGCCGTGCTGCGGTGGACGCAGGTTTCACGGAGCATGCCCGCCAGATCGGTCAGACGGGCGTTACGATCCGTCCCAAACTCTACATCGCGTGCGGTATTTCGGGCCAGATCCAGCATACGGCCGGTATGGACCAGTCGTCGATGATCATCTCGATCAACACCGATCCCGATGCGCCGATCAACAAGATCGCCGACTTTGCGATCACGGGCGACCTGAACGAGGTGATCCCGAAAATGATTAAGTATTACAAACAAAACTCGAAGTAATGGCTAATTTCTTTTTAGATAATAAGGATTTGCAGTTCCACCTTCAGCATCCGCTGATGCGCAAGATCGTGGCGCTGAAAGAGCGTAACTATACGCTGAAAGACCACCACGAGCTTGCTCCGCAGAATTTTGAGGACGCGATGGACAACTACCGCCGCGTGCTGGAGATCGCCGGCGAAGTGTGCGGCGAGGTGATCGCCCCCAATGCCGAGGGCGTCGATCACGAAGGTCCCAGAGTCGAGAACGACCATGTCGTTTACGCCGAGGGTACGGCCCGCAACATCGACGCCATTACCAAGGCCGGCTTGAGCGGCATGACCCTGCCTTACGAGTACGACGGCCTGAATTTCCCGCTGGTCTGCTTCGTCGTCGCCAACGAAATGGTGGCACGCGGCGATGCCGGTTTCGAGAATATCTGGGGTTTGCAGGACTGTGCCGAAACGCTCAATGAATTCGCTTCGGAAGAGCTTAAGCGGATGTTCCTGCCCCGTGTTTCTGCGGGCGAGACCTGCGCGATGGACCTTACCGAGCCGGATGCAGGTTCGGACTTGGGTGCCGTGATGCTCAAGGCCACTTACGACGAGAAGAGCGGCCGTTGGCTGCTGAACGGCGTGAAGCGCTTCATCACCAACGGCGACGGTCATATTTCGCTGGTGCTGGCCCGCACCGAAGAGGGAACTTCGGACGCACGCGGTCTTTCGATGCTCGTGCACGACAAGCGTGACGGCGGCGTCAAGGTGCGCCGTATCGAGAACAAACTCGGTATCAAGGGTTCGCCCACCTGCGAGCTGGTCTTCACCAACGCTCCGGCCCGTCTGGTCGGCGACCGTAAGATGGGTCTGATCAAATACGTGATGTCGCTCATGAACGCTGCCCGTCTGGGTATCGGCGCACAGTCGGTAGGCCTTTGCGAGGCCGCTTACCGCGAGGCGCTCAAGTATGCGCAGGAGCGTGCCCAGTTCGGCAAGCCGATCATTCAGTTCGCCGCCGTTGCGGAGATGCTCTCCAATATGAAGGCAAAGTTGCAGGGGGCCCGTGCGCTGCTCTATGAAACGACCCGTTTCGTCGAGATTTACAAGCAGTACGGCCACATCGCGCAGGAGCGTTCGCTCGAACCGGAGGAGCGCCAGGAGATGAAGTTCTACAATCGTCTGGCCGACGGTTTCACGCCGCTGGTAAAGCTCTTCGCTTCGGAGTATGCCAACCAGCTCGCTTACGATGCGGTACAGATTCACGGCGGTTCGGGCTTCATGAAGGACTATCCCTGCGAACGCCTCTACCGTGATGCCCGTATCATGAATATCTACGAGGGTACTTCGCAGTTGCAGGTCGTTGCGGCGATCAATGCCGTGACCAAAGGTACGTTCCTGGAGCAGATCAAGACCTACGAGGCTGCGGACTATGCCCCCGAAATGTGCGCCGTGAAGAGCAAACTGACCGACTTGCGCGTGAGGTTCGAGGAGATGGTCGCCCGTGTCGAAACTCTCGAGAAGGAGCGCAGCGGTTACAAGGATTTCCATGCCCGCCGTCTGGTGGAAACTGCCGGTCATATCATCATTACTTACCTGTTGGCTCGTCAGGCCGGAGAATCGGCCGAATACATCGATTCCGCGCGGATCTATTGTAAACTGGCAGAAAGCAAAGTCGCCGAAGCCTACAATTACCTGATGCATTCGGATGTCGAGGATGTCGATCTGTTCAAAAAGGTCGGACAGGAGGAGACGATCGGTTAATTGCCGTCGGATGTTTTGAAAGGGAAGCGGTGCGTTGTACCGGCGAAACTTTCGAATTCGATATATGTTGAGAAGGGAAGCGAACGACCGCTTCCCTTCTCATTGATTTTGGCGGGAATTTTGTACCGTGACGAAAGGGCGGGTTATTTATTAAAAATTATTTTTGTATTATCCTATAATCCTGACAGTGACAGTTATGTTGAAAAAAGTGCTTCTGATGGCGGCCGTTGTGTTGCTCGGCCTGCCCGGTCTGGCTCATGCCCAGTTGGGGCGCGGTGAAATTTCGGTGGGGTACGGAGTCGCTCCCGTGACCGACTGGATCGACGCTTACAGCGATAAGTTGCTCGACGTGCTCGATATGAAGGATGCGTCGATGGACAGCTGGGGCGGTGTGTCGGTCAATTACACCTTCCGTATCGTCGGCGGGTTGGGTGTGGGCGCTACTTTCGTCTATTCGGGTAACAATCAGCGGTTGGCCGGTAAGAAAATCTCGACCGACTATTATTCGATCATGCCGCACCTGAAGATGCGCTGGCTCAACCTGCGCATCCTGTCGCTCTATTCCCGCATCGGTGTGGGCCTGACTTTCACCGAATCTTCGGGCGAGGGGCAGAGCGAATCGGCCCGGCAGTGGGCTTTTCAGGTTTCACCGATCGGTGTCGAAATCGGGGGCAAGGTCGCGGCCTATGCCGAAGCGGGGATCGGTACGATGGGATCGCTTGTTGCCGGTCTTCGCTTCCGCTTTTAACGGATCGGTCCAGTGTAGGGGACATCGCCACGGACCGGCTGTCCGGTCGGTTCGAGAAGGAGAGGTGCTGTGTCGCTTTCGCAAGGATTTTGCGCCTGGCATGCGATGCCGGCGATTTGCCTGCGAAAGAGCGATCGTATTCGAACGAGAGGGAGAGGAAGATGTGGCTGACGTTTCGATTTGCCAGAATCTTCGGAAAGAACGAAAAAAACAGGATCTCGAAATTGCATTGCTTCGAGGTCCTGTTTTTTCAGTGCCGATCGCGGGGGCGATTGGCTGTTCTTTAAGCCGCATTCCCGGCCGCTTCGTATTCGGCCTTGATTTCAAGGTAAAAATTCGCGAAGACAGTTTGGTAATAGGGGACTATCCACAGCATAGCGATACCGAGCGTGAGCAGGCTGAGAAGCGACCAGCCGATCATGCCGAGCTGCATGAGAAATAATCGCATCTTGTGTCCGCGCATCATTGCCATACTGCGTTCGATCGCCTCGTCGCAGCCGATTTCCGGATTGTCGGATACGATGTACAGCGCCATTGCATACGACAGTCCCTTGATGATGCCGGGGACGATGAGCAGCAACGTCCAAAGGAACGTGTAGATTCCAGATAACAGGCCCGTTCCGATGGCTTTCCAGTAATAGGTATTGTTGAATGCGCAGAACAGTCCTTCGATGGTCAGGGGGCGCTTGTCGCGGGCGAATGCGAGGAATGTTCGCAGAAGCCCGAAGTTGATGGGCAGATAGACGAAGATCAGGAGCAGGACCGCAAGACCTGCAATGGCTCCTCCTCTGTTGAGGATGCCGTAAGGGACATAGAGTACGCAAGATACGACGTAGAGCAGGATCGCCGATCCCCAGTTCCCCTTCATTGCTGCGAGGGACGATTGTCTGATTTGGGAATTTGTTTGCATAGTGGAGGTTTTTATGGTTTCTTTTGCAAAAGTACAAAATCCCCCCCCCGTGCAAGTTTTCGGGCAGAAATGTTACTTCGGAATGAAAAAAAGCGTTTTTTCGGCAGCGTACCCTTGCTGTTATTCGCGCCCGTGTAGTCGGGTGATGACGATCGCTTTTGGCCTGTCAGCGGTCTATCCCGTCGCGGGAAAGGACGCCCTGCGTGTAGTAATGTTTGATTTCCCGCATTTCGGTCACCAGGTCGGCCGCGTCGATAAGTTCCTGCGGGGCATAACGTCCCGTGACGACGACTTCTACCGCCGGATGGCGGCGGTTCAGGGCATCCAGTACGGCGTCGATCGTCAGCAGTCCGAAATGCAGGGCGATGGTCAGTTCGTCGAGGATGACTACGTCGTATTCGCCGCTCTCCAGCAGGGCGGCGCAGCGGGTCAGACCGTCGCGTGCCATCCGGATATCGATCGCTTCGGGATCCTTGCCGATAAAACATCCCCGACCCAACTGTTCGATCTTCACTTGGTCGAAGAGTTGCCCGATTTTCGTTTCGTTGTATCGCATCGACTTGACGAACTGTCCGATGTAAACGCTTTTGCCGGCGCACAAAGCTCGCACGGCCAGTCCGAACGCGGCCGTCGTCTTGCCTTTGCCGTTTCCGGTATAGACGTGAATATATCCTTTCGTTGAGTCCATGCGGCAAAGATAGTGCAGGTTTGTGGCAGAGCCAAATAAATTTGGGCGGAACCGAGGGCGACCGCTGTCCGGAAAGACGATATAAATCCGAATCGAAGCGGGGTATATTTGCTCTCATGAGCAAGGCCGGTTGCGAGGTGACAGCCGGTTGTGGAAATTCTTTCCAGCGGATTTTTTGCAAAGGCGGAAAAGGTCGGAGCAAATTCGTGCCGGAAAAAATTTGAAAATAGAATCCCTTTCGTTTTTTCGGGAATACGTCGTTTCAGAGGTTGATCCGGTTGGCTTGCGTGAAGATGGCATCGAGCAGCCGGAATAACTCCGCTTCCAGCTCTTCGCCTCCCGGATCGCCGCAGAGTGTGAAGATTTTTCCCGGAGGAGCCCCGTAGCATATCGTGCCGGCCGCACCGCAGGTTTCGGACCCGCAGATGATGACTGCATCGATCGCATCCTCGTGACGCATCAAGGCGTTGTAAAGAGCCAGCAACTGCCGGGGTGCGGTTATTTTCGGGACGGGGAGCAACGCTCCGCAGGTTCCGATTTCTTCGATCGAATGAATGAGTTCCAGGTCGTAACGTCCGGCATCAGCTCGGCTGTATCGGCCGGTATTCCATAGAGTATGATATTCATCGTTATCGGTTAAAAAAAAGTGCGGCGACATCCTAATCTCTTGAATGTTATGGCAGTAACAATGGTTATCGCCGCACTTTCGTTTGTCGTTCATTACTGGAAATACCGCTGTGGCAGACGAGGAAATCTCTTGTACCGGAACGGTACAACGATCCCTGTGTCGGGACGGTTTTCCTAAAATTTATCAAGCGAAACACAACCGAAATCAAACGCCTAACCCACGAGCGCCTTTGACATCGAATCGATCTGGCAGGTCTTCTGACTCACTCCTGTTCCGAAGCCTTCCCGGTCCGTGCGGACCAGTGGCAGAGATGTTCGAAACGTCGCGGAGCTTCACAGCAGCGGGACTGTCCGGGATTCACACCCGATTCCCTTTTCATTCCTCTCCTTGCATAAGGAGCCGGAAACCAAATCTGCCGCAAATATAACGGTATTTTTCAGGAAACAAAAACTCTTTCCGGGAATTTTTCTTTTCGCCGGTTGTTTCCGATTTGGCGGGAATACACTACTTTTGTGCCGTCATGAAAACAAAACAGGAACTCACCGACATTCTCGATTTCGTTGCGGAATACGCTTCCTATCTGTTAGGATCGGGAGTGCACACTTCGCGTGTGATCCGCAACGCACAGCGCATCGGAACCTCGCAGGGAGTGGATATTCAGTTGTCGAGTTTTCAGAAAAGCATAATCATCACCGTACACGACGAACGGAGCGGCGAAGTCGTTACCCGTGTGGTAAAGATCCCTGCGCTGCCGATCAGCTTCGAACGGAATTCGGATCTGAGCGCTTTGAGTTGGGATGCCGTCGATGAACACCTGTCGCTGACCGACCTGCGCGACCGTTACGGAGAGTTGATCGCCAAGCCGCGTATGGACCCGATTTTCGTCCTGCTGACGGTCGGCCTGGCGAATGCCTCCTTTTGTCGTCTGTTCGGCGGGGACTGGACGGCCGTGGGCATCGTCTTCACCTCGACGCTCGTCGGTTTTTCCGCTCGGCAGCGGATGCAGGCGCATGCCGTGAATCACTTCCTGGTTTTTATCCTTTCCGCCTTTCTGGCTTCGCTCTGCGCCTCGTCGGCATTGGGCTTCGACTGTACGGCCGAGGTGGCGATAGCCACCAGCCCGCTCTTTCTTGTTCCGGGCGTTCCGCTCATCAACGGGGTGATCGACATCGTCGAAGGGCATATCCTGATCGGTTGCAGCCGTCTGATCAACGCCCTGCTGCTGATCGTCTGCATTGCCGTAGGTCTTTCGGCGACGTTGATGATCGTTAAAAACAGTTTGCTATGATTGCAGTGGATATTCTGTTCGACGGGGTGTTCGCGGCCGTGGCCGCTATCGGATTCGGGGCGATTTCCGATCCTCCGGTGCGGGCATTTCCCTACATCGCCCTGCTGGCGGCCGTCGGACACGCCTTGCGTTTCTGCCTGATGAGTTATGCGGGGATCGACATCGCTACGGCTTCGCTCTGTGCTGCCGTCGTCATCGGTTTCGGCAGCCTTTGGCTGGGACGGGGTATTCGTTGTCCGATGACCGTGCTTTACATTCCGGCCCTGCTGCCGATGGTCCCGGGTATCTATGCCTACAAGACGGTCTTTGCCCTCATCATGTTTCTGCAATCGCTCAACGATCCCGGGCAGGGCCTGGAATATATGCAGCAGTTTTTTCTGAATGCCACCGTGTCGTTCAGCGTGATTATCCTGTTGGCTGCGGGCGCCACGCTGCCGATATTCATCTTCAACCGCCGGGCTTTCTCGCTCACACGGCGCAGACGGAGCCGTGAATAAACTCTTTTCGTATGGATGTTTTCTGGAATACGATCGCCGCATACAACGCCGCCACGTGGCCCGTACAGCTCCTGCTGGTTGCGGTCGCTGCGGTGCTGACCCTTTTGCTTTATCTGCGTCCGACGCGTGCCGTGCGTGTGGCGATGAAGGTTTTTATGGCCGCATTGAATTTCTGGATCGCGGGTGTATATTATTTTATCTATTGCGCTCCGCGCGAACATTACGATATTCTGGCCCTGTTCTGGGCGGTCATGGGTTGTATCTGGATCTATGACCTGGCGGCCGGACACGATTCGCTCGGGCGCACGGGACGACACCCCCGGTTTGCTTTGGTGCTGTTCTGTATGCCGCTCGTTTATCCGCTCTTCTCGCTGGCCCTGGGGCGTACTTTTCCGATGATGACCTCGCCCGTGATGCCCTGCTCGGTCGCAGTCTTCACCGTCGCGTTGATGCTGGCTTTCTCCGAGCGGGCGAATATCGTGTTGGCGACCTTTCTCTGCCATTGGGCGCTGATCGGGTTTTCGAAGGTCTATTTTTTCGGGATTCCCGAGGATTTTCTGCTGGCGTGCAGCGTCGTACCCGCTCTCTTCCTCTTTTTCCGACGTTATATCCGGAATCGGGCCTGCGAATCCACCAAACCCTCCCCGCGTGTGCTGAATGCACTGCTTGCCGTCCTGTGTGCCGTCATCGGGGTTTTCTTTACTTTTACGTTTCTGCATCAATTCGATCTCTTTACCGAAATATGATCCCATACCGAGCCGAAGATTTCAGCGTGACGATTCCCGTCGCCGATTATATCGCCCGTTTCCGCGATGCCGAGCGTTTCGAGGGTTGCTGCCGCACCTGTCCGAACTATGGACGCAGTTGGGGATGTCCTCCCTTCGATTTCGATGTCGAGGAGTACCTGACCCGGTATTCCAGGGCATTGCTTATTGCGACGAAGATCGTTCCGGAACAGGGCGGTCTTCCCATTGCGGAGGCAAAGCGGTTGATCCACCCCGAACGGCAGCGGCTCGAGAGGCGTCTGCTCGAAATGGAGCGGCGGTATGGAGGACGTTCGTTCGCCTACGTCGGCAGTTGCCTCTATTGTCCCGATGGTACCTGTACACGTCCCGAAGGGAACCCGTGCCGCCATCCCGAATTGGTGCGTCCGTCGCTCGAAGCCTGCGGCTTCGACATAGGCCGCACGACTTCCGAGCTGTTCGGAATCGAACTCAAGTGGGGAGCCGACGGAAAAATGCCCGAGTACCTGACCCTCGTGTGCGGTTTTTTCCACGATGGGGACGGTGTCGTGTGGTAATCGCAAGATACAAAAAGGCTCGCTGTACAGCGAGCCTTTTTCATTCCGGAACGATCCTCCTATGCCTGTTCTGCCAGGATGCTTTTACGCGGATGGAAGATGTTGAGGTTGAGCCGTCCGACGATGTCGCTCAAGGCAGCCTGGGCCTTGACCGAGTTGCCGGCGTCATCCAGCGGGGGTGCGAAGGCCGCTACGCCCATCACGCCCGGAACGACGCCCATGATGCCGCCGCCCACGCCGGTCTTGGCCGGAAGGCCCGTGTTGAAGAGCCAGTCGCCCGTATGCTCGTAAAAACCGACGGTGGCCATCATCGAGGCGATGCGCGTACCCAGATCGGGCTTGAAGACCGTCTGTTTGGTTACGGGGTTCACGCCGTCGAATGCGATGGTCGCAGCCGCGACCGCCAGTTGGCGGGCCGTTACGCCGATCGAACACTGGCGGGTGTAGAGGTCGAGCGCCATATCGGGATCGTCGTAGATGCGCGAATAGTTTTTCAGCAGCCACGCGATCGACTTGTTGTTGAAGTTGGTCGCGGTTTCCGATTTGTAAAGTTCGTCGATGACCTCCACGCTCGAGCCGCAGAGTCCTTCGATGAATCCCTGGATCGCCTCCCATTTCGCGTCCGGCTTCCCGATGGGTTTTATCATCGAGCAGGCGGCGATCGCACCGGCGTTTACCAGCGGTGTCGAAGGGTGATCCTTTTCGAGCAGGATCGCCATGATCGAGTTGAAAGGCAGTCCCGTAGCGTCGGCACCGATCTTCGTCAGCACCTCTTCGGGGCTGTATTGGTTCATCGTTAGAATGGCCGTCGGCACTTTCGATACCGATTCGATGCCGAACTTGTATTCCGTGTCGCCTGCGGCGATAATCTCTCCGTCGGGCAGACAGACGGCGATGCCGAACAGGTCGGACGGTACGTTGGCCAGATAGGGTATATAGTCGGCGTTTTTACCTCCTGTGACCGCTTTGGTCTGTTCGAAGGCGTGCTGTACGGCGTCCCGAACGTCTTGTTTCGTGAGTTTTTGTCCCATGACGATTGCTTTTATTGTTTGTTTTCAGGAGCCGTATTACCCGTATTTTGCGGGTTGTTTTGCGGAATGTTCTGTGTTTCCGGGGCTGCTTTTACTTCCCAATGGAAGGGTGCGAATTCCGCAGCCGCCTGCGGGTCTTTCCACGAGGGCTTGCGCATGGCGTAGATGACGAACGGAGCGCCTACCACTACCACGCAGCCGATAATGAGTACGGAGAACCATACGGTGTTGCTGCCGACCGAGATCTGGCTGGGCGGAACGAAGCTGAGGATGAAGGCGAGCAGTGCGCCGCAGAAGCCGACCGTACCGATCGTCCACATCAGACCGTTACCCTTTTTGCCCAGGCGGAACGGACGCGCGGTGCCTTTCATCTTGTAGCGCAGCACGATCGCCGCCGAGAACATCAGCATGTACATGATCAGGTAGAGCAGTACGGTGAGCTGCGAGAGGATCTGGTAGAACGACTGTACCGAAGGCATTACGACGAACAGCAGCGCCAGCAGCGTTACCACGCCGCCCTGAATGAGCAGGATATTGCGCTGTACGCCGTTCTTGTTGCTCTTCTGAAAGAACGGAGGCAGGTAACCGGCTCTGCCCACGGCGAAAATACCTTTCGACGGACCCGATACCCAGGTCAGTACGCCTGCCAGTACGCCGAACATCAGGGCGACGGCGATAATCGGCGAAGCCCACGAGATGCGCAGATAATGGAAGTAGTTGTCGAAGCCGATCAACAGCGACTGGGTCAGGTTGATGTCTTTGGCCGGAATGATGAAGCCCAGCGAGAACGTGCCCAGCACGAAGATCAGCACGGTCACCAGCGAGCCGATGACGATGGCTTTCGGATAGTTGCGCGAAGGATTCTTCACGTCCATCACGTGAATACCCATCATCTCCATACCGGCATAGAAGAGGAAGATGCTGCTGGCCAATACCAGGTTGTCGAAATTCGTCAGGTCGGGGAAGAAGCCCTGCGACATATCCATGTAGTTATGGCCGCCGGTCGAAATGTAAATGATGCCCAGAAGAATGAGCAGACCTGCCGGTATGATCGTACCGATCATACCTCCCCATTTGCTGATTTTGCCGACCCAGTCCATGCCTTTCAGAGAAACGAGTGTTGCGACCCAGTAAATAGCCAATACGACTATTAGCGTGAAGACCTTGTTCGACGCAAGTGACATGTCGTACGTTTCGTTCATGCCGATAAAGGCGATCGATACGGCGCCGAAGGTCAGTACCGTCGGGTACCAGATCGTCGATTCGATCCACTGAAGCCAGATGGCGAGAAATCCCGTGCGTGCGCCGTACGCTTCGCCGACCCAGCGGAATACACCGCCCTGTTTGTCGGAGAACATGGCCGCCAGCTCCGCAGCCACCATGGCCGTCGGGATCAGGAAGACGACTGCGGCGAACAGGTAGTAGAATGCCGACGATAAGCCATAAACCGCTTCTGCGGGAAGACCTCGCAGACTTACTACGGCAGTGATGTTCATAATTGCAAGTGTCATCACACTCAATTTGAACCCTGTGCTGGTTGTAGCTTTTTTCACATCCATAATAATTGAATTTAAAAATTGTTTGAACTTTATTCTTCATTTTCCCGGTTCGGCAGCGTCCGGGAGAAATCCGGCGTTGCGCTTATACCTTGAAAATGTCGTTTTATCCGTCTGTTTGAAGCTCGTTTTTTCGTGACGATTTGTAAAATTGCAAGTACCGTGCAAATCGGTCGGATGTTTCCGATTTTTGTTGTGGACCGCCGTATCGCTTCGTGAAAAATGGTTATATTTGTGCTGTATGAAATGTTATCCCGGCAGGTCGAAGCGCGTGTTTGTTATCGGGCCTTTCCGTTTGCCGTCTATGATTAAGGTATTTCCCGATATAGCTTCATAGATTTGGCACTGTCTCGGGTTTCCGTATGATTGAAGTTGTGCGTTATGTTGCGATATTTTTTCTGTTTGCTGGCGCTCCTGGTGCTGTTGTCTTGTTCCGGCCGCAAATCCGCACCGGCGACGGCTCCGGAAAAGGTCCCGCCGCGTCTTTTCCGGGTTGAGGCTCCGCCCGGACCGATGGATGACGCCCAGCGGTATGCCTATCTGCGCGAGCATTTTTGGGACGATCTGGATTTTGCGGATACCGTTTTTATCGTTTCGACCGACACGATACATATGTTGCGTGCGTTCGATACGTATATCCGGAATTTCGTTACGGAAAGCGACCCATCGCCTGTCGCGGAGCTGATGCGCAAGGCTTCCGGATCGAAAATCATGCTGGAGTATTTCGCTATGCTGGCCGAGCGGGTGCTGCACGACCCCAACTCTCCGCTGCACAGCGACGAACTCTATATTCCCGTGTTGGAGGCTCTCGTGGCGAGTCCATGGCTCGACGAGTGGGAGAAGATCGCTCCGGAGCACGACCTGCGTATGGCGCTGCAAAACAGGGTGGGGCTGCCTGCCAACGACTTCCGCTATACGCTCGCTTCGGGCCGTACGGGGACGCTTTACGGGATCCGGGCCGACTATACGCTCGTGTTTTTCAATAACCCCGACTGCGGCATGTGCGAACGGATCCGGGCGGAAATCGTCGCCTCTCCGTTGTTGTCGGAGATGATTCGTGCGGGACGGCTCGAGGTACTGGCGCTCTATCCCGACGAAGATCTCACGGCGTGGCGTGCTCATGCTCCGCAGGTACCGTCGTCGTGGATCAATGCCTACGATGCAGGAGCCCGAATCAGCAAAGAGGAACTTTACGACCTGAAAGCCATTCCTTCGATGTATCTGCTGGACCGAGATAAGCGGGTGCTGGCTAAAGATGCCTTCGAGGTGGGGTATATCGAATGGCTGCTCGACCGGCAGCCGCAGTGATGGGCGTATAGGTTTGTTTTATCGCTCTATCAGTAAAAGTGATCGTATTTTTGCGGGACGTGACCCCGATAATTCCTATCTTTGCTTCGCAAACGAAATAACACACAGTCTAACAAAATAAAGAGAAGAATTATGGCTAAGAAATGGCGTTGTACCGTTTGTGGATATATCCACGAAAGTCCCGAGGCACCCGATCAGTGCCCGATGTGCAAAGTAGGCAAGGAGAAGTTCGTAGAGGTCGAGGAGAAGGCCGGTGGTTTGGATTTCGTGACGGAGCATAAGCTCGGCGACGGCAAAGGCGCCAGCCAGGAGTTGTGGGAAGGTTTGAACAATCACTTTATGGGCGAATGTTCCGAGGTGGGACAATACCTGGCGATGGCTCGTCAGGCGGATCGCGAGGGTTACCCCGAAATCGCCGAGGCTTTCAAGCGCTATGCCTGGGAGGAGGCCGAGCACGCTTCGAAGTTCGCCGAACTGATCGGCGACATCGTTTGGGATACCAAGACCAACCTGTTCAAACGTATGAATGCCGAGTGCGGCGCCTGCGAGGACAAGATGCGTCTGGCGCGTCTGGCCAAGGAGCAGAACCTGGACGCCGTGCACGACACCGTACACGAGATGGCCAAGGACGAGGCCCGTCACGGGTCTGGTTTCCAGGGTCTTTATAATCGCTATTTCAAGGCGTAATTTGGATGTAGTATAAAAGGAGAAGGGGGCGCTCGATTCGAGCGACCCCTTCTCCTTCGGATTTTATTCTTGCGGTACTTTTTGTCAGAGTTTCCGCAGAAGACTTTCGAGAACGGAGCACAGGATGCTGTTCAACTTGTCGGTGATCCAGTTGTAACCCGAGCGTACGATCTGTGCCATTTCGGCGATGTTGTCGAGCTGGTCGCTGATGTATTGGACGGCAGGACGCACTGAAACCAAATAGACGATTAGGGCGATCAGGGCGAA
>OGKE01001545.1_pt1 | contig 14342 bp, 15 predicted proteins | sample 1572341 | NCBI WGS metagenome assembly OGKE01 (sample SAMEA2582091, study PRJEB24529) | metagenome | biome: Human gut stool | place: China | collected 2011
ATTCCTCCGGGGCGGTTTTCTTGGCAGCAGCCGTGTGCTGGTTGTTGCCGTTTCCGCCGGGCTTTCGGTGCTTCACACTGTACTGCTTTCCAATGAGGAACTTCTTCTGCTCCGGTGTGAGGTTGCGCCGCCCCAACTGGTTCTTACAAATCCAAGCGAGAACTTCTTCCCGGCTTTCAAACGGGAGCGGCATGGTGGAGAAAGAGATTTCGGGATGCTCCTGAACGATTTCATAACGATTGTGGCCGTCAACAAGGATGTTATTCCAAACGATCAAAGGAGAAATCAGCTTGCCTTCCTTGAGGATGTTTTCTTCAAGCTGCTTGTACTCATCGTCCGTCAGCGGCGGGATCTGGTTCTGGAACTCCGGGTCGATTTTCAAGTTGATCATACGCACACTCCTTTATCTCTCCTGCTGCGCCGGTTCTTCCTCCCGGAAAAAGGACGCAACATTCTGCTTTGCGGTTTTCAGTTTGAGCAGTTCTTCCTTGGCTTCCTTGTACTGCTCGTAGAACTTTGCCTTTTCGGATGCCAGCTGCGCATACTCGGCTTCCAGCTTTTTCGGGCTGGGCAGCTTGGTGATGTCGTTTGCCTTGAAATAGGCCACTGCCGCCCGGTACGCTGTCAGCTCTGCACGATGCTGCTCCTCAAAGACTGCGGGTCGCTTGGCGGTCTTTAGCTGCTGTGCGATGTTCTTGGTGCTGACGTAAACAGCAACCTATTCTGCTAGCTTGCAGTTGGATAGAGCGCGTTTCGGTCAAATCTCTGCCTATGTGCGTATAGGAGTTGGTGCGCATATACGAAGTGAAACGGCGGAAATCTCGTATATATGGGTGGTCATTTGACCACGAGTGTGGTATACTTCACTTGGAAAACCAATTAAGGTAGATATAATGCACAGGGATGTGCTTTATATAATAAAAGCAGGATAAAAACGCAACGCATTTCTTTCTGAGAGATGCCAGAGCTGGTAGGTAGCCCAGCCGTCTACACCGCACGGTGTAGGTAAGTAACCTTCCCCTCCGGGTTGTCCGTTCCTGTAAGGATTTATTTCAGGAGGGTTTCGTTATGGACATTGATTCTACAAAGCTGACTGTATTTTTTGAGGCTCCATTCTGGATCGGAGTATTTGAACGTATTGAGAGAAGAAAGCTTTCAGTGTGTAAAGTCGTGTTTGGTGCAGAACCAAAGGACTATGAAGTCTGGGAGTATCTGCTCAAAAATTACAGTCGGCTGCGCTTCAGTCCATCTGTTGAGACAGTTGTAAAGAAAGAGTCTGTGAACCCAAAGCGATTGCAGCGGCAAATCCGAAAGGAAACAGTTGCCACAGGAATCGGTACAAAGTCACAGCAGGCGTTGCAAATGCAGCGAGAAGAAAACAAGCTGGTGCGAAAAGCACTTAGCCGTAAACAACGCGAAGCAGAAAAGCAGCGTCAGTTTGAACTGAAACAGCAGAAGCGAAAGGAAAAGCATCGGGGCAGATAATGCCCCTTTGCTTTTATCTGGCAGGGTTTGGGGCAGGCACGCCCCAACAAGAAGCAGTCCCAAAGGGACAGGAAATTTTCAAGAATTGAAAATTTGTGGCCACGGGACGGTTCTTGCCCTCTACCGCTGCGCTCAAAATCGTTTCCGGGTAATTGTTTCCGAATTGTTAAGGCGTAAAAATAAGTAGAGGTTGTGCTGCTCATGTATGTGGGTCACCGTTTACTCCGAACGAAGTTCCTGCCCCTGTTTGTGCAGCGGCGTTGACGAAAAGTCGGTATCACGCTCGGACGGCTCATGAAATTTTCAAGGTACGGTTTGCGTTTGCAAGCGCAGCGCAGCAATGAAAGCCCCAGTGGGGCTTTTAAGCAACGGGACAGTCTTGCGCAGCAAGATAGCAAGATGGAGGGGCCTTGCCCCGAGAAGTTCCCAGAAAAGAAAAATACCGCCCACGCAGCGCAGCGATGATTTTGTCGGGGTGAATCGGCGGCAAAATGAATCGGGTGTGTTGCGGGGCGGTTGATTTTTCAGGGATGATCCACGGTGAGGCAGTGTTCAAAATGAACACGACCACATCTTGTGGATGACTTGTAACCAATCCACAAGAGCAGTGGGATTTACAAGAAAAATACCACGGCATGTAGAATGCGTCAAGAGGCTTTTGAAAAATTTGTTATGTAAAATCGAAAAAAGTACGACGCATTCAATCTTTCTGCTGCCTTTACAGGCCGCGGTCTGCTAATTTCTGCAAGGGAGCATGACCAAAATAATCCTCCGTATCAAGCTGCCGCTAACAATGTTAAAAGCCATTGCCAACGCCCTGCAAAAGCGGGTGGGAAGCAATTACCGCTTTGTCCTCAGCTTCACCTCAGCGCTCATCCTTCTGGGTGCTCTGGGCATTCTGCCCCCTGCCACCAGCGCCATGCTGCATAACCTTTCCACTCTTGGCATCAGTCTGCGCAGCATGACAGACCTGTTGGAGCAGAAGCCTTCCCTGTAAAAATGGTACGCCGGAGCGTCCGTAGATGCTCCGGCGTACTGAAATTATGAATCCATCCCAGCCAAAAGGAGGCCGCTGCACAAATACCGTGCGGCAGCCTCCTTTTGAGTTCAGATAAACCGGCAGAAACCCAGCCAGCAGCCCAGCAGGAAGAAGAGCAGTGCCTTGCCCAGCACCGGCAGCCACAGGCTCTTGCACAATGTCCTATCCCACCGGTGGATGTTCTGTTTAGGGCAGGTGCCCACGCAGGCTTCACAGGCGATGCACTCCCCGCTGCGCAGGCTGCTTTCCTCCAGCTTCAGGCACACCGGGCACTGCTGCTTGCAGGCATTACAGCCCGGTATACAGCCATCGCTCTGCCGGTGCAGCCGTGCAAAGGGCAGCACCGGCAGCAGGGCGAACACCGCTCCCATAGGGCAGAGAAACTGACAAAAGAACCGGGGCTGCACTGCCATGCCCAGCAAGATGAGCACAAACAGCGCAATGCCCACGCCGAAGCCCTCCGGCGGCAGACGCAGAGCCGTCAGGCGGGAAAACACCTCCCACGGGTTTGCGCCGGTCAGAAGCTTTTCCTGCTGGGTCACATACAGCGCCACCAGCCCCGCCAGCAGCAGATATTTGACCTTCTGCCCCCAAAGCACCGCCCGCTCCGGCAGACAGAGCTGCTTTTTGCGGTGGAACAGCTTTTTCTGGAGTAGCCCGGACAGCGCCCAGACGGCATCATCCAAGCTGCCAAAGGCGCAGACGTATCCGCAGAAAAAACGGTCGAACAGCAAAGTGAAGCCGCACAGCCCCAGCAGAGAAAGCGTGAAGCTGTCTGCTGTGAGCACCTCGCCCGCACCGATGTGCAGAAAGATCTGCTTTACCCCGGAAAACCCGGCCACGAACGCGCCCGGCATGGACACAAAGAAGAACAGCTGTACCCCGGCGCGCAGCCATGTACGGCTCTTTTGGTCCCGCTGACGCTGCTGCGCCGCAGTTAAAGGCTTTGTCTGTGTTTTTTCCATCATCCTGCCGCCTTTCCCAGTGCATCCTCGACTGCACCGATGAGACCTTCTGCCGTGAGGGTAGCGCCGGAAACGGTATCCACCCCGGCAGACTGTATTGCCAGCATCTCGTCCAGCAAAGGCAGCGCCTGCTTATAGTAGGGTTTATCCTCGCCGGAGGCATCCAGCACCGCAATATCGGTCATTTTTCCGTTCTGGATGGTCACCGACACCCGGATGACATCGCCAAAACCAAAGGCGCTGCCCTCATAGGTGCCGTCCCGGTAGCCGCTTTGGGTCTGCTCTGCCTGCGCTGCGCTCTGCGCCTGTAAAACGGAAGCATTGTAGGCTTCCACCTCAGCGATCTCCTGCTTGCGCTGGCTCACCGCTGCTGCCCGGACCAGCGCCACCTGCTGGTATTGCCATAGTACCCCCAGAATCAGCAGCAGGTTCACCGCCCGGAGAAGAAAATTCTTGTATTTCATTCCACTGCTCCTTCCGTTTCGGGTTCGGCTTCGGTCTCTTCCGGCGGCAGTACCGCTTCGGGTGTCGGCAGCACTTCCTCAGAAGATGCCGGCTCCGGTTCAGAGGATGCCGGTGCATCTGCCGGGAAAAGCTGCTGCCATATTTCTTTGAGCCATGCGGGAACGATGCTCTTTTCTTCCGGCTGCACCACCTCCACGGTGGGCGCAGCGACCGGCGCTTCCTCGGATCCTGCTGCTTCAGATGGTGCCGCGGCTTCTGCCGCTTCTTCCGATGCTGCCTGCTCCGGGGCGGCTTCCTCTGCCGGGGCAACCGCCGCCTTTGCCAGTGCCAGCTTGACCGCGTTCAGGATGCCGGTGGAGGAGTAAGTCGCGCCGGAAACAGCATCCACGTTGGGACTTTGCCCTTCCAGAATGGCGGGGATGACCTGTTTTGCCTGGGAAAGATATTCCTCCTCATCCTCGGCGCTCAGAAGGGTGATATCGGTGATCTTATCCTCTGCCACCGTGACCTGCACCGTGATCTCGCCCTCAAAACCCATAGCTTCGGCGGTGTAGATGCCGTCCAGATAGGTAGAGGGTGCGGTAAATTCCTCCACCACCAGCGGTGTGGCGGGCTCCGGCTGCGGCGGCAGAGGGTTATTTACCACCTCGCCGGTCAGGGCGTTCTGCACCGCGCCAAGAATGCCCCGGCTGGTATAGGTGGCCTCGGAAACGGCATCCACTTCCCAGCTCTGGGTTTCCACCACGGTGGTCAGAAGCCGCTTGGCGCGCCGCAGAAACTGCTTGGTCTCGTGGGAAGCGCTCAAGATCTCGACCTCCGTGATGCTGCCGTTTTCCATGGTGACCTGCACCCGGACGGCACCGCCGTAGCCCCGGGAAGAGCCGACATAAACTCCATCGGCATAGGGCAGCTTGGGCAGCGCTTCTTCCTCCGCTTCGGAGGAAGCGGCTTCTGCCGGCTGCTCCACCACAGCCGTCAGCCTTTCCGGCACGGCGGCCAGCACCGGCACGGTGCGGGGCAGGGCAAAAAGCACGGCTGCCGCTGCCGCCACCGCCGGGAGCAGCTGCACCAGCGGCAGCAGCGCATTGCAATGTTTTTTGTTCATTCCATCTTCTCCTGACACGGAAAAGCAAGGCCGCCTGCTTCAAGCGACCTTGCCGTTTTGTACTGTATTTTGCTGGATCAGGCAGCCTTCAGGTTCTGCACAGCATCGGTCAGGTGGGTCACCTGTTCCAGTGCGGCAGCCTTATACAGGGTATCCCGGCTCAGCAGCTCCACGCTTTCGGCGAGCTCAGTCTCCAGATCAGCGTAGCTGGCTGCGGTGTAAGCGGCCTTTGCCTTGCTCTGTGCCGTGGCGACCACAGCCTGCAGGGCGGCGCGGTCTGCATCGCTTGCCAGCTCGTGCTTGGCAAGGTTCTCGGCAGTGGTCTGGAACTTCACCACCGTGTCGGCATAGCCCAGTGCGCGGATGGTGATAGTCCAGTAGCCGGTGCCATCGGTGCCCTCCGGCAGCTGGCAGCGGGCGGAATCGCTCAGACCCAGCTGGATGCCCATGGACTTGTGCATCCAGTTGTCGGCTGCAAACTTGGTGCCGTAGGAGGCCTTGGCGTGGGTGTAGGTGCTGTCATCGCCGTAGTACGTCCACACCACAGACTGCATCCGGGAGCCCAGCTCGCCGTAGTTGCCGTTCAGATCCACACGGATGAACTCGCCAAAGCTGCCTACATCGCTGCCGCTGCGCAGGTTTACGGTAAGACCATCCGCAGCCTTCTGGGCGGCTTCTGCCACGCCGGAACCGGTGCCGGTGTGCGCGGCAGAGAAGGTGTAGCCATCGCCGCTCTTGGTAGCGTACTTCAGGCCGTTGGTGTTTTCGTCCACCGCAGCCGTTAAGGTATAGGCGGTCAGGTTCTTTTCAGAGTAGCCGCCCACCAGCTGACCGCCGTTTTCCACCACGGTGTACTTGGAGCAGAAATCTGCAAGGTCGCTGGTGGCCACGCGCACCGGCACATACTTGGTGCCCAGCACCTCGTAGTGATCCATCTGCACGGTAGAACCGTCGGCCTTGGTAATGGTGCCCCGGTTCCAGCCCACGGTGGTGCCATCGGCCAGATAGATGGTCTTGCCATCGTCCGACCAGTGGGAAACGGTGTAGCTGCTGCCGTCCTTGGCGTAGATCACAGCAGTGCTCTGGAAGCTGCCGCGGTGCAGACCGTGGTTGACGGTAGCACGGGAGACCGCATCAAATGCGCCAAGGTCGTGCTCCTCGTGGCTGTCCATCTGTGCAGAGGCGGCAGCGTTGCCGGCAGCATAGACCTTCTCGTTTGCCCAGTACTCATCCCAAGTCAGGGCAGCATAGAGGTAGGTGTACTTTTTGCCCAGCAGAAAATCGAAAAAGTCGTTCTCCTCCTCGGCGGGGGCTGCTGCAAAGGCGGTAGCGGTCAACAGAGTGAACGCCATAGCCGCCGACAGCAGCAGGGAAAGAAATTTCTTCCGTTTCATGAAAAATGCTCCTTTCATCGCAATGGCAGAAAATCGCGGTCATATAGTTAGCTTAGTCTAACATTTCGTGCAAAGAAAAATCTGCGGGGCGAAGCCCCTCAGATGGTTAGAAGAAGCTAATTGCTGGAAAACAAAATAGCACGTCCACGGGGCGTTGTCAAGCAGAAACCGACAAGTTTATAGGGACGAATTTTTTTCGATGAGGGAAACGTTTTGCCTCCTCTATGCCGCAGAGGAAGCTCCAATAACGAAATCTTTTTCGGAATCTCCGAAAATACCTAAACTTCTTGACAGAGGAGACGGCAGGGCGTATTATTTTGGCAGAAGGACCGCTGAGAAGCGGCTTTTTATAGAACAGAAAGTTAGCTTTGCCTAACTCATAACTTTGCCCTATACGAAGAAATATATCTCTTCTATTTACAGGTGGAAAATAAATAGAGAAGGAGCGTATCAGGATGAAGATCTACCATTTTGGTGCAGAGGATGCCCCGGTACTGTTGCTGCTGCCGGATAAGATCCATGTACCCGGTACCGAGATCCATATTTTTTACGCCCTGAAAATGGGCGCAAAATATCGTGCCCGGTATCAGCAGCATTTTGCACATCCTGTTCTCCATGAGCAGAACTTGCAGCACGAGGAATTGCTGGCCTGTCACCCGGAGCGGTGGGCGCATCTGGTAAAAAGCATTGCATTGTGAACGGTAAAACGTATCTGGAGCAAGCAGGATTTTGTAAGATCCAGAACCACAAAAATAAAAAGGGCTGGCTTTGCATCACAGCACAGAAATGAGGTGCGATCATGTCGAAAAAAGCAACGGAATTTCAAAGAAAAGCAATGAGCTGGATGTACCGGGGCAAGGAAATCTTCAAGCCTTTGAACACCGGCTGGATCGACGAGAATGTTGCCTGCGTGCGCGAATGGGTGGCGAATATCTTCTTCTACCGCAAAGGCGATACGACCATTATGGTCGATGCGGGATATAACTACGACCGCCTTGCCGGAAAAATGGGCTGGCTTGGGATTGATCCGAAGTCGATACACCATATCCTTATCACCCATCAGGACACCGACCATGTGGGTGCGGTGGAAGCAGACAGTCCCGGTCTGTTCCGGGACGCGAAGCTGTACATCAGCGAAATAGAAAACCGCTATCTCACCGGAGAGACTCGCCGCAAGGTGATTTATCATCTCTATAAGCTGCCGCAGGTGATAATTAACAACGAAAAAGTGCTGCTCACGGACGGACAGATTTTTGACATTGATGGCATTAAAATTGAGTGCTTTCTCGTTCCCGGTCATACATGGGGGCACATGGTATACCTTGTGGACGGGAAATATCTCTTTACCGGCGATACCATCTGGTTCGGCGCGGACGGCGGCTACAGCTTCATTTCCTCGCTGGCGGAGGACAATAAGCTGGCTGTGCAGTCACTGGCGGAGCTGGAGCGGAAACTGCGCGCACGTGGGCTGCATCCATATTTCATCACCGGTCATACGGGATGGACAGACAATTTTGCCTTTGCGTTTGCCCACAAAGACAAGAGCTGTTCACCATTCAAAAAACGAGTACACGACCCATCGGCGCCCTATGATGCCTACGACGAATCGGACGACACCGAAGAAAATGCAAAGAGCGGTTTTCTGAAAGGCGTGGGAAGATGAAGGACAGCGAATTACAAATTGACCGTAGCTGCCATGTGCTGTATTCCAAATCCTGCAAAAAGGAAATTCTGGCGAAAATCACTCTGCACTATCCGGAGGTGGAGCGCGAGGCGGTCTGGGAGCAGGTGCAGCTGAGATACGCAGAGCTTCTTTCCAAGTGGCGCACCGACCTCGGCGGTAAAAAGAATTTTCACAACGGCGTAGGCGGCACCTACGACTGCATCGCCATCATGTGCTTTTACGATGTGTGCCGGGATGTGGTCACATTCCGCGAAATGGAAGAGATAGAAGAAAATCTGATCCTTCCGACCTTCCGCAAGCTGAAATTCGTGGACTGCAACAAGCCATTCTGGAAAAAGCTGATGTACAAGGCGTTTGTTCGTGCGAAAAGTGGCTGCGACAAATGGCACGATTACGAGATGTCGGTTGCGCCTTATGAAACCGGAAAGCCTATTTATTATGAATTTACATCGTGTCCGGCGGCAGAATTTGCCAAGCGGTTCGGCTTTGCGGACATTATGCCCGCCCTGTGCAATGTGGACTATGCGTCCATGGAGCTGCTTCACGCAAGGCTGGTGCGGACGACCACCTGCGTGGACGGCTGCCGGTGTGACTACACCATCTGCGGCGATCAAGACCCGTATGCAAAGGAACATCCCGAATATCGGGATGAAAACGGATACAGGAGGAATAAGTAATGCTTTTACAGGTGATTCTGGAAGGTCTTGGGCTGGGAATCCTGTTGGTTCTCGTCTGTGCCGTGGGCATCCGCAAAGGGGCTGTTGGGATGGTGCATCTTTACCCCATGGGACAGCCGCCTGCAGGTATCCAGCCGGGGCTATATGCTGGGGTACAACGATTTGAAAGACCCATCGGTCAGCTGCTTTTTCCGATTCCTCGCAAGGATCGGGGATGGCGGGATGAAAATGCAGATCGTGAAGATCGGATTTGGAGGGAGAGCATGAAACACCTGCACTTTGATGTGGAACTCAATGGCTTTTACGGTGCGTATTGGGCGTGTGTCGGCGGTTCAGACTGTGCGGTCATCACGATGATCGGGGATGATCCGGAGGATCGGCTTGCGCGCTCGGCAGTGAAATGGCTTTGCGGGTGCGGTGTAAACGTGCTCACAATGTCGCCCGCGAAAAAAGATTACGGACATCATAATTACCCGCTTGAGCGTGTGGAGACGGCAATTTCATGGCTGAAAGCTAACGGTAACAGAAAGATCGGCATTGCCGGTGCATCGACCACCGGAACGCTTGCGCTGACAGCGGCTGCCATGTTCCCGGATATCACCCTGACCATTGCCATGACACCCAGCGACTTTGTGTGGCAGGGCTTTCTGCAAGGCAAAAGGGACGGCTGCAAGGAGTGGCCGGTCGAGGGGGAATCCCTGTTCTCCTACCGGGGCAAGCCGCTGCCCTATATGCCGTTTTGCTATCAGCATCCCGACTATTGGCATTGCATCGCCGCCGAGAGCAAACGCACCGGCGATATGGTAAACTCCCGCAAGCTGTTTGACGATTCCGAGACAGCTCATCCGATCGAGCCGGAAGAATACATTCCCGTTGAAAACATCCGGGGAAAGCTGCTGCTGATCGGCGCGGAGGACGATGCGCTGTGGGACACCGCAAAGTATATCCGCCGGATGGAAAAGCGCTTTGCCGAAAAACCGCATGAATGCGAGATCGAGACGATGGTTTATGCCCACGGCACCCACTTCGTTTTCCCGGAGAGGATGCTGAAGATCATGCTGCCGGTTGGCTCCGGCCTATTTGTGAAATGGGCCTTCCATGCGGCCCGGAAATATCCGAAGGAATGCCGGGAGACCCGGAAAGACATCGAGAAACGGATGTGCCGGGTGCTGGCAGAATGGAAAGGGGAAAAGTAAAATGCGTTGGATGGGAATCCCTATGGCGATGTGGGCCGTGTTTGCGAAATCGTTTCAGACGCAGCTGACGGCGGTACTGGGCTATGATGCAGCCACCGCAAAGCAGATTGCCAAAACCGCCAAGCCGAAATACAAAGAAATCATCGCCAAATTGCCGGAGTTTGAAAAGGGGGACCGCTTCCAATTGAACATCATTGGCTGCGCCATGCTGGGGGCGTTCGTTCTCTGTATGCCGAAGCGGCCGGATGCAGAGGCGCTGACGGTATACTATGAGAACGCTCAGATGACGCCGCTGATGAAGTGGTTCTGCCGCAAGAGCGGAAAAAGCAAGTTTACCGCAAAGGACATTGCCGCCATGAAAGCCACCGCCGCTCTGAAAGCCGCCGACCGCAACCCCTACTCGTGGAACATGGACTTTTACGAGTACCCGGATGGCAGCGGCTACGAGGGACGCTTTACGAAATGCGGCATCTGCACGCTGATGCAGGAGCTGGGGCTTTATGACCTGACACCCGCCCTGTGCCATCTGGACTACACCATGAGCGAAGCGGGCGGCGTGACGAACTTTGTGCGGCAGTACACCCTTGCCTCCGGCGGACCCTACTGCGACTGCGGGTACAAAAAGAAAGGGTAACGGACGATGAAGAGGAAGGAAACCTATCTTTCCCGTGATTTCCGGGAGACTGTGGCACTGCGCTTTCCCGCACAGGCAAAGCAGCTGAACGCCGCTTTCGATATGCGCCTGAGTGCGCTGCTGGCTGAAAATGCGGGTGCAAGCAAGGAAAAGCAATACCACCTCAAGCGGCAGATCTTGCCGGGCATTGCGGCCTACGAGACCTTGCAGCGGGTCATGCCGAAAGAGGAGGCACTGCAAACCGTTCACGGCTATGTGGAGCGCTTGGCGAGAACGATCCACAAACAGCTTGCCGCCCTGCTGCACATACCGGGGCTTTATCGCCTTGTTCCCGGCGTTTTCGTCAAATCCACCCGGAGCATTTTCGGCTCGGCGGCGGGCTTTGCCCCAAAAGAACTGCAGACCGGTAACGGCGTCTGGCGTGTGGATATGATGAAGTGTCCCTATCACGACACCTGCACAGAATACGGCTGCCCGGAGCTGTGCCGCTGCTTTTGTGACAGCGATGACATCAGCTATACCGGGCTGCATCCGAAGCTGATCTGGGAGAGAAGCATGACGCTGGGGCGCGGCAATGACCGTTGCGATTTTTGCATGAAGGTCAGATAATAGCGGGGAGGCATATTGGCATGGAGATCAAATGATTCGGTACATGGTATTTCTGGCATACTTTCTTGTTTTGTATGAACCACGATGGAAGACGAAGGAAATGGGAGCATATGCCCGATTCGCACGCAGACTGAGAGGAGAAAAACAATGATCGTACTGCAACTGCTGCTTTATTGTCTGCTGTTTACCGCAATGATAAAAATCGCTGTGATCGGTGGTGCTGTCAATGGACTGTACTTTTATCCCAAGGAGGTGCAGGATCGCGCCATCGAACTGGGACTGATCGACCGCAATACGATGAACCGGAAACAAAAATGCTTTATGATACCGTTCTTTGTCGTGATGCTTGCTGCTCTTTTACTGATCATCGGTTTGTGGAACGGGGCTTCCTCCTTTGGTGAGGCCTATTGGCAGGCGCTGCTGTTTCTTGAGGTTATGAATATCTATGACGGCGTTGTAATCGACAAGCTATGGGTCGGGCACAGCCAGTTTTGGGTGCTGCCAGGGCTTGAAGATGCGCCGTTCGTGCAGACCTGGAGGCAGGTGCTGAAAAAGCGAAGTATACTGGCGCTGATCTGGGTTGCGGGAGCGGCAATTGTCGGCGGTATTGTCCATTTGATTTTCTAAGAAGTTGGAAATTGCCCAAATGAAAAGCAGAATCATGAACTGCAATCGGAGGCAAAAAAGATGAAGACGGAGAAACCGAAAAAGCTGATTCGACAGTATGATTGATATCATTTTTCATGACAAAACGGGGGTCACTCCCTATAATCCCGGACAAACAGGCGGCTTTGAAAATGCGGCTGGAAGTGGAGAAATTCACTATTACCGGCTGTTTGATGGCGTGGGGATCATGCTGCTGCGGCTGGAGATGGAGACCTATACGGAAATCCGCACGCAGATCGGTATGATAGAGATCAATTTCTGCATCAATGGCCGTTTTGAAACCAGCTTTTCCATGCGTGATAGCGTTCTGCTAAAGCCGGGGGATATGGCCGTCAGCTGCTACGACGGACGGCATGGAACACGTTCAGAGTCACGGTTCCCGCTGGGCTGTTACGAAGGGCTGTGTCTGGAAGTTGATCCAGCAGCCGCTCAGAACTGGCTTGAGAAGAACGCACCGGGCTTTTCGGTGGATTTTGCGGTACTGAAGCAGAATCTTCTGGGAAACCGATGGTTCATGTTCGGTACGGCAGGACCCCGCTGTGAGCACGTTTTCCGGGAATTGTACGAAAATGCGCCCTACATGGATCTCCGGTTCCTGCGGCTCAAGGTGGTGGAGCTGTTGATGCTGCTGAGCCGCATTCCGCAGGAGGAAGGAACGGACTTGTACTGTTCTACCGAACAGACCGAACTGGCACACCATCTCCGGGATCACCTTCTGACAAACCGGGAGGGGTATGTCTCCCTTGCGCAGCTGGCAGAAGAACACGGGATCTCGGTTTCGCACCTGCAAAAAATGTTCAAACAGGTCTACGGTGTGCCAGTATACCACTACATCAAGGAATACCGTCTGGAACAGGCTGCCGTAGAGCTTGTCCGGAGCGCAAAGCCCATTACGCAGATCGCACAGAATGCAGGATATGACAACGCCAGCAAGTTTTCGGAGGCTTTCCGGAAACGATATGGAACGACCCCGTCGCAGTACCGCACCCACGCAAATGGACTCGCAAAACGGAGCAGGGAAATCAGAATGGAGTAGTCCACGGCCGAAAAATATGCTAAAGTACAGAGCGGTTAGAACAAACTTACTTTAAAACCGGAGGTACTTTCACATGATGATGAAAAAGAAATTTGTTGCAGTGGCCTTGTCTGCGGTCTGCCTGCTGTCTGCTGTCGGCTGCGGCCAGCAGAGCGCAAGCACAGCGTCTTCGGCATCCAGCGTTTCCTCCTCGGTGGCTTCTTCGGCTTCCGCAAGTCAGGTAATGGATGCGGAGGATTATCTGTCTGGTATCAGCGGGACTTATGTGGAACTGTTCCCGGAGATGGCAAAGAGTGAATACCGGAATTTGTGGATCGACGCTGCGACTCCGCTGGTAGGCGAGGACAATGCGGAATCGGCTACGGATATGCTGCTGGGAATGTGCATGGCAGAGCCGTATGGCGAGGAGGCTGTTGAAAAATATGCAGCAGATCCGGACAGCACGGCGTTCAACTGCTATTTTCTGGGCGGCGTGGAAAAATTCGTGATGAATGGCGACACCATCACCGGTCTGGATGCGCAAGGACAGGAAGTGTTTGCACACACCTACCAGAAACTGGATGTGGACAATGAAAACAGCTTCCTCTTCTACCAGAGCGAGGATGCGGATTCCGGGGAGTTTACCTACTTTGCCTTTGCGCCCGATACGATGGAAACGACGTATCATCTGGAATTCCGCTATGCAGAGGATCTCGACGACCTGCAGAGCTGGTATGAAGGAAATTATGCTTATTGGAATGCTGCCGCCATCGCAGAGGACTATGATCAGGCAACTATGGAAAATGTCATTGAACTTTTCGTCACGGAAAATTTGTCTGAGGCAGAATAAACGGCACATGCGCACCCGATCATGTCAGGCGGTACGCATGGCAATATTACGGTAAGGATGTGATTTGATTGAAAAAACAGTCCGATCTTTCCCGGCTGATGGGCTACGCCGGGAACTACCGCTATTTTACCTACGCTTCGTGGGTGCTCTCCGCTGTCAGCGCACTGATGGCGCTGATCCCGTTCCTCTATATCTGGATGATCTTGCGGGATGTGCTGAACGCCGCGCCGGACTATGCGCAGGCGGTGAACATCCCTTATTACGGCTGGATGGCAGTGTTATTCGCAGTGCTGTCTTACCTTATTTACATTGCGGCGCTGATGTGCTCCCACCTGTCGGCGTTCCGGGTGGCGACGAATCTGCGGCTGGCAGTGTCGGAGCATCTGGCAGTGCTGCCGCTGGGCTTTGCCGAGACTTTCGGCAGCGGTAAGCTGCGCAAGATCATCCACGAGAGCACCGGAGCAGCCGAGACCTATCTGGCCCACCAGTTGCCAGACCAGTATAACGCCATCGCCACCCCGGTGGGGCTGCTGGTTTTGCTGCTGGCGTTCGACTGGC